>R15__coassemble_586_pt1 | contig 27409 bp, 20 predicted proteins | sample R15__metabat2_low_PE_040 | metagenome-assembled genome bin R15
GAAGGAGAAGGAGCTCGTGACGATGTACATTTCCGCACACCCGCTCGACCGCTATGCCTTCGAGATCGAGAATTTCACTTCCTGCGGCGCGGGCGCCGTCCAGTCCAAGGTGGAAGAGTGCGAGAGCTCCAGAACAGCCGCCACGATTACCTTCGCCGGCATCGTCATCGACTCCAAACAGAGTGCGACAAAGTCCGGGTCACCGCTTCTTCGCGCCACGCTGGAGGACTACACCGGCTCCTATGAGCTGGCTCTCTTCGGCAGGGACGTCGAGACCTGGCTCCCGCTGCTCCAGCTTCATTCGGAGGTGTTCGTAGAGGCGGAGATAAAGGAGAAATACCGCCTGCGCCCTGAAGAGGTCGCGGCGGGTAAGAAGGCTCCTTATAGCTTGAGAGTCAAGAAGATAAGCTTGCTGGGCAATGTCGCGGGGACCTTCCTCAAGTCCTTCGCGCTTTCGGTCACGACGCCTCAGCTGACGCCGGATTTCCGAAAGAAGCTGGTCGCCCTGCTGAAGGCCAACAAGGGATCGACCCCTCTCAATATGTACCTGCACGACCCCAAGACCAAGTACAGCGTGGAGTTCTTCTCAAAGAAGTTCCAGGTCGCCGTGAGCAACGACCTCGTCTACGGTCTGCGTGACCTGGGGATTTCTTACAAGGTGATCAAGTAGGATCTATTCGTCCTCGCTCCAGCCGGGAGCGCTGATGGTCAGCTCCACTCCGTCCGGGGTGACGAGCGCGGCGCCCGTTTCGGGGAGCGCCAGGTGTCCTATGATGTCGAAGGTCTGGAAGTCCTTGCGGAATTTCTCCATCTGCAGGATGGGAATGGTGAAGAGAAGCTTGTTCTCGTCCCCTCCGTTCATCGCCGCCGATATCGGATCGACGTCCAGCTCGCGTCCGAGCTGGAAGGAGTTGCCTTCGAATGGCAGCTTGTCTGCGTATATCTTGGCGCCGAGCCCCGTGTCGCGGCAAAGCCTCTTGACGGCGTCCGCAAGGCCCCTTGTGATGAAATAACCTTTGGAAGGATAGATTTCTGAGCTTTCCATCTGTGCCACCGTGCCGGCTTCGAGCTCCGGCTTGAGGTACGCCCCCACGAGCATCTTGTACTGCTCCAGACGCTTGTCCCTGCCCTCGTGCTCGCCCTCGTTGAAGCGTCCGAGCTCCCGCTCCAGCACCCTCTGCCCGAGGTATGCCGCGCCGAGCGCCCCGCTGACGCAGATGAGGTCCTTGCTCTTTGCCGAAGGCTTGCGAGTCTCGGTGAGAAGCGAAGTGCCGCCTGTGGCGGAAACGCTGATGCACAGGCCGTTGCGGGACGGCGCAAGGTCGAGCGCCACGTCTTTGTAGCCGTGCTCACGGGCCGCCGCGACCACTCCGCCCCAGAGCTCCCGCACCTGTGCGAAGTCAAGCTTGGCGGAGACGCCCAGCACCACAGACAGGGTCGAGGGGTGCGCGAGCTGCGCATAAAGTTCGCCGGTAACGCCCACGACGCACTTGTAGCCAAGGTGCTTGAGAGGGAAATACACCAGGTCGAAGTCAATGCCCTCAAGGAACATCTTGCTCACTGAGCAGATGCGCTCCCGGGCCGCAGCCTCGAAGCGGCATTCCTGACAAGGTTTGAACGGCGTGCCCTCGTACAGGGCGTTTATGGCCTCGACGCGGCCCAGATCTGCAAATTCTGCCATAAGGATAGTCTTTTATGTTGTTTTTTTGAAGATGCCGAAAAGTGCGGAGCCGCTGCCGGACATCGAGGCATAGACCGCCCCTTCGTCATACAGACCCCGCTTGGCCTCGGCTATTGCGGGATATTTGGCAAACACGGTTGTCTCGAAATCATTCACCAGGCACTCCCTCCACTGCTCTATGGGCTTGGAGAGGGCTTCCCTCAGCGGCACATCCGGCTCGCGGGGAACGATGCCCCTGTAGGCGTCAGCCGTACTTACGGCCACCCCCTCGGGTATCACGACTCGGACGTCAAACCCGCCCAGGTCCAGCTCATACGGCTCCAGGACCTCGCCTCTGGCGGAGCCGATCATCGGACGGTTGTACACAAAGAACGCGCAGTCGCTCCCGAGTCCGGACGCGTACGCGGCAAGTGCTTCGTCGGAAAGCCCCAGAGAGAACATCTGAGAAAGCATCCTGAGCGCGAAGGCGGCGTCCGCCGACCCCCCGCCGAGCCCCGCCCCCACGGGCGAAGTCTTCTGAAGGAAAATCTTAACCGGCGGCAGGCTGAAATCCCGCTCCAGCGCCTCGTACGCCTTGACCGTCAGGTCCTTCAGCGGATCCCAGTCCACCCCTTCGTCTCTTGCAATGGTCACCATCACCTTCCCGTCGTCCCTTATCGCCTGCCGCACCCTGTCGGCGCAGGTCTCGGGGAGGGTGTCCCCTTTGAAAATTGTGCCACCCTCGGCAACATAAGAGGGAGGGGCCCATTGCTTGCAAAGGGAGGGGTCGGCGCAGCCGACATTTTCAAAGGGGACACCCTCCCCGGAAATGATTTCGCCGAGAGTCCGCGACCAGTCGTCGCCGGAAATGATTTCCAGGGTGTCGTGGAAGGCGTCGCAGGGGACGAAGAGCGTTTCGATGTCGTGATAGCCGTCGTCGCGGCGGCGAAGGACATTGAGGCCCAGGTTGAGCTTGACTCCAGGATGCGTTATCATAGATGGCGGACAGTGTCTTCAAGAAGGGCGGAGACCTCGTCGCGACGGTCCGCCGGCACGTGCGGCAGGACGGGCGAAAGGAAAGAAATCATCTGCAGCGCCCGCGCCTCCGCCTCGGGAACGCCCCTCGAGCGCATATAGAACAGCTCGTCGTCGTTGAGAAATCCCACCGTCGCGCCGTGCGAGCACTCCACATCGTCGGCGTAAATCTCCAGCTGCGGCCTGGTCTCGGCGCGGGCGGAGGAGGACAGCAGAAGGTTGTGATTCCCCTGAAAAGCCTTGGTGCCCAGCGCCCCGGGAGCCACCACGATGCGACCGTCGAACGCGGTCCCGGCGTCCCCCGCGACGATTCCGTTGAAGGTCTGGTGAGAAGTGCATCCGCCCACGCGGTGCCGCACGCAGACTTTCAGCGACAGCGGCTCCTGCGCCGAGCGCACATACACGCCCGACAGGTCCGCAGAAGCGCCGGGTCCCGTGAAATCCACGCTCACCTCGACTTCCTTCTCCGAGCCGGGAAGCATCAGAAGGCAAAGCTCCAGCGACGAGCCCGCCTCGAGCACATAATGCATCGCGCGGGAAGGCGCCGCGCAGACGGACAGCGTCTCTCCCGCACTCACCCGCACGGCATCCTGCGGCAATGGGGTTTCCACGTAGTGGCCGCGGTCAACAGTCTTCTCCTTCATAAGCTAAAATGCGTCGTATCCGTTAGTCTCGATGACGTCCACCAGCTCGCGGCCGGCGGTCTTGACGATGCGTCCGTCCTTGAGGACGTGCACCACGTCGGGCACTATGTAGTCCAGAAGCCTCTGGTAATGGGTTATCACGATCGACGCCTTCTCCGGGGTGTGCAAGGCGTTGACGCCTTCGGCCACGATGCGCAGCGCGTCCACGTCCAGACCGCTGTCCGTCTCGTCCAGGATGGACAGGACGGGGTCCAGCATCGCCATCTGAAAGATCTCGTTGCGCTTCTTCTCTCCGCCGGAAAATCCGACATTGACTTCGCGCTTGGCGAATTCGCCCTTCATTTGCACGAACGCCATCTTCTCCTTCATCAGCTTGAGGAAGGCGCCGGGCGAGAGGGGGTCGAGCCCCTGCGCGGCCCTGCGGGCGTTTATCGCCGCCTTCATGAAGTTGGTGATGCTGACTCCGGGAATCTCCACCGGGTACTGGAACGAAAGGAAAATCCCCGCCCAGGAGCGCTCCTCCGGGCTCATCGCGAGCAGGTCGCGGCCCTGGAAAGTCACGCTGCCGCCGGTGACGACATAGTCGGGACGGCCCGTCAGTACGGCGGAGAGGGTGCTCTTGCCGGCGCCGTTGGGGCCCATCACCGCGTGGATTTCACCCGGCCTTATCGCCAGGTCCACGCCCTTCAGTATCTCCTTTCCGCCCACGGAGGCGTGCAGGTCATTGATTTCCAGTAAATATGCGTCGTTCATCGTTGCAATGCGTTTGTCTTACAAATATAGTCAATTTTCAATTGCCGCTGCGATACAGCCTCGCCCAGTTTCTAAGGGACGCCACCCCGTTCACCAGATACAGGGCGCAGACCACGGGCATGAATATGTTGCCGACCGACAGGTGTAGCGCCAACTGCGTGACGTTCACTATCAGCCAGGCGATCCAGCAGTCCCATTTCTTCTGGGCGGAAAGAAACTGTGCGAGCAATATTAGGGTGGTAACGCAGGAGTCGAGATAAGGGTGCGGGTCGGCGGGGAAAAGCCTGTCGAGGATCCATCCCCAGAGGAATGCTATCACGAAGACCGCCGCGACGCACAGAGCCCTCTCGGCCCAGCTGAGCATCGACACCTTGAGGGAAGCCTCGTCGGCGGAGCTTTTTTCATTTTCCTTCGGATGCGTCCAGCGGTAGTGGCCGAGGACGTTTATCCCCAGCGACACCGGCTGCAGCAGGAGCGACGCCAGGAGGTTCTTGTCCCAAAAAAGGAAGAAAAGCGCCGCGGAATAGAGATATCCCACCCAGAAATTGTATTTGCTGCCTCGTCCCGCGAGAAACACGCAGGCAAGTCCCAGAACGGAGGAGAGGAGGTCGAGCCAATTCATACGCGCAGTCTAACCGATTGAACCTTCGAGAGATACCTGCAGGAGCTTCTGCGCCTCGACGGCAAACTCCATCGGCAGCCGCGAGAGGACCTCCTTCGCATAGCCGCCGACGATGAGTCCCACGGCGTCCTCGGGGCCGATGCCCCTCTGGTTGCAGTAGAAGAGCTGGTCCTCGCTGATTTTCGACGTCGTCGCCTCGTGCTCGACCACCGCGGAGGGGCAGTGGCTCTGGATCAGGGGGAATGTGTGCGCGCCGCATTCGGAGCCGATCAGAAGGCTGTCGCACTGCGAATAGTTGCGCGCCCCGACGGCGCCGGGGTTGATGCGCACCAGGCCGCGGTAGCTGTTCTGGCTGCGACCGGCGCTGATGCCCTTGGACACGATCCTGCTCCTGGTGCCGCGTCCGAGGTGTATCATCTTGGTCCCCGTGTCCGCCTGCTGACGGTTGTTGGTCACGGCGACGGAGTAGAATTCGGACGAGGAATAATCGCCCTTGAGGATGGTCGAAGGGTACTTCCAGGTGATGGCGGAGCCGGTCTCGACCTGGGTCCAGGACAGGTGGCTGCCTTCTCCCTTGCAGATGCCTCTTTTAGTCACGAGGTTCAGGATGCCGCCGCGTCCCTCGGAGTCGCCCGGATACCAGTTCTGCACGGTCGAATACTTGACGTCGGCGTCCTTCTCGACCACTATCTCTACGACCGCCGCGTGCAGTTGGTTCTCGTCGCGCATCGGGGCTGTGCAACCCTCCATATACGAGAGCTGCGACCCTTCGTCTGCGACGATGAGGGTGCGCTCGAACTGACCCGTCCCCGAAGCGTTTATGCGGAAATAGCTCGAAAGCTCCATCGGGCACTTGACCCCCTTGGGGATGTAGCAGAACGACCCGTCGGAGAACACCGCCGAGTTGAGGGCGGCGAAGTAGTTGTCCCCGGACGGCACCACGCTCGCGAGATACTTCCTCACAAGGTCGGGATGCTCGTGCACAGCCTCGGAGAAGGAGCAGAAGATGATGCCCTTCTGCGCGAGGGTCTCGCGGAACGTCGTCTTGACCGACACGGAGTCGAACACCGCGTCCACGGCCACGACCCCTGCGAGCACCTCTCTCTCGTGGAGAGGGATGCCGAGCTTTTCGAACGTCTCGGCGAGCGCGGGGTCTATCTCCTTCGGCCTGTCGGCGTCCTTCTTGGGTGCGGCGTAGTATATAATGTCTTGATAATCAATCTTGGGCAAGTCAAGATGTCCCCACTCGGGCTCCTCCATCGCCTGCCACTTCCTGAACGCGTCGAGGCGGAAGTCCAGCAGCCACTGCGGCTCCCCCTTCAGGGCGGAGATGGTACGGATGATGTCCTCGCTGAGACCCTTCGGTACGTAGTCCTGCTCGATGTCCGTTACAAATCCTTCCTTGTATTCCTGCCCGGTAAGTCCCTGCAGCAGCTGTTTCTCTTCCTTTGCGTCCATAGAGTGCAAAGATAACGAATTCCGATGCAATTTTAAGATTTTGCATTATATTTGTATCTGTCGCGCGCGGACATTTTAAACCCCAAATACAATGAAAGCCAAATCTCTTATCTTCGCCATCGCAGCCACCGCGCTGCTCTCAGTCTCCTGCTCAATGCTCAAGAGCGCAACCACTTCCGCAACCTCCGCCGGAACGAGCGTCGGCTCCGCCATCGCCAGCATCTACGCCCAGTACAAGCAGAACGGAAAGATTGACCTGTCGAACCTCAGCAACATCCTCGACATCGCCACCATCCTCAACCAGGTCGGAGGTCTGTCCGGAGCCACCAGTTCCTTCACCAACGAGTTTGCGCAGGGCCTTGTCTCCGGCTCGCAGAACCTCATCAACTCCTCCAACGTCTCCTCCATCGTGAGCAAGCTCACGTCCCTCGCGTCGATCGACAGCTCCGCCATCACTTCCGCAGCGAAGAAAGTGGAGAACGGAGCCAGCACGGCCCTCTCTTCGGCCAACACCGACGTCGCTTCCGCAGTGACCGCCCTCACAGGGATCTTGGGACAGCTTAAATAATTGACAATGAATACATTCGGACGGATATTCCGCGTCAGCGTCTTCGGCGAGTCGCACGGGGACTTCATCGGAGTCACCATCGACGGCGTGCCGGAAGGGATCGATTTGAGCGTTGACGATTTCAGCGAGGACATCGCGCGTCGCAAGGCCGGAGCCCCCGGCACTTCGCCCCGTACGGAAGGGGACGAGCCGCAGATAGTGAGCGGTCTTTTCGACGGCCACACCACAGGCGCCCCCCTCACCATACTCTTCAGAAATCAAAACACCCGTCCGGATGATTATCAGGACTTTGACGCCATTCCCAGACCGGGGCACGCCGATTACGTCGCCTCGGTCAAATGGGACTGGGCGAACGACCCGCGCGGCGGCGGACATTTCTCAGGCAGGATGACCCTGCCCATTGTCGCCGCAGGAGTGGTCGCCAAGAAAGTCCTCGAAGGCATCACCTTCGACGCTCACCTGTGCGAGGTGGGCGGTTGCGGGAACCTTCACAAATGGCCCTCGATGCTCGAAGCCGCGGCAGCGGAGGGCGACTCCCTCGGCGGAGTGGTGGAGTGCGTCGTAAGCGACCTTCCCATCGGCCTCGGAGAGCCTTTCTTCGACTCTGTGGAGTCGCTCATCTCCCACGCAGTCTTTTCCATCCCGGGCGTGAGGGGCATAGAGTTCGGCGACGGCTTCAAGGCCGCCCGGATGAAGGGATCGGAGCATAACGACCCGTTCGGGCCGGAAGGGCCCGTCAAGAACGGCGCGGGCGGCGTCAACGGCGGCATCACCAACGGGGCGCCCCTGTATTTCCGCGTGGCGTTCAAGCCAACTTCCAGCATTTCAAGGCCCCAGCGGACCTGGAATTTCGCGACCGAGCAGATGGACACTCTCGAAATCAAGGGGCGGCACGACATCTGTTTTGCCCTGCGCACTCCCGTCATTGTCGAGGCTATGGCGGCCATCGTCCTCGCCGACCTGGTCTGACGGCGGGACCTCCTAGATTATTTCACATTTACGCTCGAGCCAGGAGGCAGTCTCCGGGTCGAGAAGGGGAGAGAGCGTCTGCATGACGCGGGCGTTGTAGGCGTTGAGCCATTCCCGCTCCTCGCGGGTCAGAAGGTCCACTATCACGGCGGAAGTGTCGATGTGGCAGAGGGTCAGCGGCTCGAAACGCAGGAACTCCCCGAACTCGTTGCATTCATCCTCAACGCACAGCAGAAGGCTCTCGTGACGCACTCCGTGCAGGCCTTCGCGATAGATGCCCGGCTCGTCGGACGTGATCATTCCGGGAAGGAGGGGGGTGCGGTTGAAGTTCTGCCGGATCTCCTGCGGTCCCTCGTGCACTCCGAGGAAAAATCCCACTCCGTGGCCCGTGCCGTGGCCGAAATTGCGCCTGGCTCTCCAGAGCGGTTCGCGCGCGAGCGCATCAATCTGGCATCCGGCGGTCCCGCGGGGGAATACCGCCATCGCGAGCGCGATGTGGCCTTTGAGCACCAGGGTATAGTCCTCCTTTTCCAGCATCGTACAGGGACCGAGCGGCACCGTGCGGGTGATGTCGGTCGTGCCGTTCATATACTGTCCGCCGCTGTCCACAAGGTACAGGCCGTGCGGCTCGAGGGTCGGAGCGTCGACGCGAGGCGTGATGTAGTGGGGAAGAGCCCCGCCGGGTCCGTAGGCGGAAATGGTCTCGAAGCTGTCGCCCCGGTATCCGGGGATCTCGGCCCGCAGGCTTCCCAGCTTCAGGGAGGCGTCCCATTCGCTCACCTCCGCTCCTTCCTGCACGGATTTTTCCAACCAATGGAGAAATTTCTCCATCGCGACTCCGTCCTCGACGTGGATGTCGCGCATCCCTTCGATTTCGACGGGGTTTTTCACCGCCTTGCGGGGTCCCACGAGACTTGGTCCGCACATCGTGACGCATTGGGCGTCAAGCATCTTCCAGAGGCTGAAATTGATCTGCGCAGGGTCCAGGACGAGGATTCCGAGGCGGTCGTCTTCGATGAGCTCGCTCAGGGTCAGCGAAATGTCGTCATAAGGCAGCACCTGTACGCCGTCATCCTCCAGCTCCGCAAACGAGTCGAGTGTTTCGCCGTCGATGTCGGACCCCTTCCGCACAAACCAGAGCACCTCGTCCCCGGTCACCAGCAGATACGAAATCACCAAGGGGTTGTATTCGATATCCGACCCCCGCACGTTGAGGAGCCAGGCGATGTCGTCAAGGGCCGTGAGAAGGACGGAGTCCCCGCCCTTTTCTGCGACCATGGCGCGCAGCCAGGCGATTCTTTCTGTCCTGCTCTCGCCGGCAATGTCTTCTCCGAGAGTGATTATGGGTGTCTGCGGCACTCCCGGGCGGTCCTCCCACAGAGGCTCGAGCAGGTCAGGGACCGAGACAATCTTCCATCCGTCCTCGTCGTCGTAGCCTTCGGAGCGGCCGGAGTCCTCGAAGGCCCGGCGGAGCGACTCGATGGCGTTCACGCTCTGGCAGAGTCCGTCGACGGCGACGACGACCGGGCGGTTCTTGACCGCAAACGCCCTCGTGGCGAGCCACTCGGGTATGAGCACCTGCTCCGGCACGCGGGTCTTGTGCAGCTCCACCCCCGTGCCTTCCAGCTGCCGGACAGCCTGTATGAAGTAGCGGGTGTCGGTCCAGAGCCCGGCGTGGTCGGCGGTCACGACGATGTCCCCGGCTTCGCCGGTGAATCCCGATAGCCACTCCACCTGCTTCCATCTGGGAGCCGGGTACTCGCTGCTGTGGGGGTCGGATCCGGAGATTATCACCGCGTCCCACCCTTTGGATGCCATCAGGTCCCGAAGGGCCGAGATGCGCCGGAGGTAGACATTCTCACTCATAGTGTCAGTCGCTGTAAAGACCCTCCCTGCTCAGCAGATGGTCGAGGTTGGCGATGCCGTAGGAGACGACGGCGTTGACCACCGCGGAGTGCTCCAGATACTCGGGGATGAGCTTGTCGAAGAGGTCGTCCTCGGTGTGCCAGATGTCGCGGTAGATGAAGTCATATCCGAGGGCGTCGGTCTCGCGGAAGGAGATGGCGGGGATGCCGTTCCTGGCGAAATACGCGTGATCGGAGCCGCCTCCGCTCTTGGGTCGCGGCTGGGGCTCGCCTTCCCTTTTCTCCACCTTGAACGGAATGCCCGGGGTGTAGTCGGTGATGGGCTCGCAGACCTTGACGAAGTCGTCGTACATAGCTTCGGGCACGATGATGGAGGTGCAGGCGAGAGGGCCGCCGTCGCGGTTGAAATAATTGGAAATCTTGTTCCAGGGGATGGTCTTCTGCTCCACGAAGTATTTCGAGCCGAGCAGACCGTATTCTTCGCCCGTCCAGATGCAGAACGCCATCGAGCGTTTGGGCTTCGCTCCCGAGGAGGCGAGAAGTCTTGCGGCCTCCATAGTGACGGAGACGCCGTTGCAGTCGTCCACTGAGCCCGTGGCGATGTCGTACGCGTCCAGGTGACCTCCCATCAGCACATACTCGTCAGGGTATTTGCTGCCCTTGATGATGCCGATGATGTTGTGGTACTTGACGGGTCCGGGGTAGAAGTGGTTGCGGATGTCAAACTCCAGCTGGAAGTCCTGACGGTCGAGGGCTTTCTGCTTTATGGTCGCGAACTGGTGCTCGTCCAGGAGGATGTCGCAGGCCTTGGGGAGAGTGTCCATCGTGATCTGGAAGCACATCGCGCGGTTGTAGAGCACCTGCATAGGGAGCTTCGACGGGCGGACGAATCCCAGCACCCCCGCATCCACCATCTGGCGGTAGAAGGGGACGGTGGCGTTCTGGCCGGCGGCGAGTTTCGCGGCCCGGGTCGAGTCCGCCTTGGCGGAAGCGTCGATGGCGAGTCCGCTCGTGGGACCGGTCTCCAACAGCACCCAGGCTCCCTTCAGAGCCCCCTTGACACGGTCGAAGTCCTGCTGAGTCTTGGGCTCCAGCACTACGCGGCCCTTCTGCGGACCCTTTGTGCCGGCGGTATAGGCGGGGGTGCCGAAGTGCAGCGTCATACCATCCTCGGACAGGAGCCTTCCGCTCCAGGGACCGCGGTCAAAGCCGACGGCTATTTCGCCCACTTCCTGGACCATCACTTCGAGGCCCCAGGAGCGGAACTGGGCGGCGACCCACTCTTCCGCCACGGTGAGGTTGTGCATACCGATGAGGCGTCCGCCGATGTTGTTGGAAATGTAGTCGGCGTGAGCCATCACGCGGTTGTCGCTGCGGCCGGTCTCGAGGACCTTCTGCGTGACTTTGTCCTGTGCGCATAGCGCGGCGGCCAGGCCCAGGCCCAGCAGCAGTGTGGAGATCAATCTTCTCATATTCTATTTCTTTTTTGAAGAACTTTTCTTTTTCTGTCCGGTCTTATGCGGTGTCTCGGAAGGGGCTTTCTCCTCCGGGGCGACCTCGGGCTCGACCAGCTCATAGTCGAGCAGCTTCTGCTCCAGGGAGGTGGCCTTCACGCGGATGCGCACCGGGTCTCCGAGGTTGAAGACCTTGCGCGTGCGGCGGCCCACCAAGCGGAAATTCTTTTCGTCAAACTCGTAGAAGTCCGACCTGATGGTCCTCAGCGGGATCATTCCCTCGACCTTGTCGGGCTCTATCTCGGCATACATTCCCCATTCGGTCACTCCGGACACGTGGGCGTCGAACTCCTGTCCGATCTTGTCCTGCATATACTCCACCATCTTGTACTTGATGGACGCGCGCTCCGCCTCGGCGGCGATGATTTCCCGCTCCGAAGCGTGCACGCACTGAGCCTCGTAGTAGCCCTTGTCCTGGCTCTCGGCCCCGTCGAGATACATCCCCAGGAGCCTGTGCACCATCGTGTCGGGATAGCGGCGGATGGGGGAGGTGAAGTGGGTGTAGAACTTGAACGCAAGGCCGTAGTGGCCGATGTTGTCGGTGGAATATTTCGCCTTCGCCATCGCGCGGAGGGCTATTATCTGCATCGCGTCGTACGAAGGGGTGCCCTTGGACTCGGCGAGCAGGGCGTTCACGGACTTGGCGACCGCCTCAGGCCCGCTGATGTCGCCCATCTTGTAGCCGAAGTTGCCGGCGACGTCACGCAGACCCGCAATCTTTTCCATACTCGGCTCGTCGTGGATGCGGTAGACCATCGTCTTCGCCTTCTTCGACGCCGTTGCGTTCATCTTTCCGTCCGTGGCGATGAACTCGGCGACGTTGCGGTTAGCAAGGAGCATAAACTCCTCGATAAGCCAGTTGGCCTCCTTCGAGACCACTTCGTACACTCTTACCGGCTTGCCCTTCTCGTCGCACTCGACCTTCATCTCGGGCCTCTCGAAATTCATCGCGCCGCTCTTGAAGCGCCTGGAGCGCAGCTGCAGGGCTATTTTGTTCAGCTCAAGGATCGCTTCCGCCACGGGGGAGGAGCAGTCCCCGCCGTCGATGACGGCCTGGGCCTGCGCGTAGTCGAGCCTGCGGTCCGAGCGGATGACGGTGCGGCAGAACTCCCGGCTCACGACCCTCGCCTTCGGCGTGATCTCGAAAATGACGGAGAAGCAGAGCTTGTCCTCGTCGGGTCGCAGCGAGCAGAGCTTGTTGCACAGCTTTTCCGGGAGCATCGGCACGGTGCGGTCCACCAGATACACGGAAGTGCCGCGCGCCATCGCCTCCTTGTCCACGGGAGTGCCGGGCCTGACGTAGTAAGACACGTCGGCGATGTGCACGCCGACTTCGAAGTTTCCGCTGTCGAGCCTCCGGAACGACAGGGCGTCGTCATAGTCCTTGGCGTCCGTGGGGTCGATGGTGAAGGTAAGGCGGTCGCGAAGGTCGCGCCTGCCCTTGAGGTCCTTCGCCGTTATCTTGTCGGAAATGGCGTCCGCGGCGTCCTCCACTTCCTTTTCGAACCTGTAGGGAAGTCCGAACTCAGCCAGGATGGCGTGCATCTCGGTGTCGTTCTCGCCGGGGAACCCGAGCACGTCCACCACGTGCCCCTTCGGGCCCATGTCGTATTTCTCCCAGCGGTCCACGATGACGGCGGCCTTCATCCCGGTCTTGCCGCCCATCTCGAGCGCCTGCTGCTGGTCGATCTCGATGTCGTATGGCATCGACTTGCTCTGCATCAGCACCCACGCCTGGGAGCCCACGAAATGCAGCACTCCCACGTGCGGACGGGCGGAGCGTTCGAGGATCTCGACCACTTCGCCTTCGCGACGCTTGTTTCCGATCTTTTCCTTTGTCAGCGCCACTCTGACGGTGTCGCCGTTGAGGGCGTTCTTAGTCTTGGTGGCCTTGACGAAGATGTCGTCCTCGCCGTTCTGCAGAAGGACGAAAATGTAGCCTTCGCGGCTCATCTGTACCGTGCCTGTGTACTGCGGGAAGCTCTGCAGCGACTTGGTGCCGCGGCGAGACCCGCCCTTGGAGCTCCTGTGGGAGCCGTGAGAGTTGCGGGAGCCTTTCCCGCCTTTATTGTTCCTGTTCGACATAATCCTGATTTTTATTTCTTAGCGCCTCGAGCACGGAGGCTTTGAACACCGCTTCCTCGACTTCCGACAGGAAGGCCGTCTCGATGGGGACCTGGAAGAGCTTCCTCTTCAGAAAGTCCGACACCCGGGAGCAGTCCACGAGCCTCTGGGCGTCCTTCTCCGTCGTCACGAGGGCAGCGGTGGGGCAGGCGCCCGCGGCCTTCTCCAACAGGCGGACGTCGCTTTTGGTGAAGGTGTGATGGTCTGCGAAGGCGAATCGTTTGACGATCTTGTACTTGTCGCTGAGGAACATCCTGAGCGGCGTGTCCTTGGCGATGCCGGAGAAGAGCACGGCCTTGTGCGAATATATGTAGCGAGTGTCCCCCTGCTCGTATATCTGCACGAGGGGCTGATAGTTTATGCAGGTGAAGAAGACCTTCTGCACGCCGCCCTTCTTGTTTTTGGCTTCGCACAGCGCCGGGTCGTACTCGCGGTAACCCAGGCGCTCGAGAAACTCCGCCTTCTCCCCGTCCTCCATATAGTGCGGGCATTTGGTAATGATGATGGCGTCGGCCACGCGGATGCGCCGAGCAAGGTCCCTCAAGTGCCCGAACGGGATGAGCCTGTCCTTGTTGACCGGACGGTTGTAGTCCACCAGCACGATGTTGAAGGTCGCCTTGAGCTTGCGGTATTGGAAGGCGTCGTCGAGCACAATCAGCTCGCTGGGAGCGAAGTCCTTGTCGGCGCATTTCCTTGCCTTCTTGTCTGTCTGGAGAAGGTCGGGATGGCAGAGGAAGCGGCATCCTTCGATGCGGTTCTTGTCGACGGCCACCGTCACCGCCGGATGCTTTTTCTTTATCTGGACGGGCTCGTCGCCGTAGAAGAGGGCGCGTCCTCCGGAGGCCACATGCTGGAAGCCCTTGCTCTTGCGCTTGTATCCGCGCGAGAGGACGGCGAGGTTGTGATAGCCCCAGTCGTCGCTCTCCTGCAGAGCGCGCAGCAGCATCTCCACGTGCGGGGTCTTGCCGGTGCCGCCGGCGGTTATGTTGCCTATGCAGACGGTCGGGACTTCGGCTTCCTTGCTCTTCAGAATGAAGCCTTTGTTGTACATTCCGTGCCGTATGGCAAGGAAAAGATAATATGGAGAGAGTATAATTTTGTCAAGCATCGTTCAAAACAAGCAATAATCAGACAAAATTAGTAATTTTATAAAGACGATATTCCGCCCCCAACGCCTCTGTCGGAACGTTTTCTCCACATATTTATCAACAATGGCGATGTCTCAGATGCCGTACACGCCCTCGGCCTGCGGCGGCTCGGCGTCGCCCCATCGCTGCCCGATATAGTCGAGCGTGGAGAAGATCTCCTCGATGTCGGTGGTGGTCACGAGCTTGATGCGGGTCTCCTTGAAGTTTTCCAGACCCTTGAAGTAGCACGAAAGGTGGCGGCGCATCTCAAACACGCCCCGCACTTCACCCTTGAGGTCGAGCGAGAGCTGCATATGCCGGCGGGCGAGCGCGACCCTTTCGGGGACGCTCAGCGGCGGCAGAGTCTCTCCCGTGTCGAGGAAATGGCGTATCTCGCGGAAGATCCAGGGATGCCCGAATGAGGCTCTGCCCACCATTATCCCGTCCACGCCGTAGCGGTCGAAGCATTCCTTCGCCCGCTCGGGCGAAGAGATGTCGCCGTTGCCGATGATGGGGATATGCATACGGGGGTTGTTCTTCACTTCTCCGATGAGGGTCCAGTCCGCCTCGCCCTTGTACATCTGCTGGCGGGTGCGGCCGTGGATGGTGAGTGCCTGTATGCCCGCGTCCTGGAGCCTTTCGGCGAGCGGGACGATTATTTTGGACTTGTCGTCCCAGCCCAGGCGGGTCTTCACCGTGACGGGCTTTTGGACGGCATCGACTATCATCCGGGTGATCATCACCATCTTGTCTGGCTCCCGCATCATCCCGGAGCCGGCACCGCGCCCCGCGATCTTGTTCACCGGACAGCCGAAGTTGATGTCCACGACGTCGCACCCGTAGCCGCCGCAGATCTCGGCGGCCTTGTCCGCCATCCTCGCGGCCTCGACCATCGACTCGGGTATGTTGCCGTAGATCTGGATCGCCACGGGGGCCTCCTCGGGGATGGTGCGCATCTTCGCCTTGGCCTTCACCGCGTCGCGTATCAGGCCGTCGGAGGGCACAAACTCGGTGTACACCATCGCCGCCCCCTGCTCGCGGCAGAGTATGCGGAAGGACGCGTCGGTGACGTCCTCCATCGGCGCCAGCAGCACCGGCCTCTCTCCCAGGTCAACGGATCCTATCTTCATAATATCGCTTTGGGACGCAATTATAGCAAAAATTTCACTATTTTTGTTCAAAACCGAAGTGATATGAAGAAAACAACCGCCACCTTGCTTGTCGCCCTCGCCCTGTCGGCGACGACTTCCTTCGCCCGAACCGAGATTACGGCGCTCAAAGTCCAGAATGCAGAGTCGCCCATCGCGATAGAGGACAGACACCCCCTCTTCAGCTGGCAGATGTCATCTGACGAAAGAGGCCAGAGGCAGACCGCCTATCAGGTGAAGGTCACAAGGCGGAGCGACTCTTCTTTGCTCTGGGACACAGGACGGGTGGACTCGGACAGGTCGGTCGGCGTCAGATATGAAGGAGTGGCGCTGCAGCCGGAGATGGGTTATGACGTGAGCGTGACCGTCTGGGACAAGGACGGGGCGGCGCACGAGGCGTCCTCCTCTTTCGAGACTTCTCTGATGAGCCCCCGCATCAAGGCGTGGGGCGGCGCGCAGTGGATAGGCAGCCACGCAAAGAAGCTTGACGCCCAGTCCCAGTGCGTGTACAGTATAAAGACCGGCTTCACCGTCCTTAAGGGGGGCAAGGCCGCGCTGGTGTTTGGAGCGGACGACTTCCGCCTCTCGGACAAGATGTTCAATGACAAGGGGATACAGGGCCGCCACTATGTCAAGGTCGAGATAGACCTGTCCGGAGTCGGCACGGCAAAGGGCGCGGAGCTCAACATCTGCCGCGTGGGGTTCGACCGGGGCGACAGCGCCGAAAAACCTCTTTATACCGTCAATGCCGAGCTGTTCCCCCAGACCAACATAAACGAAATCATCACGGCGGAGAACGCCTCGTCGGAGCACACCCTGCAAATCAACGTGGAAGTGAGCGACGTCAGCTTCATCCTTGACGGCAAGGCCCTTGTCAGCGAGCCTCGCAGAGGCAACTGGTGGGCGTTCAAGGATTTCAGCGTGGGGATGATGAACGCCGAAATCCCCGCTTCGCGCTTCCGCGTCGGGCCTTATGGCAGCGGCGGCGACTATCCGTCCTTCCCCAACATGTGCTCCGTGGGGTTCGCCGCGGCGCCGGGGTCGGAGGTGATCTACTCTGATTATCAGCTGCTTAACGCCGGTCGCAGCGAGGACAAGGTCGTCTTTGACTCTGACCGCTACGCCCTTTTCGAGGGGCTTGATGGCGTGAGTGTCGAGGGCGGCGAGATACGTGTGAGCAACGCCGGCTCCGCCGAAGTCCTTGGCTGGAAGGACCCGAGTTACGGCGCGACGACGATGCTGCGCAGCGAATTCTCCACCGCCGAAGGGCGGAAAATCAAGTCCGCGCGACTCTACGCCACGGCGATGGGCATCTACAATTTCTACATCAACGGGCAGAAGGTGGGCGACGCCTGGTTCGCTCCCGGCGACAGCCAGTACCGCGAGACGATGGGCTATCACAAATATGACGTAACGCAGATGCTGCGCGAGGGCCGCAACGCTCTGGGAGCGCAGCTTGCCGGCGGCTGGTACACGGGATATATGACCTTCACCGCGTCCAACTTCAATTTCTTCGGCGACTATGACGCCTTGCTGAGCCGCCTTGTCGTCACCTACGAGGATGGCGGCAAGGAAGTGTTCGTCTCCTCTCCCGGCGACTGGAAGGCATTCAATGACGGCCCGATAAGGATGAGCAATTTCTTCCACGGCGAGCGTTACGACGCCACCAAGGAGGCCGCCATCAGCGGGTGGACAGAGGTCGGATACGACGACTCCGCCTGGGCTCCGGCGGAAGTCATAGAGCAAAGGGACTGGGTGGACTTCGACCTGATGGCAAGGTATGACGAGCCGGTGCGCGTGAGGGAGACTCTCTCTGCCAAGAAAGTTGCGCCCACGCACGGCGAGACCACCTATATCTATGATATGGGGGTGAATATGGTTGGAGTGCCCTCCGTCACCATTCCCGCCGGATGGCTCAAGCCCGGCGACAAGGTCGTATTCGCCTTCGGCGAGCAGCTCTATCCGGGGCTCAAGGGCGACAAGAAGGAGTACGTCGCCCGCTTCGGCCGCAAGGGCCGCGGCACGGCGGGGCAGATCCTGTTCGAGTCCAACCGCGCGGCCATCAATCTCGACTTCTATACCGCTTCCTCTTCGGACGAAGTGACCATTCAGCCGTCGATGACCTTCCGCGGCTACCAGTACATCCAGATAAGCATACCTTCGCACAAGGGACCTCTCCCGCTGGAGAATGTCAAGGGAGTGGTGCTCTCGTCCTGCGAGGTGCCGACCGGCACTTACAGCGCGACCACTTCCGACGGCCGCACGGGCGAGCTCGCCAATCAGCTCTTCCGCAACATCCAGCGAAGCCAGCTGGGCAATTTCCTCACCATCCCGACCGACTGTCCGCAGCGCAACGAGCGTATGGGATGGACCGGCGACGCCCAGGCATACACCCGCACGGGCACGTACAACGCCGACCTGCACAACTTCTTCCGCCAGTGGATGGTGGCTCTGCGCGCCGACCAGGGCATAGGCAGCGACACGGAGGTCCCGGGCGGCATAGGCAGCACCGTGCCGACCTCCAATATGCAGGACGACCCGACGTTCGCCAACGGCACCACCTGGGCCGCGGCGGTGTGCCAGGTGCCCTGGCAGCTCTACAGCCAGTACGGCGACACCCAGATAATCGAGGAGAACCTCGAGACGATGATGGACTGGCTCAACGGCATGGCTTTCTATAAGACTTCAGACGCATATCCCCACCTCTCCGGCAGGGCTTCGGGCCTCGCGGACCATCTGGCTATGGACAACCGCACCCCCGCGGACCTTCTCAACAACGCCATCTACATCCATATGATGGAGGTGACGGCCGTGATGGCTCAGGCAGTGGGACGCGAGGACCTGGCAAAGACCCTTCGCGATCGTCACGATGCGGCCAAGGCCGAATGGAACCGTGCCTATGTCAATCCCGAAACCGGCCGTACCCGCAGCCTCGAGGGACGCCCCATCCACACCCAGGCATCCTACGCCACGCCTCTGGCGTTCAACGTTTTCGATGAGAAGAACGCCGCCGAGGCGGCGGCTAATCTTGCCCGTCTCGCGGCCGAGCCCGCCACCAGCGGCCCCACCGCCGAGGAAGCCGAGGGCCTTGACGACGAAGAGAACATCCGCCGCATAATCGCCTCCCAAGGAGTCCTTTCTTCCGGCAACACGGACATGAATTTCAAGCCCTGGACCATCACCACGGGATTCTCGGGCACACCGAACATCCTTCCCGCCCTGACAAAGGGCGGCTACGTGGGCGAAGCCTACAATATGTTCTCCTGCACCGACTATGTCTCCTGGCTCTATCCCGTCACCGAGGGCGCCACTTCGATGTGGGAGAGATGGAACTCCTACGACACCGCCTTCTCCGACCCCAACCAAAACTCGATGAACTCCTTCAACCACTTCGCGCTCGGCGCCGTGGGTCAGTGGATGTACGAGTATCAGCTGGGCATCACGACGGAGCCGCTCTGCTCGGACGACCCGTCTTCGTTTGCAGGTTATCAGCATTTCGTGCTCCAGCCTGTCGCGGGAGGACTCTTCACGGCTCTCGAAGGCAGCTACGAGTCCTCCTACGGCACCATCCGCAGCGCCTGGACCGCCGACGGCAAGGGCAGGATGACCTCCTACTCCTGCACCGTCCCCGCCAACACGACGGCGACCCTGTACCTGCCCGTGACCGGGGCCAAGGCCGAAGGGATGGAAGGCGTGACGGTCCTCGGCAACGCCACCCGCAACGGCATCCCTGTGTTGAAGCTTGCCCTCGAGCCGGGAGAATACAGCTTTTAAAGACTGAAGTGCCTTGCGAGCACCTCCCGCCGGTAAAGGAGCGTCAGCACGACGGACCGGGCGAGAAGGTGAGCGAAATACGCAATCATAAGCACGTGGATGGCCATCGCCTGGAAACGGGTGGTGGCTGTCGCGTTGTCGGCGGCGGAGGAGAAGATGCTCATCCCGCTCCCGGCGCGAAGGATGACAATCCCCACGAACCACACGGCGAAGAAGGCGACGAGCGCGGCGAGCATCCCGTTCCGCACTCCGCGTGACGCCGTGGCGCCGAGATAGATGCCGTCCCAGGTGAAGGCGGCGCAGCCGATCGGGGGCATCAGGACGAGCCAGGGAAGGAACTGCCTGCACGCCTGGACCACCTCCTCGTCGGAAGTCATCATCCTGAGCAGCGGCACCCCCGCGAGGGAATAGACGACCATAAAGAGCGCCACGAGGCTCATGCTCCAGACAAAGACGTGCTTCACCGCCAGGCGGGTCCTCTCGAGGGAGCCTTCGCCGATGAAACGCCCCGTAAGAGCCTCCCCAGCGTAGGCGAACCCGTCGGTGAAGTAAGAGAATATCATCAGCAGCTTCATCATTATCGCGCTCGAGGCAAGCATCAGGTCACCGAACCTCGCCGATATGACGGTGAATCCTATGTAGATGCCGGTAAAGCACAGTGAGCGGACGAAAATGTCGCGGTTCATCGCGGAGAAGACCTTCATTTCGCTCCTGCCGAATGCCGTGCGCAGCTCCCCGCGCCCGAAGCCTCGGAAGACGTGGCGGTACTTAAGGAGCACCTTGGCGGCGGCGTAAGCAAGGCCCGAATACTGCGCGAGCAGAGTCCCCAGCGCCACGCCCTTGAAGCCAAGGCCCGGCCAGGAGCCGACTCCGATGGAGAGGATGATGCTGGCGGCGATGTTGACCCCGTTCACCACCAGGTCCGTCGTCATCGAGCTCACCGAGTCCTGCATCCCGATGAACCAGCCTCGGAACGCCATCAGCGAGAGTGTCGCAGGCGCGGCCCAGATGCGGATGAAGAAATATTGGAGCGCCAGCTGTTTCACTTCCGGAGAACAGTCTATCGCAAGGAAGGCGAGCTTGGAAAAGGGCCATTGGATGGCGAGAATCAGCGCCGCGCACTGGAGCGCGATGACAAGTGCGCGGGAGAATACCCTGGCGCATTCCTTAAGGTCACCCCGGCCGAAAGCCTGCGCGGTGAGCCCTCCGGTGCCGACGCGCAGGAACGCGAAGTTCCAGTACAGGAGGTCGAAGAGCATCGAACCGATGGAGATGCCGCCGATGAATGCGGCTGCGCCAAGCAGGGCGTCGCCCTGAAGGTGTCCCGCAACGGCGATGTCCACCATCCCCACGATGGGCACGGTGATGTTGGCGAGGATGCTCGGGAGCGCGAGCCGGAGTATCTCCTTGTCGAGACCGCGCATCTCCTATTGGCGGAATTTGGAGTCCTCCTCGAGCATCCCGAGGTAGGAATAATATCGTTCGGGGCTGATGGAGCCTTCCTCGACGGCCTTCTTGACGGCGCAGCCCGGCTCGTGGGTGTGCGTGCAGGGGGTGAAGCGGCATTCGCGCGAAGCGGCGAGCATTTCCGGGAAATACAGGGCGATCTCCTCCTTCTTAAGGTCCACAAGGCCGAATCCCCTGAGTCCCGGGGAGTCGATGAGGAAGGCCCCGTCGCGGGTCTTGTACATCTCGTACAGGGAAGTGGTGTGCTTGCCCTGGAGATGCGCCAGGGAAATCTGCCCGACCTTGGGGTCGAGCGAAGGGTCCAGCGCCTTTATGAGAGAGGATTTGCCCGCTCCGGACTCGCCGGAAAGAAGGCACACCTTGCCCCTGCAGGCTTCACGCAGCTCCTCCACCCCCTGCCCTGTGCGGGCGGAAGTCTCGATGATGCGGTATCCGGCGCCACCGTAGATGCGCTTGAAAGACTCTATTTCGTCCGTCGCTTCCTCCTGATAGAGGTCCACTTTGTTGAGGACGATGGTCACGGGGACGTTGTACACTTCGCAGGTGACGAGGATCCTGTCGAGGAACGGGAGCTTGATTTCGGGGAAGTACAGGGTGACAATGATGAACGCCCGGTCCACGTTGGCAGCGATTATGTGCGACTGCCTCGAAAGGTTGGTGGACTTGCGGATGACGTAGTTGCTCCGGTCGTGCACCTCGGTGATGATGGCGGGATGCAGCTCGTCCGGTTCGCCGTCCGCCTCCCAGCTCACGCGGTCACCCACGGCCACGGGATTGGTGGCGTTGCCTCCCTTGAGACGTATTTTTCCCCGCAGCACGGCGGGGAAAAGCTTCCACTCCGGGAGGGCGCTCAGCAGGTAGTGGCTGCCGGCATTCTTTACGATGGTTGCAACTCCTTTTGTCATAAGTTGCAAAGATAGACTTTTTTACTTACATTTGCCAGACTGAAACCAAACCTAATGATATCTGAAGCATATATAAATCAGACAGTCAGGGAGATTTTCGAGGACATAGAGTTTCCGTCCTCTCCCGCGGGTCTGTACGACCCTCTGCGATATATGATAGGGATAGGCGGCAAGCGTATCCGTCCCCGGTTGTGTATCCTGTGCTATTCGATATTCAAGGATGACCTCTACGACGAGATCGTCGAGCCGGCGACGGCGCTGGAAGTCTTTCACTCCTTCACTCTTCTCCACGATGACATAATGGACCGTTCCCCCCTCAGGAGGGGTATGCCCACCGTTTGGAAAAAATGGGGCGAGGACACCGCCATCCTGTCCGGCGACGTGATGAACATAGACAGCTATCGCCGTATGTCGATGACCCCGCAACGGGTGCACTCCAAGGTGATGGACCTGTTCACGCTCACCGCGATGCAGGTCTGCGAGGGGCAGCAGTACGACATGGAGTTCGAGAGTGTCCCGCAGGTGCCTATGGAGGACTATATGAAAATGATCGGTCTCAAGACCGCGGTCCTGCTCGCCTGCTCCGCCAAGATCGGGGCCCTCATCGGCGGCGCGTCACAGGTCGACGCCGACCTGCTGTACGACTACGGCTATCAGCTGGGCCTGGCGTTCCAGGTGGCTGACGACTATCTCGACGCCTATGGGGACGAGAAGGTCTTCGGCAAGCCCATCGGAGGAGACATCATCCTCAACAAGAAGTCCTGGCTCATCACCCGCGCCCTGGAAAAGGCGGAGGACAAGGAGGAAGTGTTCGAAGCGATGGCCCTGCCGGTGGACACCCCCGAGCAGAAGGCCGAAAAGATTTTGAAAGTGAAAACAATATACAGCCGTCTCGGAGTGGACAAGGATGCCAAGGAGGAGGTCTCGCGCCTCACCACCCTGGCGATGGATTCCGCTCTGAAAGTGAGTGTCGGCAGCATGCGGATGGAGATGCTCCGCCGCTTTGCGGACTCTCTCGTCGAGAGGGCCAAATAACAGTTGAAAAATGGAAAAGACACCTTGGCTCAGCAGTTACGGCGACGTGCCGTTCAACCTGAAGTACAGTGACAAGTCTATGGCTCTCACGGTGAAGGACACCGCCGAAAGGGAGAAGGATTTCCCCGCCCTTTCGTTTATGGGTCGCAAGATTTCTTACTCGTCCCTTTCGCGGCAGATAGACAGCACCGCGAAGGCATTTCATCATCTGGGCATAAAGGCGGGCCAGCGGGTGCTGGTGTGCCTGCCCAACGTCCCTCAGGCGGTTTACTGCCTCTATGGACTCAACCTTATCGGCGCCATAGCCACGATGGTGCACCCTCTGTCCGCCGTGGGCGAGCTCACCTCCTTTATGGAGGAGGCCGGGTGCGACTGTGCGGTGACCCTGGACCAGTTTGCCCGCAAGTTCGTCCAGGTCGGCAAGAAGAGGCCGTTCTCCACGCTGATCGTCGCAAGCATATCCGACGAGCTGTCGCCCGTCAAGAGCCTGGCTTACAAGCTCCTGACCGAGCGCAAGTTTACAAAGGCTCCCGACGCCGTCAAGTGGAAAGCCTTCATCGCCGCCGGCAAAAACGAGGACGAGTCCTGCTTTGTGCAGAAGGACCCGACGGCCGAGGCGGTCGTGCTGTTCTCCGGCGGCACTACCGGAGTGACCAAGGGCATAATGCTTTCCGACCTTAATTTCAACGCCCTGGCCCTCCAGACCGCAACGATGAGTCACGAGCAGATACGCCACGCCAAGATGCTCGCGGCGATGCCCGTCTTCCACGGCTTCGGCCTCGGAGTGTGCATTCACACGATGATGGTGGCAGGCGGCACGTCCATTCTGGTCCCCCGCTTCAACGCCAAGAGCTACGCGCAGCTCATCAAGGCCAACCGTCCCAACTTCATCGCCGGCGTCCCCACCCTGTTCGAGGCCATCAGCCGCAGCGAGGATCTCGACGGAGTGGACCTGTCCTGCCTCAGGGGCGTGTTCTCCGGAGGAGACTCCCTCACCATCGAGCTCAAGAAGAAGTTTGACAAGTTTCTTGCCGAGCACGGGGCGACCATACGCGTGCGCGAAGGCTACGGCACCACCGAGTGCGTCACCGCCAGCTGCCTGACCCCCTACAACAAGGAGAAGGTGGGAAGCATCGGCCTGCCCTACCCCGACACATATTATCAGATCTGCGCGGTGGGCACGAACGACGAGGTCCCTTACGGCACCGAAGGGGAGATCTGTCTTTCCGGTCCTTCCGTGATGCTGGGATACATAAACCACGAGGAGGAGAACGCCAACACCCTGCGCCGTCACGCCGACGGCCGCATCTGGCTGCATACCGGAGACCTGGGCGTGATGGATGACGAAGGGTTCATATACTTCCGCCAGAGGATCAAGAGAATGATCATCACCAGCGGCTACAACGTCTATCCTTCACAGCTGGAGAATATCCTGGAGCAGCATCCCGCGGTCAGGCGCAGCTGCGTCATCGGCATCCCCGACCCGTACAAGATGCAGGTCATCAAGGCGTTCCTCGTGCTCGCCGACGGCTGCGAGGACACTCCCGAGCTGCGCGAAAGCATAATGGAGCACTGCCGCGCCCATATAGCGAAGTACGCTCTCCCGAAGATCCTGGAGGTAAGGGACGAGCTGCCCACGACCCTCGTCGGCAAGGTGGCATATACAAAACTCGAGGCCGAGGAGGCGGCGAAGATGTCGGCCGCCGGCTAGACTTCCTCCCAGATATAGATTTTGTCCCCGCGGTGAAGCTTCTCGAAAGGCACTGCGGGGACAATGCTTTTTCCGTCAGCTCCTCGCACGTCGTCGGGCACCACCGCGACCGAGCATTTCACTCCCTTCGCGGCTTCCTCTGCCGGCTGGAGATTTACTCTCATGTCGTTTACGGTGAAGTCCACCACGCCGGTGGTGGCGCCTATAGCCATAGCCTTCATCCCGAGTCGCAGGGGAGTGGACTCGACGGCGATTTCCGCGACGCCTATCCGCGAGAACCAGTTGGTCACCTTGCCGCAATAGACTTTCTTCCGGGAGGCGTGACTGCCGTAGATTTCGCTCCATTGTCCCAGATACGCCCCCTGATAGTAGCCGTCCCAGAACCCTCGGTTGAACACTCCCGAGAGCTCTTCCTTGAGAGAGGATGCGTACTCGGGCGTGTAGCTGCCTTCGCATACGGCGTCCGCGGCCCGGCGGTAGCAGGACGCGCATTTCTTGACATATTCCGCGCTGCGGGCGCGTCCCTCGATCTTGAACACCTTCACTCCGGAGCCGATGATCCGGTCCATGAACTCTATGGTGCACAGGTCCTTGGGGGACATTATGTATTTGTTGTCGATGTTGAGCTGATGTCCGTTCTCGAGGTCGGTCACCTCGTAGCCGCGGCGGCACACCTGCAGGCAGGCTCCCCGGTTCGCCGAGGCGCCGTAGGTGTGAAGGCTCAGGTAACATTTGCCGCTGATGGCCATGCAGAGGGCTCCGTGGGCGAACATCTCGATTCTTACGAGATCTCCCGAAGGGCCGCAGATGTGATCCCTGAGGATGGTCTCGTGTATGGACTTGACCTGGTCGAGATTGAGCTCGCGGGCGAGCACCACCACGTCGGCGAACCGGGAGTAGAACCGCAGCGCCTCCTCGTTGGAAATGCTCAGCTGGGTGGAGATGTGCACTTCCATCCCGATCCGGCGGCAGTACATTATCGCCGCCATGTCCGAAGCGATGACGGCGCTCACGCCCGCTTCCTTTGCCGCGTCCAGAGTCGCTTTGGTCTCTTCGAGATCCTCGGGATAGAGGCAGATGTTGAGGGTGAGATAGGTCTTGACGCCGTGCTCATTGCAGATGCGCACGACTTCGGGAAGGTCCCCGATGGCGAAGTTGTTGGCCGAATGGGAGCGCATGTTGAGTCTCCCCACGCCGAAATAAACAGAGTCGGCCCCGCCCTGAATGGCGGCCGTCAGGCATTCGAAATTGCCCGCGGGGGCCATTATTTCCAGCTCCTTCCTATCCATTGTCCGAGGAAGGTATGCTGATGAGAGGCTTCTCGAGGGCTTCGCGCAGCTCGTCGTCGTAACGGATGCGCACCTTCACGCCCGCCTCCTGGAAATAGTAGCGGATGGCGATTTCCTCCTCGATGAAGGGGACGATTTCGTCCTGCTTGAGGTACAGGAAGCTCTCCTTGTCCATCTCGATAGCCTTGTCCAGGGCCGCTATCTGCTCGGACATGCTTTCGGCGAGGCCGTCCTCCTCCAGCTCTTTCTTCATAAGGTCGAAATAGGTCTTGGCGCTGGACCTGTAGTCAAACTCCTCGCCCTTGGCAAACTCCACGAAGTCCTTGTAGTCAGTGAAATGGAAGTCGTCCACAGGGGGGATGGACTCGTGCCTGCGGACATAGTCGAGGGCGTAGTGCTCCACGATGCCGCTGAGGACCACGGAGTAGGTCAGACGGCTGTAGTCCTTGTAGGTGATTTCGACGTCGGGGGTGATGCCGCCTCCGTCGCGCACCTTCCTTCCGTGGGCGGTGGAAAACTCTGTGGTGAGAGAGTCAGGGATATAACCCACGGACCCGTCCTCGTTTCTCTTGGAGTAGTCGATGGCCTGGACGCAGCGTCCCGAAGGGGTGTAATATTTCGCGATGGTGACTTTCAGCTTTCCGTTGTAGGGGAGGGGACGGATAGCTTGGACAAGCCCCTTTCCATAGGTCCTCGTGCCCATAATGGTCGCTCTGTCGAGGTCCTGCAGGGCTCCGGACACGATTTCGGACGCGGACGCCGTGCCGGAGTTGACTAGCACCACGACGGGCATGTCCACGTCGACCGGCTCGGTCGAGGTCCTGTATTCCTTGGACGAACGGGGGTCCTTGCCTTTCGCCGTGACGACGACGGACCCCTTCGGGACGAACAGGCTCACGATGTTGACGGCCTCCTGCAGGCTGCCGCCGCCGTTGCCGCGAAGGTCCAGGACGAGCTTCTTCATTCCTTCGCCCTTGAGTTTAAGGACGGCGTTCTTGACTTCGCCCGAGACGTTCTCCGTGAATCCTGTCTGGAGGATGTATCCGGTGGTGTCGTTCAGCATCCCGGCGTACTCGACGTCGGAGAGCTTTATCCTCTCGCGGGTGACGATGACGTCCTTCTCCTCTCCGGTGTAGACTTTCTTTACGGAGAAGACGACGGTGGTGCCGGGCTTTCCCTTCATCCTGGCGGAGCACTCCGCGGCGGTGAGACCCACGACGCTCTGCCCGTCGATGGCGGTGATTTCATCGCCGCAGCGGAACCCCAGCTTGTCCGCGGGGGAGTCCTTGTAAGGCTCGTTCACCAGGACGTTGGACTCCTTGGTGGGCTTGTAGATGACGGCGCCGAACCCGCCGTAGGACTTGGTGAGGAGCATTTCGAGGTCCTCTTCCTCCTCCTCGGGGACATATACGGTGTAGGGGTCCAGCTCCTCGAGCATAGAGTCAATCCCCGCCCTCTGGATGCGCTCGAGCGGGAGCGAGTCCACGTAGGAGCGGTTCAGCTCCTTGAGTATGCCGTTCTGTATCTCGACCCATTCTCCGAGCCGGAAATTCTTTGACTGTCCCTGAGCCGCGACGGCGGTCAGGAGGACAACAGCGAGAAATGATATCGTTTTTTTCATAATGTCCGGTTTCCAACAAACAATGTTCCGCAAAAATACGTTAACTTTGTCTATTATGAAAATCATTTTCGCAACAGGCAACAAAGGAAAGCTCAGGGAGGCTGCCGACATTCTCGCCCC
>R15__coassemble_620_pt1 | contig 25773 bp, 14 predicted proteins | sample R15__metabat2_low_PE_040 | metagenome-assembled genome bin R15
GGGCCCTGCGCGAGATCTACCTCAAGAACTTCGAGATCGCCATCAAGAAGTCCAATCCCTGGACCGTGATGTCATCCTACAACGTCCTCAACGGCGAGTACACCCAGCAGAGTGAGGATCTGCTCACCAAGGTCCTCCGCGACGACTGGGGATGGAAGGGCATCGTGATGACCGACTGGGGCAGCAAGGCCGGCACCGTCAAATCCGCAAACGCGGGCAACGACCTTATGGAACCCGGCAACCAGACCGAGATCGACCGCATCATCGCGGGCGTCAAGGACGGCAGCATTCCTCAGGAGAATCTTGACCGCAACGTGCGCAACATGCTCGAGTACATCGTCAAGACCCCTGCATTCAAGCAGTACAAGTATTCCAACAAGCCCGACCTCAAGGCTCACGCCCAGGTCGCCCGCGATGCCGCCGCCGAGGCCATCGTGATGCTCCGCAACGAGGATGACGCTCTCCCCCTCAAGGGCGGTGAGTCCGTCGCCCTCTACGGCATCGGCGCCATCGACTTCGTCGCAGGCGGTACCGGCTCCGGCAACGTCAACAAGGCTTATGTCGTCAATATGGTCGAGGGTCTGGAGAACGCCGGCTTCAAGGTGGACCAGGACCTCGTGAACTACTACAACAGCTATATGGCATACGACAAGGCCACCCAGAAGCTCACCGAGAGACCCGGCGGCCGCTGGTTCGGTTTCGGCGGCTCCAAGTACGCCGAGATCCCCGTCTCCGCCGACGCCATCAAGATGCAGGCTGAGAAGAACGACGTCGCCGTCATCGTCATCGGCCGCAACGCCGGTGAAGGCGCAGACCGCAAGATTGCGGACGACTTCGAGCTCACCGCTGTCGAGCGCGAGCTTATGAACAACGTCGCCAACGTCTACCACCAGGCCGGCAAGAAGCTCATCGTCGTGCTCAACGTCGGAGGTGTGGTCGAGACCAACTCCTGGAAGTACCTCGCAGACGCCATCCTTCTCCCCTGGTCTCCCGGCCAGGAGGGCGCGAACGCCGTGGGTGACATCATCGCAGGCAAGGTCAATCCTTCAGGCAAGCTCCCTATGACCTTCCCGATCGCTTACTTCGACCATCCTTCTTCCTACAACTTCCCTTACGAGTATGTCCGCAACCAGCAGCAGGGCGGATTCCCCGGAATGGGCGGTCCCTTCGGAGGACAGCCTCAGCAGAGGGTGCTCCAGAAGAACGTTGACTACACCGACTACGCAGAGGGCATCTGGGTCGGATACCGTCACTTCGACACCAACGGCGTGGAGGTCTCCTATCCCTTCGGATACGGTCTGAGCTACACCACCTTCGCATACAGCAAGCCCGTCGTCAAGGCCGCCAAGGACGGCTTCACCGCCACCGTCACCGTCACCAACACCGGCAAGGTCGCCGGCAAGGAGGCTGTCGAGGTATATGTCTCCGCACCCGCAGGCGGTCTCGAGAAGCCTGAGAAGGAGCTCAAGACCTTCGCCAAGACCGGACTCCTCCAGCCCGGACAGAGCCAGACCCTGACATTCGCAGTCCCCGCCTATGACCTCGCTTCCTTCAACGAGGCTGCAAATCAGTGGGAGGCCGCCGCAGGCACCTACACCGTCAAGTTCGGCGCCTCCGTCGAGGACATCCGCTGCTCCGCTCCCTTCAAGATGGCAAAGGCTCAGACCTGGGCCGTCAGCGACGCTTTCGTGAAGTAAGTCTCCGATCCATAACAAAAAGGCCGGTCCTCCACTTCGAGGGCCGGCTTTTTTTATGCGACTGCAACTGAAAATCAGCAATGGGTGGTGAGCAAAGTGACACCTCCGGAGGCAGGGATCAGGAAAACTTCCTTGTCGGAAGGGCTGAAAAGCACCGCTTCGCCCGCGGAAAGAGACGTCCCTCCCAGAGTGGCAGAGCCTTCCGCACAGATTACAATGAAGGCGTCACCTGCGGGATTTATGACCGCGGGGGCGGAAGCCTTAAAAAGAGAAGTCACGAAATGCTTGCAGTTGACTATCTCCACCGGTCTGTCAGGCACGCACTCATACTCCGTGCGGTACTGAGGATAGACCGTGTAATCTATTGCGTCCCTGGCAAGCTCGGTATGGAGCTGACGGGGCCGGCCGTCAAGACCCGGACGGTTATAGTCGAAAATGCGGTAGGTTATGTCCGAAGTCTCCTGGATTTCAGCCAGATAGCAGCCGCCGCAGATGGCGTGAATCCTCCCGGCGGGAAGGAAAAACACGTCTCCGGGAGCGACGCTGTGGTCCGCCAGGACCTCGACTATGCTTCCGTCCGCCACCCGACGCTCATATTGCTCGGGAGTGATCTCCTTGGAAAGGCCGGCGAGAAGGTGAGCCCCTTCAGATGCGCCGATGATGTACCACATCTCGGTCTTGCCCTTGCAGCCGTGGCGACGTGCGGCCAGCTCATCGTCAGGATGCACCTGTATGCTCAGGTCCTTGTGAGCGTCGATAAACTTGATGAGCAGCGGAAACTCCCCTCCATACACTTCAGAGAGGGTTTTGCCCGCATCGGGGCCTTCCGCCACGACGGACTCGCTGCCGGGGACGCCTGACAGCACCCAGCTCTCAGTCCCCCACACCAGGGTCTTCAGTATCGGTCTGAATTTGTACATGGTCCTTAGTCAAACTTGAAAAATAACCTGGTAATCTTTACGCGTCTTTACCAATATATAACATCTGACGAAGAGACTGTAGTCCGCAAAACCGTGGCCGCCCGTGGCCCCGTGAACGGGAGGGGCCCATCCGCAGGATGGGAGGGATGGAGCGAAGCGGAAGTTTTGCGGACTACAGTCTCTTCGACGCAAATTATATCAGCGGTTCTGCGGTCATCGCCTCGGGCTGAGGGATGCCCATCAGCTTGAGGATGGTCGGAGCCACGTTGCAGAGGGCGCCGTCCTTGACGGAAGTGACCTCGTCGCCCGCATTGATGACGATGAACTGCACCTCGTTGAGGGAATGCGCCGTGTTGGGCGTACCGTCGTCATTCACAGCATAGTCGGCGTTGCCGTGGTCGGCGGTGAGAAGCACCACATAGCCGTGTTCGACAGCGGCCGAGACGACCTTCTCGACGAGAGAGTCGATGGTCTTCACAGCCTTGCAGATGGCCTCGTACACGCCGGTATGGCCCACCATGTCGCCGTTGGCGAAATTGAGGATGATGGCATCCTCCTTCTCGCTCGCGATGGCTTCGATCAGCTTCTCAGCCACCTCGGGGGCGCTCATCTCCGGCTGGAGGTCGTAGGTCGCCACCTTCGGCGAATTCACCAGGATCCTGTCCTCATTCTCGAAGGGAGTCTCCCTGCCGCCGTTGAAGAAGAACGTCACGTGCGCGTACTTCTCGGTCTCGGCGATGCGCAGCTGACGCTTCCCCGCCGCCGCGAGAGTCTCTCCGAGAGTGTCCTTGACCGTCTCCTTGTCGAAGAGGATGTGGAGACCAGTGAAAGACGCGTCGTAAGGAGTGAGACAGCAGTAGTAGAGGGGGATGGTGTGCATCCCTTCCTCGGGCATGTCGTTCTGAGTCAGGACATTGGTGAGCTCGCGCGCGCGGTCGTTGCGGAAATTGTAGAAGATGATGGCGTCGCCCTCCTCGATCCTGGCGACGGGAGCGCCGTTCTCGGTGACCACGATGGGCTTGATGAACTCGTCAGTGACATCGGCGTCGTACGAAGCCTTGATACCCTCGAGCGCGGAGGAGAACTCGGCGCCCTTGCCCTCGACCAGAAGGTCATAAGCCTCCTTGACGCGGCCCCATCTCTTGTCGCGGTCCATCGCATAGAAGCGTCCGCACACGGAAGCCACCTTGCCGGTGGTCTCCTTCATCTTCTGCTCGAGCTCCTCGACGAATCCGTATCCGCTGCGGGGGTCGGTGTCACGGCCGTCCATAAAGCAGTGGACATAAGCCTTGTCGATGCCCTGCCTCTGGGCCTCGGCGAGAAACTCGTAGAGGTGATTGAGGGAAGAGTGGACTCCGCCGTGGGAGCACAGACCCATGAAATGAAGCTTCTTGCCGGAAGCCTTGACATAGTCATAGGCGGCCTTGATCTCGGCGTTCTCCATCAGGGCGTGATTGCGGCAGGCGATATTGATCTTTACGAGGTCCTGATACACCACCCGGCCGGCGCCGAGGTTCATATGGCCGACCTCGGAGTTGCCCATCTGCCCGTCGGGAAGTCCCACATATTCCCCGCAAGCCTGCAGGTGGCTGAAGGGATATTTGGCCCTGAGGGAGTCGATGAACGGCTGGCCCTGAGTATAGATAGCGTTTGAATGATCGTGTCTGCCCTCGCCCCATCCGTCGAGGATCATAAGAAGTACTTTTCTGTCCATTATATAGATATTCTAAAATTCAGCGTGCAAAGTTAGCAAATTTTCAGTAAAGGCTACAGGAGGCCCCTGCCTTTCAGGAATGCCTCGGAGTCGGGCTCGCGGCCGGCGAAGGACTTGTACAGGGTCATAGGCTCCTCGCTGCCGCCCTTCTCGAGGAAGGTCTCCTTGAACTTCTTTGCAAGGTCGAGGTCCCACACTCCGTTCTGCTCGAAGATGGAGAACGCATCCTTGTCGAGGACCTCCGCCCAGAGGTAGCCGTAATAGCCGGCGCTGTAGCCGCTGGAGAAGATGTGGTTGAAATAGGTGGTGCGGTAGCGGGGGATGATCTCGTCAATGAGACCCATCTCCTTGCAGACCTTCGCCTCAAACTCGTCGATGTCGATGCCCTCGACGCTCTCGAGCTCGTGCCACTTCATATCCAGGATGGAAGCCGCGCAGAGCTCGGTCGTCATAAAGCCCTGGTTGAACTTCGATGCGGCGATGATCTTGTCCACCAGCTCCTGGGGGATGACCTCGCCGGTCTGGTAATGCACGGCGTACTTGGCGAGAAGCTCAGGCTGGAACGCCCAGTTTTCGTTGAACTGCGAGAACGTCTCCACGAAGTCGCGGGTGACGGAGGTGCCGCTGACGGAAGGATAGCTGCACTTGCTGAGGAACCCGTGAAGGGCGTGGCCGAACTCGTGGAATGCGGTCTCGACCTCGTCGACGGTGAGAAGGGCGACGCCGTTCTCGTCAGGGGAGGTGAAGTTGCAGATGTTGACGATGATGGGGCGGATGTCTCTGCCCTCGGCGTCCTTGTACTGGTCGCGGATGTTGTTCATCCAAGCGCCGCCTCTCTTGGAGTCGCGGGGGAAGTAGTCGCAGATGAATATGCCGATGAGCGAACCGTCGTCATAGGTGAGCTTCCACGCCTCTGCGGCGTCGTTGAAGAGGGTCACGTCCTCTATTTTCTCGAAATTGACACCGTAAAGGGTGTGGGCCGCGTCGAAAACGCCTTTCTGGACGTTGTGTATCTCGAAATAAGGCTTGGTGAGGTCCTCGTCGAGGTCATACTTTGCCTTTCTCACCTTCTCGGCGTAGTACCACCAGTCCCAAGGCTGGATCTTAGTCCCTGAAGGGAGCAGCCCGGCGGCGATGTCCTCGTCCATAACCTTCTGCATATCAGCGATTTCCTCCTTCGCCTTGGCGACGGAAGCCTTCATTATGCCGCCGAGGAACTCGTCCACGGTCTGTGCATCGTGCGCCATCTTGGGCTCGAGGATGAACGCGGCGGGGGTGTCGTAGCCCATTATCTGAGCCTTCTCGATGCGCAGGCGCATTATGTCGAGCACGAGGGAGCGGTTGTCGTTCTCGCCTCCGTTGTGGCCGCGGCTGGAGTAGGCCTTGAACATCTCCTCGCGCAGAGACCTGTCCTCGGTGGTGGTCATCGCGGTGGGATATGCGGACACGCTGATGCCGAACTTCTCCTTGAAGGCGTTGCTCTCGGCGAGAATGTTGTTGCCGAGCTTGTTGGTCTTCATCGAAGTCTCGGAGTTGATTTCGCGCAGGCGCGCCTGCTTCTCCTCGTCAAGGCCGATGCCGTTGCGCTCGAAGGCCTCGTAGGTCTTCTTGAGCACCATCTGCTGCTCGCGGGTGAGGGCGGACTGGTCGGCGTTGTACACTGCCGCCACCTTCTCGTAGAGCGCCTTGTTCATATAGATGTTGTCGCTGTGGGCGGAAGCAAGAGGGGTGGCCTCCTCGATTATCGCCTCGAGCTCGGGGCAGTTCTCGGTCTCGGCGACGTTGTAGAGGACGCCGCTGACCTTCGCAAGGATGCTCCCGGAGAGCTCCATCGCGCCGATGACGTTGTCGAATGTCGGGGCGTCGGCGCAGTCGATGATCGCCTGGATCTCGGCCTCCTGCTGCTCGATGCCGGCCTTGAGAGCCGGAATATAGTCGGCATACTCGATCTTGTCGAAGGGAGGGATGCCGTAAGGGGTGTCCCAGTCCTCAAGGAAAGGGTTGGTGCGTGTCTGTGTGCAGGCCGCGAGGGAGGCGGCCACTGCTGCTAGTGCCATAAGTTTCTTCATATCTGCTTTGTTTGTTGATTGTCGTTCATCACCACCACAGCGACGTGGTTGCGGGGTCTTCCGCCTCGACCGTCTTCTCTACGTCGTCCGGGAGATTGACGAAGAGGTCCACGCCCACCTTCTTTTCGAGCTCGTCGATGCTGATGGCCATGCTCTTCTTGAACTCCGTCTCGGTCGTCAGTCCGTTGTCGAAATATGCGCCCAGCGCGTGGTATGCACCGTCTGTCGTGTGCGCGAGGACCGCCTTGTACAGGGCATCGGGCACGCGGACCTCCTTGTTGGAGATGTCGGTGACGTATCTGGCCTGCTTGGCCTTGTCGAAATAGGTGCCTGCGACCACATAGACGGTGTCGCAACTCTTTGACCAGGTGTTGTGTATGGAGAGCTCGAGAGAGCTCCAGGGACCTGCGTTGAGAGTCGAGCTCTGGGGCATAATGTTGGTCGAGAGGAACACGTCGTAGTTGGCCCTGCCGGCGCGGTCGTTGGACGGGGTCATATGGCCGCGGACGTACTCGCAGTTGTCGATGGTGCGGTTTTGATAGGACTTCTGGAGGTTGGCCTGGAAGTCGCTGCTCACGAGAGGGTCAAAGGCGTAGGGGTCGTTGTTGCGGCCCTGGCCGCCCTGCTTGTTGACATAAGGATAGCAGGTCCATCTGGCGACGCGTGCGGACTTGTCGAAATAGATGGAATAATTGCGGTTCTTGCCGTCGAGATGGCTGAGAAACACCGTCCCGTCATCGGAGGAGGAAGTCTCGGGGAGCTCGAGCCAGCCCGCCTTTGTCGCGCTGGAAGACGATCCGGGGTAGGTGCCGGCCGTATGCTTCTCATAATATGCGCCGTCCGTCTCGTCAATGCCGTTGTATGTCTTGCGGTGCGCAACGAATGTCACCACGTCGCCGGCCTTGAGGCCGAGCGAAGGGAAGTCGGTGTTGTTGCCACCGGCTGCAGGAGCCAGGCCATAGACATAGAGCTGGCCGGTGTTGTCACAGACATACAGGTCGCCGTACGTCTCGCTGGAAATGGAGATGATTTCGGCGGAGAGCCTGTACCAGGTGCTCGAGTCGTCCTTGAGGGCCTTGAACTCGGATATCGTCACCTTCTTGATGCCGTCGTTGTATCCCGCCTTCTGGGAGACGGGCACCTCCTTGGACTGACCGGCGGCGATGATGGTCACGGTGCCGGTGCGGGCCTCTCCGTCATTGGACTTGGCGGTGACCGTTATGGTCTGGTCGCCGTCAAGGCCCGTGCCGGCCCCCGGCGAGACGGATATCCAGCCGCCCGCGACCGTTGTGGACCAGCGTCCGTTGGTTTTGAATACGATATCCTCCGAGCCGCCTTCGCCTTCAAAAGAGAGCGAAGCTGTCGAGACGGTCAGGTACTGCGTCTCCTCCTTCGGATCGTCCGTTTCACCACAAGCGGCCACAACCGTCAGAGCCGCGCATAAGATAATATGCCTTAATTTCATTGCAGCAGTTTTTGTCTTCATAATCATTTCAAGATGGTAAAGTTACTGATAATTTCGACAAAAATGGGTATCTTTGGATATGAATTCGACTTCAACCCCCTCCCCTCTTGTCGTCCGCGCCCCTATGGACGAGCGAAAGGTGCTCCTCCACACCTGCTGCGCCCCCTGCTCCTCCGCCATCGTGGAGTGCCTTATGCGCAGCGGGATCACCCCCACCATATTCTACTCCAACCCCAACATATTCCCGGCAGAAGAATACGTCATCCGCCGCGACGAGTGCTCGCGCTACGCTGCCGCCCTCGGGCTGGAAGTGGTGGACGCGGACTATGACCACGATGTCTGGCTGTCTGAGATGCACGGTCTTGAAAACGAGCCCGAGAGGGGCTCGAGGTGCCTTCGTTGCTTTTCTCTGCGCCTCTACCGCACCGCCCTCTACGCCGCAGGACACGGGTTCAAAGTCATCACGACCACGCTGGCTTCGTCCCGTTGGAAGAGCCTCGAGCAGATAAACGCCGCCGGTCAGTGGGCCGTGGACAAGGTGAACGCGGAAGTCCACGGGGCGGGTCTTGTCTGGTGGGAGCAGAACTGGCGAAAGGGAGGCCTCCAGCAGCGCCGTCAGGAGATTATAAAAGAATACGGGTTTTACAATCAGCTCTACTGCGGATGCGAGTTCAGCAAAAGATAAAAAAACGCGGCCCCCGGAAAGGAGCCGCGCTTTTCATATGTTGACTGAGTGATTACTCGGTCTTGCCGTTGATGCTGTAGACGTAGGCCTTCTTGCTGGAAGTCTCGGTGAGACCGTTGTAGAGGGTGAGCTTGCCCGCCACGACGACTTCGTCGCCGACCTCGACCTGGGCGCAGCCGTCGGTCCAAGGAGTGTTGCCGAGCCAGTAGACGCTGTAAGCCTCGAAGTCGTGAGCCTTGTCGTCAGTGCCCTTGCCGGTGTCATAGCCGTTGAACGCGCCGTCGTCGGAGAGCCAGAAGGTACCGGTGCCGTAGCTTGCGCTGAAGGTGTAGAGGACCTTGGAGCAGATACCCTTGACGAAGTAGTTCTTGGAGGTGTTCATAAGGCCGCCGTTGGTGGCGTTGACCGCACCTGCGACGGTGAAAGGATAGTCCTGGTTGCCGGCGCCCGCGCCTGCAACGGTGCAGCCGTTGATGCTGTAGACATAAGCCTTCTTGCTGTTGGTCTCGCAAGTGCCGTTGTAGCAGGTGAGCTGACCGCAGATGATGACCTCGTCGCCGGGAGCCACCTGAGCCTCGCCGTCCACCCAAGCGGTGTTGCCGAGCCAGAGGACGCTGTAGCACTCGAAGTCGTGGCTCTTGTCGTTGGTGCTCTTCTTGTTGTCAGCGAGATAGTCGGTGCCGTCGTCGGAGATCCAGAACGTACCGTTGCCGTAGCTTGCGCTGAAGGTGTAGAGAGTCTTGGTGACGATACCCTTGACGTAGAAGTTCTCGGTGGTGGCGGAAGTGAGGTTCTTGCAGTACTCGATGGCCTGGGCGACGGTGAAAGGAGTGGCGAGAGTGCCGCTGACGCCTGCCTGGCTGATGGTGACGGTGGCCTCGGAAGCCTGTCCGGGGATTGCGGAAGCGAAATAGACTTCACCCGTTCTCGGATCGGCGGTATTTTCGGCGACCTTGAGGGTCACGAAGGTGGTGTCGGCCTGGATGTCGATGCTGCCGAGGGAGATCCAGTCAACCTGAGGCTTGACCTGGAGGTCATTGCCCTTGTAGACGACCTTCACCTCGACCTCGCCGCCGTCCTTCGGAAGAGCGTAGGACTCCTCCTCGACGGTGAGAAGGGACTTGGTGATGGACACGATGGTCACGTCGACGAGCTCAACCACACCGCTGTAAGTGGTCTTGGGACCGGTGATGGTCACGACGTCGCCCACGGACAGATCCCAGCTGGATGCATAGGAGGAGTCGTTGAGGTTGTCGTAGGAGTTGGAGCTGGAGTTGGTGTTGCCCTTCTTGTCGCAGGTACCGTAGATGTAAACCTCTCCGGTGCCGTCGTTGATGTACCAGTTGCCGTAATGGGTGTTGGCGATGCTGGTCACGGTGCCGGTCACCTTGAAGGACTTGCCGTTCTCACCGGCAATGACCTCGGCGCAGGTGGAAGGACCGGGCTCGCCGCCGGCCTGTGCGACTGTGATGATCTGGGTCTGTCCGTCTGCGAGGACTATCTTGACGTCACCGGTAAGCTTTGAGCTGGTGTTGGCGTCGGCGGAGAAGGTGATGGTGACGGTGCCGGCGGAGCCGGAGGCGGGGCTCACGGTCACCCAGGAGGGGTTGTCAGTCACCGTCCAGCTCTGGTCGGAGGTGAAAGTGATGGAGGCGGAGCCGCCGTCTGCGCTCAGTCCCACATAGGAGCTGGAATACTCGACGCCGGGAAGGGTCTGAATTTCGAACTCTTCAGTACATCCTGCGAAAAGGGATGCAGCCGCAAGGAGCGAAGCGAGAATATGTTTGAATTTCATAATGTATCCTTGTTATTAGTTGAACTGATATCTTATACCCACCTGCATGTACCAGCAGTTGCCGCTGGAATAGGTGTAGTCCCAGGTCTTGGTGCCTGCGGCGATCCTGGTGGAGAAGACGGGCTGGCCGTCGAGGTCAGTGTACTCGTACTTGAGGATGCGGCCGGAGAGAGCCTCGGTGGAGAAGCTCTTAGCCACGCCCCAGCTGGAGTTGAAGAGGTTCGCGATGTTGTTGATGTCGAAGTTGAGCTGGAGAGAATTGGTGTTCTTGCCCATCTTGATCTTGAAATCGTGCGCGTAGTGGAAGTCGAAGGTATGGACCCAGGGCTGGAACACAGCGTAAGCCTCGGCATACTCGCCGGCGTGCTTGGTCAGATACTCGTCCTGAGCTGCATACTCCCAGTAGCGGGCGGCGTCGTCGGAGGAGACGAACCTGATCTCGCTCTCGTCCTTCGGGATGTACATCAGGTCATATGAGTAACCGTCGCCGTTGACGTCGTTGAAGTACATATAGCTGTTGCCGCCGTAACGGTTGGCCTCGTAGAAGAGGCTGTAGGTGTTGTTGCCCTCCCTGTAGGAGACGGACACCATACCGCGGTCAGGATTGTTGTATGAGGAGTTGTGCAGGGTCATGAAGTTAGGACCCTCGACTGAAGGGATGTACTGCCAGGCCGCGGAAGCGTTGGATCCGGGCATACCGGTGAGCTCCTTGGACACGGTGTGGGTGTAGGCGGCGGTGATGTTGAGACCCTTGACAGGCTCTGCGTTGACGGAGATGTCAGCCATCCAGCCGTAACCCTTGTTGGTGTTGGTCAGCACAAACGCGTCGGTGGAGGTGTACTTGAAGGAGGAAGGATAGATGTGACGGTTGTCTGCACCGTTGAAGGTGGACCAGCCGGAGTTGTCCTGATAGATGTTCCAGTTGGAGAGCATCACGCCGTTGATGGTCTTGTTGAAGATGTACTCGGCGGTGATGGACAGAGGGAAGGAGGTGTGGGGACGGAAATCAAGTGCGAGGGAGGACTTCCACACCTGAGGCATCTTGAAGTTGCGGTCCACACCGGCGATCTCTGAAGGCAGGGTGCCGTCCTCAGGAGTGATGTCGGTGGGATACTTGGAAGGGTTGTATGCGTTGAGGATGCTGAGGATCTCGTTAGGATCGGTCACCAGACCGCCCGCAAACTGGGAAAGAAGGTTCTTGTCGGTGATGCGGGTGGCGCGGCCCTTCACCATACCGGAGTTGGTCGGCATGTTGGTGAAGAACACGAGAGGCAGACGGCCGGCGAAGAGACCGGTACCGCCGCGCAGGACGAGGGTCTTGTCCTCAGTCACGTTCCAGGAGAAACCGAGTCTCGGAGAGACCTGGACGTTGGTCTTGGGCCAGAGGCCGGTGTCGATGCTCCTTCCGCCGAAGTCCTGGGCGAGGATGGCGTTGTTGGTCATCACGTCGTTGTTGTTGAAGATGATGGTGTCGAAGCGGAGACCGGCGGTGAGCTTCAGACGGTCGTTGGGCTTCCACTCATCCTGCACGTATGCGCCGGCCTGGGCGAAACGGACGGTTGCGGAGGGCTCCTCCTCTCCGTTGTAACCCCAGTCGAACGCCATTGCCACAGGGGCGGCGCCTGCCATGAAGTCGGACATCGAGTCGTAGCGGAACATACCGGTACCGTTGCGCATATAGACGTTGAGGGCGGTCTGGTGCTCGAAGCTTACGCCTGCGGTGAGCTTGTGGTTGCCGGCGTAGTAGGTGACGTCATCCTTTGCGGTGAGGACCTTGTTGCCGACGCGGTTCTTCCAGGTGAAGAGCTCGTATCCGAAGAGCATATAAGGCATGTCGGTCTCGCCGAGGTCGCCTGCCGCGATCTCCACCATAGGGAACGGGTCGGAGTCACTGTCGCGAACGTCCTCCACGTCGGAATAGGTGAGGAGGAGCTGGTTGCTGAGGTTGTTCGACAGACGGCTGTTGAGATCCAGGGACACGGTGCTGATCATGTTGTTCTGGATGTATGCGGAGTTGGAGTAAACGAGACCGTACTGGCTCTGGGTGCTGTTGGCGAACGCGGAGATGTCGCGGGACGTCGAAGGCATCGAGTAGGTCTTGTTGTTGGTGTAGTTGTAACGGAGGGCAAGCGTGTGCTTGTCGTTGATGTTCCAGTCCAGACGGGCGAGGAACTTGTAGTTCTTCTTGTTTGCGGGATAGTCGGTGTAGGAACCCGGATCGTAGCCGTACTTGCTGATGAGGAAGTTTCTCATCGTCTCGGCGTCGGAAGTGGTGACGCGGGAGATGTACTTGTCAGCGTCGGCGACGCCGTCCTCGGAAGTCCTCCACTTGTTGAGGGTGGAAGGGATGATGGCCATTTCGGCGTTGACGAAGAAGAAGAGCTTGTTCTTGATGATGGGGCCGCCTGCGGTGAAGCCGTAGGTGGTGGTGCGGTCGATGGTGCGCTCGGAGAGCTCCTCGCCGTTCACACGGTTGCCGCGCATATTTTCGTTGCGGTGATATGCGTAGGCGGAACCCTTGAATGTGTTGGTACCGGACTTGGTGATGGCGTTGATACCGCCGCCGATGAAGTTGGACTGACGCACGTCATAAGGGGAGATGACGACCTGCATTTCCTCGATGGCGTCGATGGAGATGGGGTTGCCGCCGCCCGGCAGGGAGGTCGAGAGACCGAAGTTGTTGTTGAAGTTTGCACCGTCGACGGTGAAGTTTGCCGAACGGCCGGAGCTGCCGGAGAAGTTCATGCCGTTGCCGCCGTAAGGGGAAAGCTTGGCGATGTCGGTGATGCTTCTGCTGATGGTCGGGAGCACCGCGATCTGGGAGTTGGTGATGTTGGTGGCGGCACCTGTCTTCTCGGCGGTGAACTTGGAAGCCGCGGTGGAGACGACGATGGCCTCGGAGAGCATCTCCGCGTCATCGGCGAGAGCCGCGTTGAGGGCGTAGGCCTCGGCGAGCTGAAGGGTCACGTCGGTGTAGTTGACAGTCTGATAGCCAAGGCAGCTGATCTCGACGGTGTAGGGACCGCCGGCACGCATACCGTTGATGTAGTAACGGCCCTCAGCGTTGGCGACAGCGTAGTACTGTGTGCCCGAAGGGGTGTGGGTCGCGACGACGGCGGCGCCCGCCACGGGCTCGCCATTGACGTCAGCAACCTTGCCGTTCATTGAAGACGTGGTGACCTGCGCGAACGCAGAAACACTCACCAGGACGGCTGCAAAAGCAGCCAGAACTCTTTTGATTGTTTGATACATAATGGTTTATAAAAAATAAAAATATCTCCGTCAGGAAAGTGCAAAGATACTCGTTTTATTCTGATTTATAAATCATTTCAACAGGAAATATACAAAAAAAGACCGCCCCCCTCTGAAGGGAGCGGTCCGTATGAAATGTCGCGGTACTGCTAGTTGAAGAAATACTTGAGTCCGAAGAGGAGCTGCCAGCACTCGGTAGGATCGGTGTAGAACTTGGTCCAGGTGGAGGTGGGATAAGCGCCGTCGACCTTGTTCATCGAGTAGACGGGAGCGCCGTTGGAGACACCCTCATACTTGAGAGGAGTGTTTACGTAGGTGCCGCTCGAGGTGGTGTAGCAAGACCACTTGGTCACGCCCCAGTTGGAGTTGATCATGTTGCCGATGTTGTCGATGCTGACGCTGAGCTGGAAGTTGTGCGAGGTGTTGCCGATCTTGAAGGAGAAGTCCTCTGCGATACGGGCGTCCACGCGGTGGGTCCAGGGAGCTGCTGCTGCATAAGCCTCGGCGTACTGTCCCTTGTGGCTGCTCAGATACTTGTCCTGCTCGAGGTATGCCCAGAATGCGTCGCGGTCGGCGTCGGTCTTGAACTGGAGCTCGTCCTTGGAGGCGGGGATGTACATCAGATCGTAAGCGATGCCGTCACCGTTCATGTCATTGGAGTATGCATAGGTGTAGTTGCCGGCGGAGTAACCCGAGTAGTAGAGGTTGAGGTGCAGGCCGTTGCCGCCGAACACCTTCATCGGGACGAAGTAGCTGACGTTTGCCATCACCTTGTCGGGAACGACATACTGTGAGCACTGGAGGGTGGCGAAGTTAGGACCGTTCACGGAGTAGAGGCCGGTGTATGCGGAGGTGGCGTTGGAGCCGGGCATACCGGAAATCTCCTTGGAGACGGTGTGGGTGTATGCAGCCATCAAGTCGAGATTCTTGACCGGAGTGGCCTTGACGGTGAGGTTGGCGATCCAGCCGTAGCCCTTGTTGGTGTTGGTGAGGACATAGGCGGTGGAGGAGCCGTACTTGTAGTTGGAGATGGAGTTGTAGTTGTAGCGGTTGTCGGAGCCGGAGAACTTGGCGCCGTTCTCAACCACGGACTCGTTGATGTTCCAGTCCACGAGGCGCACGCCGTACAGGGTCTTGTTGAAGATGCCCTCTGCGGTGATGCTCATCGGGAACTCGGTAGGGAGCTGCCAGTCGATGGCGAGGGTGGTCTTCCACACCTGAGGCATCTTGAAGTTGCGGTCCACGCCGTTGATGGTGGAAGTGAGGTTTCCTTCGCTCTCGGAGATGGTCCTCTTGAGGCCGAGGAGGTCCTTCACTGCGTCCATGTCGGTGTTGATCTTGCCGCCGGACATCAGCTTGTCAAGAGCCGCTGCCACGCTGTCGGAGTAAACGACCTCGCCGTTCTTGAGGCTGGCGGAATAGACCGCCTGGTTGAGGATCATACCGGAGTTGGTGGGCATGTTGGTGAAGAACACGAGAGGGAGACGGCCCTGGAAGAAGCCGGTACCGCCGCGGACCACGAGGGTCTTGTCACCCTTGACGTCCCAGTTGAAGCCTATACGGGGGTTGACCTGGAAGGTGGTGGTGGGCCAATGGCCGGTGTCAACGGAGTTCTCGCCCATCTTGTATGCGAGGATGGCGTTGTTGGTGATGAGGTCGCTGTCGTCAAAGACGATGGTGTCGAAACGGGTGCCGTAGGTGAGCTTGAAGTTCTTGGTGACGTTCCACTCGTCCTGAGCGTAAGCCGCAATCTGGTTGTAGTTGATCTGGGCGGTCTCGGGGGAGTTGTCATAAGCGTAATAGAGAGCGAAGCTCAGAGGGCGTGCGCCGTTGAGGAAGTCGTCCACGCTGGCGAAGCGGTAGTAACCGGTACCGTTGCGGATGTAGGAGTTGTCCGCGAACATATGCTCGTAGTTGGCGCCGACGGTGATCTTGTGAGCGCCGGAGGTGTAGGTGAAGTTGTCGGTGACGTTCCACACCTTGTTGGTGACACCGTTCTTATAGGTGAAGAGCTCGTATCCGAAGGAGGTGGCGGGCTTGAAGTTGCCTTCGCTCAGGTCACCGCTGTCCATGATGTCGACGTGGGGGAAGATGTCGGAGTTGGAGCCGCGCTGGTCGTTGATGAAGGAATAGGTGGCGACGAGCTGGTTGGAAGCGTTCTCGCCGATACGGCTGTTGAGCTCGGCCGCGATGGAGGTCACGTCGTTCTGCTGACTGTACATGTTATTGGAGAACGGCTGGGCCTGCTCGCTGGCGCGGTTGTACTTCTTGTTGCGGAAGGAGTCGTCGCAGGAGTTTCCGTTAGGAGCGTACCAGGTGGTGTTCTTGGTCTGGTTGTAACGCAGTGCGAGACGATGGTTGTCGGTGATGTTCCAGTCGATGCGGGCGAGGAGCTTGTTGTTGGAGGTGCCGCCCGGGAAGTCGGTGTAGGAGCCGGCGTCGTAGCCGTAGTCGTTCATGAGCTTGTCCTTGATCTGCTGGAGCTGGGTGGAGGTGATGCCGGAACCGGTGGTGTTGATGGCCTGTCCGGGCTCGTCGTTGGTCTCGTAGTTGAGGAAGAAGAAGAGCTTGTTCTTGATGATGGGGCCGCCGACGGTGAAGCCGATGGTCTTGATCATCTCGGAGTCGCGATCGCCGAGATCCTGGCCGGCGATGGTGTTGCCGCGGAGATTCTCATCGTGATAATATCCGTAGACGGTGCCCTTGAAGGTGTTGGTACCGGACTTGGTGATGGCGTTGATGCCGCCGCCCACGAAGTTGGACTGACGCACGTCGAAAGGAGCGACCACCAGCTGGACCTCCTCAATGGCGTCGAGGGAGATAGGGGTGCCGCCGCCGGGAAGGTTGGAGGAAAGACCGAAGTTGTTGTTGAAGTTGGCTCCGTCAACGGTGAAGTTGGTGCTGCGGCCGTCGGAACCGGCGAAGCTCATGCCGTTGGAATACGGGGAAAGCTTGGTGAGGGCCTTGATGCTGCGGTCGGAGTTGGGGAGGTTCATCATCTCACGGTTGGACACGTTGGTGGAAGCACCGGTCTTGGTGGTGGTGAACTTGGTCGTGGAGACGGTGAACACTGCAGCCTCGAGGGTCTCGGAGGTCGTCAGGACAGCGTCCTGGGCGTAGGTCTCGCCGAGAGCGAGGGTGATGTCCTGATAGATGTTGGTGTTGCAGCCGACGAAGGAGACGTTCACTTCGTAAGGGCCGCCCGGGCGCATACCCTGGATGGTGTAGTAACCCTCATCGTTGGCGACAGCATAGTACTGTGTGCCCGAAGGGGTGTGCGTAGCGACCACCGCCGCGCCTGTGAGAGCCTCACCGTTCTCGTCAACGATGCGACCCGCCATTGTGGAAGTCGTGAACTGTGCATAACCGGTCACGACAAAAGCCAATGCCGCCACGACTGACAGCATCAATTTGAGGATTTTGTTCATAAAGTTATTAAGTTGATTGATGATAAATAACATTCAGTCTCAAAAAGCGGCGCAAAATTACTTCAAAATGTAAAAATTTCAAACTTTTTGCCTGTTATTTTGCGTTATTGAAAAGTATTTGCGACCTTTGCACCCCGAAACACAATGTGGAGAGATTTGACTGCTTGCAACCACACTAAAAAATGCTAAAATTTCAGATATAGCTGCTCTTAGTGCATCTCCGCGTGTGTATGATACAACGTTGGAGATTTTTATTTTTATGAAGACTTACCTTTTCACTTCCGAATCCGTTTCCGAAGGCCATCCGGACAAAGTGGCCGACCAGATATCAGACGCCATCCTCGACGAGTTTCTCCGTCAGGACGAGGGCGCCAAAGTCGCCTGCGAGACTTTCTGCAGCCGCGGACTCGTGGTGGTCGGCGGCGAGGTGAGCTCCGAGCACGCGTACGTGGACATCCAAAAGACCGCGCGCGGAGTCATCGACCGCATCGGCTACAACAGGGCCGAGCTGATGTTCAGCAGCCAGGGCTGCGGGCTCGTCTCCTGCATCCACGAGCAGAGCGCCGACATCCGGCGCGGCGTCGTGCGCGAGAAGGCCGAGGAGCAGGGCGCCGGCGACCAGGGAATGATGTTCGGCTACGCCTGCCGCGACACCGAGGAGTTCATGCCCCTTCCCCTTGCGCTTTCGCACCTTCTGCTGCTCACGCTTTCCGACATCCGCCACAACCGTCCCGGCGTGATGGACTACCTCCGCCCCGACGCCAAGTCGCAGTTCACCGTCGAGTATGACGCCGAAACGGGGCGTCCCATCCGCATACACACCATCGTCCTCAGCACCCAGCACGACGAGTTCGACTCCGTCGAGGCGATGCATTCCCGCATCGAGGCCGACGTGCGCGGCATCGTGCTCCCAGCCCTCGTCGAGACCCTTCCCGCGCAGACCTCGGCCCTTTTCAAGGGGGACTTCAAGCTGCTCGTCAACCCCACCGGCAACTTCGTCATCGGCGGTCCCGCGGGCGACACCGGCCTGACCGGCCGCAAGATCATCGTCGACACCTACGGCGGCAAGGGAGCGCACGGCGGCGGAGCATTCTCCGGCAAGGACCCTTCGAAGGTCGACCGCAGCGCCGCCTACGCGGCTCGCCACATCGCCAAGAATATGGTGGCGGCCGGCGTCGCCGACGAAATGCTGGTGCAGCTCTCCTACGCCATCGGTGTCGCCGAGCCCGTGAGCGTCTTCGTCAACACCTACGGCACGGCAGCCTCAGGCATTGACGACAGCCTCATCGCAGAGAAGGTGAAGGAGCTCTTCGACCTCCGTCCTGCCGCGATTGTCGACAGATTCGCCCTGCTCAACCCCATCTACGAGCCCACCGCGTCCTACGGACATTTCGGCAAGGCTCCTTACACCCGCCGACTCAGACTCGCCCGCGACCTTCCCGACGGCACCCGCGGCGAAGTGGAGAAGGAAGTGCAGTTCTTCGGCTGGGAGAAGCTCGACGCCGTCGAGGACATCCGCCGCGCATTCGCGCTGTAAGCGCAGATTTTTGCTATATTTGCACCGTTATGCCGAAAGCGAAGAGCAAAATACAGATTAACAACCGCCGCGCGTCCCACGACTACGAGTTCCTGGAGACGTACGAGGCGGGCATCGTGCTGGTGGGGACCGAGATCAAGTCCCTGCGGCTCGGCAAGGCCTCGCTCGCGGACTCCTTCTGCTACTTCGTGGACGGGGAGCTCTATGTCAAGGGGATGAACATCGCGACCTACTTCTGGGGATCCTGGAACGGCCACGAGCCCGCCCGCGACCGCAAGCTCCTTCTGACCAAACGGGAGCTCCGCCACCTTCAGCAGGCGGTGAAGACCAAGGGCCTCACCATCGTGGCGGTCCGCGCCTACATCGCCGAGAACGGCTACGCCAAGCTCCACATCGCCCTCGCGAAGGGCAAACGCGAATACGACAAGCGCCAGACCATCAAGGCGAACGACATCCGCCGCGAGCTCGAGAGAGGATAACGCCATGCCCAAGATAAGACTCCCGATGCCGGCGGAAATGCCTCAGAGCGAGACCATTGACATTCAGTCTCTGGCAGCTTCCCTTCGCGACGGAGGCGTCGATATGGTCTGCGTCCTTGGACCCACCGCCTCCGGCAAGACCCGCTACGCCGTGTCTCTGGCCCGCAGCCTGTCCGCCCTCGGGCTTCCCTCGGAAATCATCTCCGCCGACTCCCGGCAGGTCTATCGCGGAATGGACATCGGCACGGGCAAGGACCTCTGCGAATACGGCGAGCTCCCCTACCACTTGATAGACATCCGTCCCGCCGGGGACAAATACAACGTCTACCAGTACCAGAAGGACTTCGTGGAAGCGTATCAGGACATCATTTCCCGAGGATGCGTCCCCATCCTCTGCGGCGGCACGGGGCTTTACATCGAAGCCGCGTCGTGCGGATATGACTTCAACAAGGAGGAGCCTCAGATCGATCCCGCCCTTCTCCCCCACCGCACCTTCTACATCGGCACCCTCGTGGATCGCGACACCCGCAACGCCCGCATCGACGCCCGGCTCCGGGCCCGGCTCGAGGAGGGACTCATCGACGAAGTCAAGGGCCTGCTGGACAGCGGCGTGAGCGCGGAGGACCTCATTTATTACGGACTTGAATACAAGTTCGTCACCCAGCACGTCCTCGGCATCCTTTCCTACGACGAAATGTTCACCCTCCTTTCAAACGCCATCCATCAGTTCGCCAAAAGGCAGATGACCTGGTTCCGCGGAATGGAGCGGGACGGCATCGTCATTCACTGGACCGAAGTCTAGGCCTTTTTTTCGGACCATCAACAAGTTCATATGCTCAAAAGAGCACTCCGGACTTTCATTAGTTTGTGAAGGGGGGCGACACCTTCTGCTGCGTGATTTATAACTAATTGATTAGCAGAAGATTAGCATCTTCTGCTGTCCTAAATTCACGACAGGACATATTTGTAATCATCTAAAAATGAGCAGTTTATAAAACACGGTACTTGAGAGCCATTCCTTCTTACTTACAGTTGTGGCTGCAATCCCGTTATTTGTAATGTTTGAAAGTAATTGCGGACACTTTTCCACTGCCCTTTCACGGCATCTGGCCTCTGACACCTGTCTGAGGCATATCGGCATGCAAGGTCATTTGCGCAGGACTCGAAACCTCGTCAGCGTAAAAATGTGTAGACCTCCGTCTCGCCGGCGGGGAGATCGAAATCGATGTCGATGACGGTGAGGCCCATCGCGGCGGCTTCAGAAGACTCGCGGATGGAGTAGGTACAGCCCGGGACGGAGCAGGTCAGCAGTCGGACATGCCCACCGGCCTCCAGCCGCATGCCGGCAGAAACTGCTGACGAGGCAGAAGAGGTCTCCAGGCCAATAGACGTCTGCGAAGCAGAAACAGTTGCCAATGCAGACGGCGAGGTTTCTGAAGAAGAACCGATGAAAGGCATAGCCTGGGCCTCGGTGACGAGAGTCCAGCGCACTGAGACCGGGGCCGGTGCCGAAAGACGGTCGGTCACTAAAAGGCTTGTGCCGTCGGACAGAACCGTCCTGACAGCACCTGACAGGTCCTCTATCACTTCGCTCAGATCCACCGTTGCCCCATAAACCGGCCCGCCAGGAGGCAAAACGGAAGAAGCACCTTCAATGGAGCCAAAAGAGGCAATGCTGCCGGACAGGGGAGAAGGGATTTCGTTGTCCTGCTCACCTGCAGATAGAGAAACCCCGCAGAAAGTCTCCGTCATCGGGGCGAAGCCCTTGACAAGATGACGATTGCCGTTGACGGTCAATGTGTTATGCCATTCATTCCCCAAGGGAAACACCGACCAGCGCTGGGAGTCCTGCGACACGTCCCAGAAGTCGCCGCCGGTGAGTTTCAGCCGTGCCTCGACGGGCGCGTATTCCACCTTGCCCGGGTCGGCGGCCCAGCGGACGCCTTCGGAGTCGAAGACAAACGACCCTGCGTCGACGTGCGCGTGATTGGTCGTGGCGGCCCCGCCCTTGACGCCGAGATACCAGTCGCTCTCCGTCCCCGACCAGTCCCCTCGGGCGATGAGCACAGGCGTAAGCCCGCCCCCGACATAGCAATGCCCTGACGGACGTGAGATTTCGCCGGAAGGGATTTTCGCCGCCCAAAGGGCGAGAAGCGTAAGGAAGCGCCCGCTCTCGTTGTCCTCGAAGTCACTCTCCCGCATCATCTCCACCTCCCGGCAGAGGAGCTCCGGCCGGCGGAAACGCTGCGCGAAATACCATATCGGGAAAGCCGCCATCCGCCGCGGCAGATTGTCGCTGTAGTCGAACATCTCGCCGTTGGCTCCATAGCAGTAGAGCATATAATCGGCGGACCTGTCGAATCCCGGGGTTGCGCTCAGGCCGAAATCAAAACCCAGGGCGGAATCGAAGCAGCTCTGCATAAGAGCCTGATAAACAGTGCCATACAGCCAGTACTGAGGGCCTTCGGCATAATTGCCGTCAGGCGAATAGATGGCTTCGACCACCGGTTTGTTGGTGCGCACCGCCTCGGTGATGATGCGTCCTGCGGTCGTGTCCAGAGCCTCCCTCATCGCGAGCGCCGCGAGGCTCAAGCCTCCGTTGCAGACCTGGTTCCAGTTGTGGGCGCTGTCGTAGAACCAGGCGTACTTCTCCTCCGACGCCTGCTCGAAAGCCTTGCGCACGGCCGCCTCCGCCTTCGCGCGCGTGCGCGGCGAAAGGTCGTCGTAGAGCCAGTCGTAGCCGACGCCCACGGCGGTGCACATCTCCGCCACGTCGAGGAAGTGCGAAGGGTTCCAGTCCACAAAGTCGCAGACGTCGTTCAAGATCCCTTCCGCCGTCTCAAGATACTTCCGCTCGCCGGTGAACCGGTACGCGTACGCCGCCGGGAGGATCCTCTCTATCGCCTCGCGGCTGCGGTGCAGGATGCGCTTTCCGCTCTCGTCGAAAAGCCTCTCGACCCGGGTCCCCGGATCGGCATCCGCGCGGGCGAGGATTCTCGCGTGGACACACGCCAGAGGCTCGTTTTCCCCCGCCTCGACCTGTCGACGGAGCTGCGCGAAATCCCTCTCGCCGCAAAGCAGACGCGGATGCGAAGTGGCGCGCCGGTATATGTTGAGCGCCTCGAGAAAATAGTAGTCCGCGTAAGAAAGGGGCACGTCTATTTCACTCCCGCCGGGGATGTTGCCCACGCAATGTTTCAGCAAAAACCCACCATTGCCGCCCTCCTCGGCGAGATAGTGCGGCCCCGCCAGGGCGCGGAGCTGCTTTTCCGCAAGAGAGAGCCAGGCCCTGTCGCCGTCCACCTCGTAGAGCTGGACGAATGCGGACGCCATTATCGCCGCGGCGGAAGCGTCCTTGTAGTCGGAGCATTCGAAATCCCAGAAAGGGATGCCGTCAGATGGGAGACTCCGCGCAAGGAGCGAGGCTATCTTCTGAGCCTGGGTGAGAAACTCCCCTTCGCCGGTCTGCTTGTACATCTCGGTGAAGCCGTACAGCGCCCACGCCTCGCCGCGAGCCCACATCGAAGAGTCGCTGTGGCCCTGCCGCGTCTGCTTGCCGCGCGGAAGACCCGTAACGGAGTCATAATCAACAAGATGCCAGGTGCTGTAGTCAGCCCTGAAATGGTGAAGGGCGGTGGTCCTGGCGTGAGTGACGGCTATTTCCCGCAGCTCCGGCTTTCCGAAAAGAGAGGACGCGGAAGTCAGGAGCGAAAGGTTCATCATATTGTCTATTATGACGGGGAAGTCCCACTGCCTGGTCCAGTCACCGTCCCAGCTGCGGGTGGTGCCGGTGACGGGATTGAAGCGCCCCGCGAGCCTGTCCGCGGCGGCTTCGATCATCGGGAGATACTCCTGCCCGCCGGTGAGGCGCCAGGCGTTGCCGTAGCTGCACATTATCTGGAATCCTATGTCGTGGTCGGTCGGCCTTTCGAGAATGGAGGAGAGCTTGAGCGTGTGCTTGCGCGCAAGGGACGCGACCTCCTCGTCCGAAGTGTAATCGTATATCTGCCAAAGGGTGCCGGGGAAGAATCCGCTGCACCACCACCCGATGTCGCTGGTGACGAGCCGCCCGTCGGGGGCGTCGAGGGTTCTGGCGAACGTGTCCTGAGAAAGCTGGGAGTCCATAAGGACGCTCTGAGCCTGAGCGAGGGCGAAAACCCTGTCCGTCAGCTCCGGCATAGTCTCCGTGGGCGCCGCGGAAAGCAGCGTCGAAAGCAGAATGGTGGCAAGTGTCATATCTTAAAGCTCTTTAAGTTTCTGGCGGCGGGTCTCCGCCGAATCGTGTCCGAAGAGAAGCCTCGGGCCCTCGACGCCCCTCCAATATTCCTCGTCAAAGTCGGGACGGACATACTCCCCTTCGCGATCTATCGTCATACAAAGGTAGGTGATCTTGTAGCCCTGCTCCAGGAACATCTTCTCGTAGAACGTCTGCACTTCGTACAGGGCGGGCACGGGGATGTCCCTCTCTCCTCCGTAAAGATCTGTGGTCCTGTATTTTACGTCAAGCTCATTGGCCTGCGCCACGCTGAGCGAATACTCGTGAAGGAAGCGGCTGTCGGTCTTGAGGTGCACGAGGCCTCCGCGCCGCAGGAGCCGGCGGTACTTGTCCAGGAAGACGGGTGAAGTGAGGCGGCTGTTTGCGCTGCGGAACTGCGGGTCGGAGAATGTCAGCCAGATTTCGGAGACTTCGCCCTCGGCGAAGAACGCCGTGATGAACTCTATGCGCGTGCGAAGGAAGGCGACGTTGCCAAGGCTGTTTTCCGTCGCGTACTTCGCGCCCTTCCACAGTCTCGCGCCCTTGATGTCCACGCCGATGTAGTTGAAATCGGGATTTCTCTGCGCCAGGTCGATGGTGTACTCCCCCTTGCCGCAACCCAGCTCCAGGATGATGGGCCGGGGGGCGTCGAACATCCTTTCATTCCAGTGACCCTTGATTTCGTGGTCCGCCAGGTCGGCGTAACCGCGCGACAGCAGCTGCTCGGCGGAAGGCTGGAGCAGGCAGGAGAAAGTCTCGTTCTCCGCAAATTTCTTGAGTTTCTTGTGTCCCATATCAATCGGCTTTCTTTTCCGAGGTCATCCCTATCCCCCGGAATCCCGGTATCAGGGAGTCGGAATCAATCCTGACGGCGATGTCCCACATCCCCCGTTCGGCAGGCGCAAGCCCGGAACGGTAGGGCACCACATACTGGTGGGAATAGAAGTCCGAACCGGCGGAATACGACTGAATGGGGAAATACACCTTCTCGGAATATCTCCGCCCTGAGGGAGATGTCCAGAATACGGTCATCGGAAAGTCCCGGAGGGAAGCAATCTTGAGATTGTTGCAGTCAATGCGGGAGTAGAAGGAGATGTCGTAGGTGGCCGTGGAGTCACTCAGGTCCAAGGAGAAATGATACATTCCATCCTCGCCCTTGCTGCCGGTGCGGCCAAAACTCTCCTCCCCTCCGGGAGGGTTGCAAGCGCACCCAAGCAGGCAGGAAAGAAGGAGCAGTATGCCACCGCGCATTCTCATTGCCCCTGCTTTTTATTGTCCTTGGGGCCCTCGCCCTTGCGGTTCTTCTGACCCTGACGGTCTCCGCCCCGGCGCTTGTCCCCTCCGCCTCCGCGACGGCGGGATTTGCCCTTGCGGCGCTCCGGCTTGTCAAACCTGGTTATGCTGTCATCTCCCACAGCTGAAACGAACTCGGGAGCCGTGGGCTCCGGCTCGGTCTTGAGAGACTCCGGCTTGACGCCGTTGCGGTTCATCTTTATGATTTCCCTCACCTCGGAAGCGTCCAGGGCGTACAGATTGGCCTGGGACCCCTTGTCATAGGAGAAATACATCACTTCCGCGAGGATGTCCGTCTTCATCAGGTATGCCGGTCCGTCCTCAAACTCCAGCGGCTCGCTCACGCGGGGGATCCTCGAATGAGCGTCCAGATAGGTCGCGACCTCGTAGTTGAGGCAGCACTTGAGCTTGCCGCACTGGCCGGCAAGCTTTTGGGGGTTGAGCGAAAGGTCCTGGCAGCGGGCGGCGGAGGTGGTTATGGACTGGAAATTGGTGATGTAGTTGGCGCAGCAGAGCTCGCGGCCACAGATGCCCAGACCCCCGATGAGGCCGGCTTCCTGACGCGCTCCGATCTGCTTCATCTCGATGCGGATGCGGAACTCCTCGGCAAAGACCTTGATGAGCTGACGGAAGTCAACCCTCCCGTCGGCGATGTAATAGAATATGGCCTTGGTGCCGTCCCCCTGGAACTCCACGTCGCCGATCTTCATCTCCAGGCCCATCTCGGCGGCGATCCGGCGCGCCTGGATCATCGTGTCCTGCTCGCGCGCGATGGCCTCCTGCCACTTGATGATGTCGTTCTGGCGGGCTTTGCGGTAGATTTTCTTCAGCTCGTTCTTTTGAGGGTCGACTCCCTTGGCCCGCATCTGGCGCCCTACCACCGGTCCTTCGAGCGTGACGATGCCTAGGTCGTGGCCGTTGGTGGCCTCGACGATGACCATGTCGCCTATCTTTACGTTCTGACCTGAGGCGTTGACATAGAAGCCTTTGCGGGTGTTTTTGAAGCGTACCTCAAAGATGGCGTTATATTCGATCTGCGTCACGCCGGACAGCCAGTTGCTGTCTCCGAGCTTGCAGCATCCCTGGCGATAGCCGCAGTCCAGCTCCCCGGTGGAGGGGTCGGCGCTGACGGTGCAGCCTCGGTTGCAATCGAAGGTGATGGACTCTATATTCTTGTTTTCTTG
>R15__coassemble_669_pt1 | contig 23740 bp, 16 predicted proteins | sample R15__metabat2_low_PE_040 | metagenome-assembled genome bin R15
GCTGCGACCTTCGCTCCGTCGAGGTCATAAATCTCGAAGCTGTAGCCCACCTCGTGAGCGGCCGCGGTCTCGTTGAAGACCTCCGACTCGGCGTGGATGAGGGCCTTGTGCTCCTTTATACGGATGTCTTGCGCGTATATATAGGTACCCGTGGTGCCGAGGTTGCTGTACAGGGGGAGGGTCTGATAGACCTTGTCCGTGACGTGCAGCCAGACGTTTTTAGGCAGACCGCCGTAGTTGGCGTTGAAATTATTGTTGCTCCACTGGTATTTCACGCCCGTCGAACGCTCGGCGTAGTCCCAGTTGTTGTCGACTCTCACAGCCACGACGTTGGAGCCGGGCTTGACGAAGGAAGTGATGTCGAACCCGAACGCCATCACTCCGTTCTCGTGCTGGCCGACCAGCTGGCCGTTGACATAGAAGTCCACGCCCTGACGCGCCCCCTCGAACTCGATGAAGACTTTCTTTCCTTTTGCGTCCTTGGGCATCGTGAAATGCTTGCGGTACCACATCACCGTGTCGGTAAGGTCGTGGATGTCCACCTTGAACGCCTCGTCCTCGTTGAAGGCGTGCGGAAGGGTTACCTTCTGCCAGCCGGAGTCGTTGAACGAAGTCTTCTGAGCTGAAGGGATGTCACCCACCTTGAGGAGCCAGCCTGAGTTGAAGTTGTACTTTTCCCTGGACTGCAGGGTGATGGCCGCGAGAAGCGACAGCGCGAGAAGGGCGGAAAGTTTACGGAACATTGTCACTTTGGTTATAAGGTCACCAAATATACAACTTTTTTCAGTACCTTTATCACAAATTTTGACACGATGACAAGCGAATTCTTCTTCAAGGACGTGGAGGACGTCCTCCTTACAAACATACTCCCCTACTGGTCAAAACTGAAAGACCCCTGCGGCGGCTACTACGGCCGCGTCACCGGGACCGGCGTCCTGGAAAAGGACGCCCCCCGCGGCGCCATCCTCAACGCCCGCATTATCTGGGCCTTCTCCTCTGTTTACAGGCTCCTGGGCCGTCAGGAGGACCTGTGCGAGGCCTCCCACGCGGCGGAGTACTTCCTCGAGCATTTCATCGACCACAAATACGGCGGCGTGTACTGGTCAGTGGACTCCGAGGGCCGAAGGCTCGTTGACAAGGCGCAGCTCTACGCCCAGGGCTTCGGCATCTATGCCCTCAGCGAATACTACGCGGCGAGCGGGGACGAAGAGGCGCTGAAGGCTGCCGTCAACATCTTCCGCATCACCGAAAAGCACTTCGCCGACAGGGAGAACGGAGGATACATCGAGGCTCTCGGACGTGACTTCGAGCCTCTCGAGGACATGCGCCTGAGCCCTCTGGACGTCAATTGCCAAAAGACGATGAACTCCCACCTCCACCTGCTCGAAGGCTACGCCAACCTGTACAAGGTCTGGCCCGACAAGGATCTCCGGGAAAGCATCGTTTCCCTTCTGGACATCCTTGAGTGCAGGATAATGAACCCTTCCACCGGGCATCTGGAGCTCTATTTCGACCGGGACTGGACCGTCGTCAGCGGAGGCGTGTCATACGGGCACGACATCGAGACGTCCTGGCTGGCGCCGGAGTGCGCGGCGCCTCTCAAGGACTTCGCCTTGATGGACAGGGTGCGCGCTTTCGCGCTTCGCATGTACGACGCCGGGCTGGAGGGCCTGCAGGAGGACGGCTCGCTGATCTACGAGATCACCGCCGACGGCAAGACGGTCACCGACCGCCACTGGTGGGTGCAGGCCGAGGCCGTCGTGGGCAATCTCTGGGCGTGGAAATACCAGGGCGTCGCCGAAGGCGCCCGGAGGGCGGAAGACGCCTGGAAATACATTTCCTCCCACCTCGTGGACCGCAAGGGCGGCGAATGGTGGTGGAGCTGCGATGCGAATGGAGCCGTCAACACTGAGGACGACAAAGCGGGAGAGTGGAAATGTCCTTACCACAACTCCCGCATGTGTCTGGAAGCGCTGAAAATATTCGCCTAGCTTACTCCTGAGGCTTGAAGGTGCTCTCGAGGAAGAGCTCGTCCATCTGGGTCCGGTCTATCTGGCTCGGAGAGTCGATCATCACGTCGCGGCCCTGGTTGTTCTTGGGGAACGCGATGTAGTCGCGGATGGTCTCCTGCCCGCCGAAGAGGGCGCAGACGCGGTCAAAGCCGAACGCAAGGCCTCCGTGAGGGGGTGCGCCGAACTTGAAGGCGTTGATGATGAAGCCGAACTTGTACTCGGCGTCCTCCTTGGAGATGCCCAGCACCTCGAACATCCTCGACTGCATGTCGGCGTTGTGGATACGTATGGATCCGCCGCCGAGCTCGGTGCCGTTAAGGACGAAGTCATAAGCGTTGGCGCAGACTCTCTCGAGGTCTTCCTTCTTGTCTGAATAGAACCACTCCTCGTGCTCCGGCTTCGGTGCGGTGAAGGGATGGTGCATAGCGTAGAACCTCCGGTCCTCCTCGCTCCATTCGAGCAGAGGGAAATCCACGATCCACAGGGGCGCGAAGACCTTGGGATCGCGGTATCCGAGGCGTCCGCCCATCTCGAGACGCAGGACACCGAGCTGGGTCTGAGTCTTGCGCTTGGGGCCGCACAGCACCAGCACGAGGTCTCCAGCCTTGGCTTCGACGGCCTCTGCGATGGACGCCACCTGCTCGGGGGAGTAGAACTTGTCCACGCTGGACTTGAACGTACCGTCGGCGTTGCACTTGATATAGACAAGACCCTTGGCGCCCACCTGAGGACGCTTCACCCATTCGGTGAGGGCATCTATCTCCTTACGGGTGTATTCGGCGCAGCCGGGAGCGGCGATGGCGCCCACGTACTCGACGGAGTCGAACACTGAGAAGCCGTGACCCCGGACGAGACCGGTGACCTCGTGGATCTTCATCCCGAAACGGACGTCGGGCTTGTCGGAGCCGTAGAAGTCCATTGCGTCGTACCAGCTCATACGGGGGAGCGGGTCGGGGATGTCGACGCCGAGGGCGTTCTTGAACATCGAGCGCATCATGCCCTCGAACATGTTAAGCACATCCTCCTGCTCGACGAAGGACATCTCGCAGTCGATCTGGGTGAACTCGGGCTGACGGTCCGCGCGCAGGTCCTCGTCGCGGAAGCATCTGACGATCTGGAAGTAGCGGTCATAGCCCGCCACCATCCGCAGCTGCTTGAAGGGCTGGGGGGACTGGGGAAGGGCGTAGAACTGCCCGGGGTTCATACGGGAAGGCACGACGAAGTCACGGGCCCCTTCGGGGGTGGACTTGATGAGGTACGGAGTCTCTATCTCCATGAATCCCTGCCCGTCAAGGTAGGTGCGGATCTCCTGGGCGAGGCGGTGGCGCAGTGCCAGGGCCCTCTGGAGAGGAGGTCTGCGGAGGTCGAGATAGCGGTATTTGGCCCTGATGTCCTCGCCGCCGTCGCTGTCCTCCTCGATGGTGAAGGGAGGGGTGACGCTCTTGTTGAGGACAGTGATGGACTCAAGGGCGATTTCGATGTCGCCCGTGGGCATCTTGGGGTTTTTGGACTGGCGCTCGAGGACGGTGCCGGTCACCTGGATGACATACTCGCGGCCGAGGGACGTGGCCGTCTCCACTAGAGAAGCGGGGGCGGAAGCGTCCACCACGAGCTGGGTGATGCCGTAGCGGTCGCGGAGGTCGATGAATGTCATACCGCCGAGACGGCGGCTCTTTTGAACCCAACCGGCGAGCGTGACCCGCTCGCCGATGTTGGAAATGCGGAGTTCTCCGCAGGTATTTGTTCTGTACATAGTACAATAAGGATTAGTCTTCCTCTTCCTGGGCGGCGTACTCTGCGAGGAGCTTGGTCTGGACATCTCCGGGAACCGGCTGATAGTCAGCAAACTCCATGGTGAACGTTGCGGAGCCCGAGGTGATGGAGCTCAGGGTGGTGGAGTAGCGGTAGAGCTCTGCGAGCGGAACGCGTGCCTTGAGGATGGCGAAGCCCTTGTCGGAACCCATGTCGCCGAGGATGCCGCGGCGGTTCTGGAGGTCGGACATACAGGCGCCCTGATACTCGGCGGGGGTCATAACCTCGACGTTGTAGATAGGCTCGAGGATCTTGGGACCGGCGTTGCGGAATGCCTCACGGAAGGCGTTGCGGCCTGCGATGATGAAGGCGATTTCCTTGGAGTCCACGGGGTGCATCTTGCCGTCATAGACGAAGACGCGGATGTCGCGGGCGTAGGAACCGGTCAGAGGACCTTCCTCCATCTTGCCCTTGATACCCTTGAGGATTGCGGGCATGAAGCTGAGGTCGATGGCGCCGCCGACGACGCAGTTGTAGAACTCGAGCTTGCCGCCCCACTCCATCTCGGAGATGTCCTGGGTCTTGACGTTGAGCTGGGTGTCCTTGCCGTCGATCTTGAACTTGGTGTTGAGCTCTCCCTCTGCGGGGCAGACGAGAAGATGAACCTCACCGAACTGGCCGGCGCCGCCGGACTGCTTCTTGTGACGGTACTGGGCGCAAGCGACCTTGGTGATGGTCTCGCGGTAAGGCACCTTCGGGGCGAAGAGCTCCACGTCGAGGGCGAACTCGTTGTTGAGTCTCCACTTCACGACATTGATATGCTGCTCACCGTTGCCGGAGAGGATGGTCTGACGGAGCTCCTTGGAGTACTCCACGATGACGGTGGGATCCTGGGAGGAAATCTTCTTGAGGGCGTCGCCGAGCTTCTGCTCGTCCTGCTGGACCTTCGCCTTGATGGCGCAGCGGTACTTGGGAGCGGGATATGCGATCTTGCCATAGTCGATGCCGGAGCCGAGGGCGCACAGGGTGGTGCTGGACTTGGAGTTCTTGAGCTTCACGACGCAACCGAAGTCACCGGCGTGGAGGCTGGTGACGGACTCCTTCTTGAGGCCTGCAACGGCGTAAAGGGCGGAGAAACGCTCCTTGTTGCCGGAGTTGGGCTCCTCGAAGTCGACGCCGGTGGTCACGACACCGCTCATCACCTTGAAGAAGGAGACCTCTCCGAGGTGCTGCTCGACGTCGTTCTTATAAATATAGAGGGAAGCGGGGTCGCTCTCCTTTCCTGCGGGAGCGATGCCGAGGTCGGAGATGAACTCGAGAAGCCTCTTGACGCCCACGTCCTTCTTTGCGGAAAGGCAGAAGACGGGATAAGCCTCGCCTGCGGCATAGCCTGCGGAAAGACCCTGGATGATTTCGGCCTCGGAGAGGTCACCCTCGTCGAAGAACTTCATCATAAGCTCCTCGTCGAACTCGGCGGCCTTCTCGACGAGCTCTGCGTGGAGAGACTCGGCATCGTCAGCGTACTGTGCGGGGATGTCGGTGACCTCGCAGGCGCCGTTCTGATCCTTGAACTTGTAGTACTTCATCGTGAGGACGTCCACGAAAGCGTCGAACGCGGTGCCGGGGTTCACGGGGAACTGGATGTAGACGGGCTTGCCGCCGAACGCCTCCTTGAGGGCTGCCTGGAGGTTGTCCCAGTCCGCCTTCTCGCTGTCGAGCTGGTTCACTGCGAGCACGAGGGGAAGGTTGGCGTTTCCGGCGTAGCGGGCGAAGATCTCGGTGCCCACCTCGACACCCTGCTGGGCGTTGACGAGAAGGACTCCGTTCTCACACACCTTGAAGGCGGAGAATGCGCCGCCGCAGAAGTCGTCAGCGCCCGGAGCGTCGATGACGTTCACCTTCTTGCCTGCGAACTCTGCGTACAGAGGGGCCGCATAGATGGACCTCTGGTTGAGCTTCTCGATCTCGGTGTAATCGGAAACGGTGTTCTTGTCTTCTACTGTGCCTCTCCTGTCGATGACCTTTCCTTCGTAAAGGATGGCCTCGGAGAGCGTGGTCTTGCCGGACTTGGTGGAGCCGAGAAGCACCACGTTGCGGATGTCTTTGGAGGAGTACTCTTTCATTTTGATGATATTTATATTGTTAATTTCCTTTATTGGCCGCAATAAACATTTTAGCTTGCAAAGCTACTAAATTTTACGGGCATTAACAATAAAAAGCTCAAACATCTTCAAAAAAAGGACTTTAGACCGTATTTTCGGGCCAGTCTGACGGCGTTTTGGACGCGAAGATGACGAAGGTACTCCTCCCCGCTCATCCCTATGCGGGACTTCATAAGGGAGTCGACGGCGGATTTCGGGACCCCGGCGGCACGGCACAGGGCGGAAAAGGAGAGGGCGGAATCGATGTAGAGGCGCTCATCGAGAATGAGGCTGCCGACGAGGGCGAAATTTTCTTCAAGTGTACGCATATGGTAGTAATTTGTAGTGCGAAAGTGGCGTTTTTCCTGACAAGGTCAAAGCTTTTCGCCGCCGCAGGAGGGGGTATTTCGAAAATATTTATCTTTTTTAATGCCCCGCTGTCAATTTTTGTACATTTTGACACTTTTTGTAATCATTGTCCACCTGCGGTTGTCGGAGTTCCCCTGCGGTTAATGCTACTTTTGGCGGCATAAAAGCACGCGTTATGGACAATGAATTCATCAGAAAGAACATCCTGAAAATCAGGAGGGAAAAAGATCTGACTCAGCAGGAAGTGGCGGACCGGATGGACATCACGAGGTCCGCCTACTGCAAAATCGAGTACGGACAGACAAAGATGATAAGCGACAATCTGCTCAAATTCGCCGCCGCCACCGGGACCGGCGTGGAAGAAGTGATACTCGGTTATGTTCCGGTTGAGGACAGGGTCGGGGTGCTGAAAGACTCCCGGGACAGGCATAACTTGCAGATGAAAGAGCTGAAGGCGGACTACGAGGCCCGGCTGGAAAAGCTCGCTCTGGAGAACCGCTCGCTCAAGGAAATGCTCGCCGAGAAGGACAGGCACATCCGCACCCTTGAATCAATCGTGGATTATATGTCCAAATCAGCGGAAAAATGACTACTTTTGTGGCACTATGCCACGTGTTGTCCATCTTCTCCCATATATGAACGAAGGCCTTGTGGAGGCCGGATGCGACGAGGCGGGAAGGGGACCGCTCGCGGGACCCGTCTATGCCGCCGCCGTCATTCTCCCCGCAGACTTCCACCATCCCCTGCTCAATGACTCCAAGCAGATGAGCGAGAAGGCGCGGGAGACCCTCCGCCCCATCATCGAGAGTGAGGCCGTCTCCTGGGCGGTGGAGGCCGTCAGCGCGGAGGAGATCGACCGCCTCAACATCCTGGGCGCATCCATCACGGGGATGCAGAGGGCGGTGCGCAGGCTCAGCGTCCGGCCCGACTTCCTTCTCATAGACGGCAACCGCTTCCGTCCCTTCGACGGATTCGCTTACCGAACGGTCGTGCACGGCGACGCCACCTACGCCAGCATCGCCGCCGCCTCCGTCCTTGCCAAGACCTGGAGGGACGAACATATGAGAAAACTCGCTCTGGAGTACCCCCAATACGGATGGGACAGAAATATGGGCTACCCCACCAAAGAGCACATCGTCGCCATCCTGGAGCACGGATACACGCCTTATCACCGCAAAAGCTTCCACCCCAAAGAGCTTGAACCAACATTATTCTGACATATGAAAAAATTGTTTTTGACTCTCGCCGCCGCCCTGACCCTCGCAGTCAGCGCCAGCGCCGACGAAGGAATGTGGCTGCTGCCGCTTCTCGAAAAAATGAACGCGCAGGCGATGGCCGACCTCGGCTGCCGCCTCACCCCCGACCAGATCTACAGCATCAACAACACCTCCCTCAAGGACGCCATCGTCCACTTCGGAGGCGGCTGCACGGGAGAAATGATTTCGGACAAGGGCCTGGTCATCACCAACCACCACTGCGGCTACAGCTCCATCCAGGCGCTCTCCAGCCCCGAGCACAACTACCTCGAGGACGGCTACTGGGCGATGAACACCTCCGAGGAGCTCCACGCCGAGGGGCTCAGCGTCACCTTCCTGCAGAGCATGACCGACGTGACCGAAATCCTTGACAAGACTTACGACGCCGTCCTCAAGCAGAACAAGAAAGCCGAGGACAAGGAGGAACTCGCCCTCGCCGCCAGGAACGCCGCCGCCGAGGCTCTCGCCAAAAAGGCCGAAGCGGACAATCCCCACTGCCGCGCGACCGTGACGAGCTTCTATAACAACAACGTCTATTACCTGATCGTTTACAAGACCTACAACGACGTGCGTTTCGTCGGCGCTCCCCCCGCATCGATGGGCAAGTTCGGAGGCGAGACGGACAACTGGGAATGGCCGCGCCACACCTGCGACTTCTCCCTTTTCCGCGTCTATGCGGACAAGGACGGAGAGCCTGCCGCCTACAGCGAGGACAACGTCCCCTACAGACCCAAGAACACCCTGAAGGTGTCTCTGCGCGGATATGAGGACGGTGATTTCGCGATGATTATGGGCTACCCCGGAAGGACGCAGCGCTTCCAGACCGCCGCCCAGCTCGAGCAGATGATCGCGACCAACGACATCCGCATCGACGCCCGCACCGTCCGTCAGGACATAATGTGGGACGCCAGGATGGCCGACCCCGTGGTCAATCTCCAGTACGCCAACAAATACGCCAGCTCCTCCAACGGCTGGAAGAAGTGGCAGGGAATGAGGGAGTCCTTCGAAAATCTCCACATCATCGAGCGCGAGGAGCAGAAGGAGGCGGACTTCATGGCTTGGGTCGGAGCGAAGAAGAAGCGTCAGGCCGAGTACGGTGACGCCATCGCGCAGATCGAGGCCGGGGTGAAGGCTTCCTCCGAAGCGGAGAAGGCATACACCCTTCTCACGGAGACGATCTACAGGATTGAGGTCGTGGGATTTGCGCCTCTCGCCGCGTCTGCATTCCGCCAGGCCCTGAGCCGGCAGCAGGACTCCGCCGCGGCTCTCGAGACGGCCAAGAACCTGCTCAAGGACGAGATGTTCAAGGACTACAACGAGCCGCTCGACCGCAAGGAGGCCGTCGCTCTGATAAACCATTATCTGGCGAACGTCAAGCCGGATGACATGGTCGAAGTCCCCGACCTCGGCGCGAGCGACGTGCAGAGCTATGTGGACGCAGTCTTCGACGGGACCTGTCTTACAAGCGCGGAGAAGCTCGAGAACATCAAGAGCTACAGTGACCTGGTGAACGACCCTGCGGTGCAGGTCTACAACTCCATCGCCACGCAGCTCAGGCGCCTCTTACCGATGGTCTCCGCCTCCGCCGGGCAGATCTCCGAGGCGAGCAAGGCATACACCAAGGGTATGCTCGAGTGGAAGAAGGACGAGCCGTCCTACCCCGACGCCAACTCCACGATGCGCCTGACCTACGGAACGGTCAAGTCATATTCTCCGAAGGACGGCGTCCTGTACAAGCACTACACCACCCTCAAGGGTGTCATCGAGAAGGAGGACCCGGACAACTACGAGTTCCGCGTGCCCCAGGGCGTGAAGGACGTCTATGAGGCGAAGGACTACGGCCAGTACGCCGACAGGAACGGCGACCTGCCCGCCTGCTTCCTCATCAACTGCGACATCACCGGCGGCAACTCCGGCTCGCCCGTGATGGACGCCGACGGGTGCCTGATCGGCCTCGCCTTCGACGGCAACTGGGAGTCGATGTCCAGCGACGTGTGCTTCGAGCCGGACCTGCAGAGATGCATCTGCGTGGACATCCGCTACGTGCTCCTGCTCCTCGACAAAGTGGGCGGAGCCGGATATCTGCTTGACGAAATGAATATCGTAAGATAATGACAGAGAAGGAAATACTTCAGATTTTGACGGAAGTGCGGCATCCCGGAAAGGGCGACAAGGACATAGTCGCCCTGGGGATGGTGCAGGGCGTGGAGACGGAAGGGGACAAGGTCACGGTGACCCTCGCCTTCCCCAAGCGCCGCGACCCGCTGACGGAGTACCTAGTCGGCAGCACCCGCGCGACCCTTATACGCAATCTCCCGGAGGGGATGACAAGCGAAGTCCGGACCGTCGTCGTGGACGAGGCTCCGACCAAGAAGAAAAAGACACTCGACCTCGATTTCGAGAAGGTCGAAGGCATCTCGCACATCATCGGCATAGCGTCCGGCAAGGGCGGCGTGGGCAAATCCACCGTCGCGGTGAACCTCGCCGTCGCCCTCGCACGCCTCGGCTACCGCGTGGGACTCGCAGATGCGGATGTTTACGGCCCGTCCGTCCCCGTGATGACAGGGACCGAAGACCTTATGCCCGACGCGTACAAGGACGGCGAGAAGGAATGGATGATGCCCATCGAGAAGTACGGCGTCAAGTGGATGAGCATCGGTTACTTCGCCCAGAAGGGCCAGGCTCTCATCTGGCGCGGCCCGATGGCCTGCAACGCCTTGAAACAGATGGTCTTGCAGGTGGAATGGGGTGAGCTCGACTTCCTTCTCATCGATATGCCTCCCGGGACCGGCGACATACACATCTCCCTCGTGCAGGACATCCCGATGGAGGGCGCGGTGATCGTCACGACCCCCCAGGCGGTGGCGCTCGCCGACGTGGAGAAAGGCGTCAACATGTTCCGCAACAAAAACATCGACAAGCCCATCTTCGGACTTGTCGAGAATATGGCGTGGTTCACTCCCGAGGAGCACCCGGACGAGAAATATTACCTGTTCGGACGGGACGGCGGAGCCGGAATGGCGGCCGACCTGGGCATAGACCTGCTGGGACAGATCCCGCTGGTGCAGAGCATCCGCGAAGGCGGTGACGCGGGAGAGCCCGCGGCGCTGGGATCCAGGCCCGACAGCCTTGCGTTCCTTGAGCTGGCAAGAAGCCTCGCGGGAAAGGTCTAATAGCTTATCGTCGAAGTCTTGCAGACATAGGAGAACGTCTCTGAAAAGGACTGACCGTCAGAGAATCCCCAAGACAGATGCATGCCGGAAGCGTCGACGCTTCCGGTGATAGAGGACGGCGCCCGCTCCAGAGCCTTTACAGGAGATATCGTCACCGAGTGCGTCGAAGGGTCAAACACGTACGTCGCTTCATAATGTACGTCCGCGCCGTCGATGCCGGGAATGTTGACGCCGCACCCTTCGTCCACGCTCTGAAACATCACATACATATTATACGCGGCCTGGGCTTCGTTCAACACGCCCCAGGTCGTGTCTTCTATGGTCTTTTCGCCGGGATAGGCTTCCTCGACCTCCTTGTCGCAGGAGGAAAGGGTCAGCGCGGCCGCGACGGCCAACGCCAGGATTTTCAGACAGTTCTTCATTCGAATCTTTTTGTGAGCTCTATAAAATCTTCCACGCTCAAGCGCTCGGCTCTCAAGTCAAAAACCTCGCCAGAAGTGTCCATTCCTTCGGGAATCAGCGGTTTCAATGCATTTCGAAGAGTTTTTCGCCTCTGGTTGAAGGCAGTCTTGACCACCGTCTTGAAAAGTTTGGGGTCGCACCCGAGGTCCGTGCGGGAGTTGCGCGTCAGCCTTATCACCGCGGAATGCACCTTCGGCGGAGGACAGAAGGCTCCGGGACCCACGGAAAGCACATATTCGATGTCGTACCAGGCCTGCAGGAGCACTGAAAGGATGCCGTAGGTCTTTGTGCCGGGCTTCTCCGCGATGCGGTCCGCCACTTCCTTCTGTATCATGCACACCACCTCGGGGATGCGGTCCTTGTCGTCGAGGATCTTGAAAAATATCTGGGAGGAGATGTTGTATGGGAAATTGCCGATGACCCTGTACTGCCCGGGGAACACCTTGGACATATTGAGTTTGAGGTAGTCCCCTTCCATCAGGCGTCCCTGCATCCCGTTGAAATGGGTGAGAAGGTACTCCACCGACTCGGGGTCTATCTCAATCATCCTCGCGTCGATGTCCTCCCTCTGTATGAGGTACTGCGTGAGCACGCCCATTCCCGGGCCTATCTCCAGCACGTCGCGAGGAAGGGACCCGTCGCTTTTAAGTGCCCCGACGATGGCCTTCGCGATGCTCTGGTCCGTCAGGAAATGCTGCCCGAGGGCTTTTTTCGCTCTAACTTCCATATTGTCAGTCGTTTTCTTTTCGTGCAAGGACCGCTCCCCCGACGCTGAGAAGGAGCAGCAGGATAATCGCGATGGACGAGGCGCGCGAGATGGACGCGCTGACGGAGACCGAAGGCGGATCGAAACGCATCACCAGGTCGTGCTCGCCTTGAGGCAGGACTGCCGCGCGAAGGATCCAGTCGGTGCGCAGCACTTCCACATCCTCTCCGGTATCCTCAACCCACGCGTGCCAGCCTTCGGGATAATACACTTCGCTGAACACCGCCAGCCTCGGTCCCGCGACGTTGTAATGATAATGAAGCTCGTTCGGAGCGTACGAAACTATCGAAACGGTGTCGCCGGGAACAGGCCCTCCGACCGCTGAGAGCTTCTCTTCGGGGACATTCTCCAGCACGGCAATCGTGCGGAGGTCGACCTCCCCGATCTCGGAGAGAGCCTCGTCCGGAGTCTCGACCATATCCACTCCCGCGGCTATCCAGGCGCTGCCGAGGGCCCCGCCGTTGACCACGGGCATCATATCCGCCCCGAGGATCAGATAGCGAGTGTTGAGAGCCGAGAGGATCGGGAGCCGCGGCATCGCGTCCTCGAGCTCCCCGACGGTGGAGACGCCCTTCGCCGCAGCGAAGATGTCGTTGATTTCGTCAGACAGGTAGCGTTCGATGAGCTCCTGATAGCGCTGGAGCTTCGCAGGGCTGTAGCCGCCCACGGACTTGTGCCAGTAGGACGCGTGGGAGTCGTTGAAAGTGCTCACGGAGAGGTCCAGGACGCGGTACGACGGGTCCTTGTCCTCCAGGATGATCTTGTCCACCTCGCGCGCAGCAAACTGCGAATTGAACGTCCTCGGGGTCACGAAATCGTCTGCGCCGAGGTACCTCTTGCCGACGGTGAAAAGGTCCGCCAGCACAAGGAGGCACACCAGCAGGGCGGCGGTCCTGCGACGGGCGAGAGCGGCTTCAGTCCCTTCGGAGAATGTCTTCTGCGCGTCCTTGGGGATGGAGAATCCCCAGACCAGCAGCACGTATGACGCGGTGATGAGAAGGAGCGAGCGGAGGGCGTCGGACCTCAGGAGAGAGAGTCTGTCAAGACGCAGCGCATCCGTCAGCACCTCGGGCATCGAGGAGTCGCTCGCCGCGCTGAAACTGCCCGCGAGGGACGGGATCAGCACGAACAGCAGGCAGAAGCATCCCGCTATCGCGAACGCGACGGGACCCTTCTTCTTGAACTCCTCGCGGCTCACCCCGCCCTTGACGATGCGGTCGAGCGCGACGAATCCGAGCACGGGAAGGAGCGTCTGCAGCATCACCAGCGCCATCGACACCGTCCTGAACTTGTTGTAGAAGGGCATATGGTCGTAGAAGAACCTGGTGAAGGGCATGAAGTTGGACCCAAGGCCGAGGAACACCGCGAGCAGGGCGCACACCACGACCCACCACTTGTCCTTGGGCTCGCAGAAGAAGAGTCCCAGGATGAAGAGGAATATCGTTATCGCGCCCATATACATCGGACCCGCCGTGAACGGCTGCGGCCCCCAGTAGAGGGGGAGGTTCTTCGCGACGGTCTTGAGGTCCGAATATCCCGCCTGCTTGAGAATGGCGTAAGTCTGAGACTTTGCCGGGTTGACCGCTCCTGCGGAGGAGCCGCCGTTGAAATTGGGGATGAGAAGATTGGGGAGCTCCTCCCAACCGTACGACCAGGCGGTGGCGTAATCCATCTCCAGGCCGCCGGACTCGGCGTTGGAGGCGCTCTGCAGCTCCGATCCGCCCCTCATCGACTGGGCGGTGTACTTGTATACGGGGATAAGTTTGTTGGCGTTGGTGGCGATGCCGGCGCAGCCCAGCACCAGCAGAAGGGCGGAGGCAGCGAAGAAACGACCGATGAGCCCTCTGCGCTCCTTGTCGCAGAGCAGGTAAATGAGCAGTGCAGAGGCGTAAATCACCAGCATCAGCGCCAGGTAGTAGGTGATCTGCTGATGGTTCGCCTTTACCTGGAAGCTCACCGCGAAGGCGAAAAGAACGGCTCCCAGCACCGTCAGAGCGGCGCGGCGGCGCTTGCGGGACTTCCCTTCGGCGTCTTTCAGCGCGGTGCGGTATGTAAATATGAACGCCGCCAGCGCCCAGGGGAGGAACGCGATGGCCTGCATCTTGGTGTTGTGCCCCACCTGGATTATCTGCATGTTGTAAGAGCAGAAAGTGACGGCGACTGCGCCTCCCGCGGCGACGAGTGGCCCTACTCCGAGCGAAAGCATCAGCAGGAACGCGCCCACCAGCGAAATGAACAGATAGGTCGCCGGACGCTTGCCCGTCAAAAGGGCGTCATAGATCGCCTGAGTCCAGTCTCCCCGGCGCGGTGCGCTGATGGTGGTGGTCGGCATCCCGCCGAACATCGAGTCGGTCCAGGAAGTGGGGTCGTCGGGGTGGGCGGCGTTCCACTCGTTCATCTCGTGAGCCATCCCGACATAGCCGGAGATGTCGCTCTGATTGACTATCTTGCCACCCAGCACCTGGGGGACAAAAGCATATGACAGCACGAGGAAAAACACGGCTATCAACGCGAAAGTCAGTGTCTTTTGGCTTATATCTTTCATTTTCGTCATAATCCGAGCTCTTCTTTTAAAGACCGCAGAAGGTCGAACGCCTGCAGCGGGGTCATGTTATAGAGGTCCGCCGCCTTGAGGGAGTCACGGATGGAGCTCAAAGTAGGATCGTCCATCTGGAAAAGCGACAGCTGGATGCCTTCGCCCGAAGGCTCGGCCACGGTCTTGGGCGTGCCCTGCTGACCGGCTTCCAGTTGCGAGAGGGTGCGTTCGGCGGACTCCAGCACTTCGCGGGGCATGCCCGCCAGGCGGGCGACATGGATGCCGAAGCTGTGCGCCACACCTCCTTCGCGTAGCTTGCGGAGGAAGATGACGTCCTTGCCGGACTCCTTCACCGCTATATGGAAATTCTTGACCCTCGGGTAGATGTCCTCCAGGTCGTTGAGCTCGTGATAGTGCGTGGCGAAGAGGGTTCTCGCCCCTTTGCCGTGCTCGTGGAGGTACTCCACCAGCGCGCGGGCGATGGACATTCCGTCGTAAGTGGAGGTGCCTCGGCCGATCTCGTCCAGCAGGACCAGCGAGCGGCGCGACAGGTTGTGCATTATCATCGAGGTCTCCAGCATCTCGACCATAAAGGTGGATTCGCCGCGGGAGATGTTGTCCGAAGCGCCGACGCGCGTGAAAATCTTGTCGAAGATGCCTATGGACGCGCTCGCCGCGGGCACCCAGGAGCCTACCTGGGCGAGAAGGACGATGAGCGCGGTCTGCCTCAGGAGGGCCGACTTTCCCGCCATGTTGGGGCCCGTCAGGATGATTATCTGCTGTTGCGAAGAAGAGAGGTAGATGTCATTGGGGACATACTCTTCGCCGGTCGGCATCATCTTTTCGATGACGGGATGGCGGCCCTGGCAGATGTCCAGCACGTCCGAGTCGTTGAGCTCCGGACGGCAATAGTTGCTGTCCTGCGCCAGGTCGGCGAATCCCACAAGGACGTCGAGCCGGGAAAGTATGCCGCAGTTGGTCTGGATGTCCCGGATGTATGCCTGGATCCGCGCCACGAGGTCGGAGTAGATGCGGCTCTCGATTTCGTAGATGCGGCCTTCGGCGGAGAGGATCTTTGCCTCGTACTCTTTCAGCTCCTCCGTTATGTAACGCTCCGCGCTGACCAGGGTCTGTTTGCGTATCCACTCCGGAGGGACCTTGTCCTTGAACGTGTTGCGCACTTCGATGTAGTAGCCGAAGACATTGTTGTAGCTTATCTTGAGAGAGGTGATGCCGGTGCGCTCGATTTCCCTCTCCTGCATCTGCAGAAGGTATTCCTTGCCGCCGCGGGAGATTTCGCGGAGCTCATCCAGCTCGGCATCCACCCCGGGCGCGATGATGTCTCCCTTCCCGAGGGCCGTCGCGGGAGCGTCCGCCATCGTGCGGGTGATTTCGGAGAGCAGGTCGTCGCACCCCTTCATCCGGTCCATCATCCTGTCCAGTTCCTGCACCCCGGTGCCCTGGCAGAGCTCGCGGATCGGGCCCATCTGCGAGAGGGACCTTCCCAGCTGCATCACTTCGCGGGGGAGGATCTTTCCCGCCGCGGCGCGCGACACGATTCTCTCCAGGTCGCCCACGTCCGAGAGCAGCGCTTCGGCGGCACGCCTGGCTTCGTCATTCTCCACAAAATGCCAGACCACGTCGTAACGGGACTCCAGCTCCGCCTTGTCCAGGACCGGCATCGCCAGCCATTGGCGGAGGAGTCTCGCGCCCATCGGCGAGGAGCAGCGGTCCACCACGTCCACCAGGGACGTCCCTTCGGGCCCCGCCGCGGAAGCGAAGATTTCGAGGTTGCGGACGGTGAATTTGTCCATCCAGACGTACTTGGAGGCGTCTATGCGGGACATCGAGCAGATGTTCTTGAGGCCCGTGTGCCCCGTCTGCTCGAGATAGACCACCAGAGCTCCGGCGGCGCAGAGCGCGAATGGACAACCGCCTACGGCGAATCCCTTCAGGGACTTCACACCCAGCTGCGAGCGGAGCTTCTCTTCTGCCGAATCCTGCACGAAAGCCCATTCGTCCAGGGTTGTGATATATGTCTGCGTGGAGAATTTCTCCCGGACGAACCGCTCCATCCCCCTCTGCACCACCATCTCCTTCGGCGCAAGCGAGGAGCAGAGCGTCACTGCGTAATCGATGCTCCCCTGCGCGACCCGGAACGTGCCGGTCGAGACGTCCAGAAACGCCACGCCGCAGGCATCCCCCCTGAAATACAGACCTGCCAGGAAGTTGTTCTCCTTCTGGGAAAGCATCTGCTCGCCGAATGCGACTCCCGGGGTGACGATCTCGGTCACTCCGCGCTTTACGATGTTTTTCGCAAACTTGGGATCCTCCAGCTGGTCGCAGATGGCAACCTTGTATCCCGCCCTCACGAGCTTTGGCAGATACGCGTCGATGGCGTGGTACGGGACTCCCGCCATCGGCACGGCGTCCGCCGTCACGCTGGAACGCTTGGTCAGCACTATGCCCAGCACCTTGCTGGCGGTGACGGCATCGTCGCCGTAAGTCTCATAAAAATCCCCGCAACGAAACAGCAGCAAAGCCTCAGGGCACTGCGCCTTGAGGCTGAAATACTGTTTCATCATCGGGGTCATCGCATCCTTTTCCTTAGCCATCTCTGTGTGTCTCGTATTTTCTTGAAAACACAAAAATAGCCAAAAAGTGGGAGAAATGCGAGATTTAGAAATTCTTTCTGGTGAATGTCCAGTCGGGATAGAGGGCCTTCTCGTACTCGTCGTTGAGGAACATCGCGGAGTCGGAGACCTTGCCCTTGAGCTGCCAGTTGAGCCACATTCCTACGGTCACGGCGTAGCGGCCGCCGTTCTTCTCGTAATATGTGCCGTGATGGCCGTCGAGGGTGTTGACCTTCGCGACTGGAATATTGTCTCCGATGTTGCTGTAGTCGATCTCAGCGTTGCCGTAAGCGATGTCAGCCACGCCTCCGTTGAGGTAGAGCATCGGAGTATGGAGGGTCTTGAGGCTCTGCTTGGACGCGCCGCCCATCGACATCTCGCCCATACCGGAGTTGAGGATGACGCAGGTCTTGATGCGGGGGTCGTGCGCGATCGCGAGGGTCTGGGCTCCGCCGCAGGACTGGCCCATTGCCGCAACTGCGTCGATGTCGATCATCTGATAGTACTCGCTCTCGGGGTTGGCGTTCTGGTCGGTTATCCATTCGACAGCCTCGAGCATCTGCTTTGCATAGGTGTGGAAAGGCTCGGGCTCGGGGACGGCGTTCTTCTTCTTCGAAGCCTTCTTGAGGTCGGCCTGGACCTTCTGGCGGGCTGCCTCACGCTCCGCGGCCTGCGCTGCGAGCTCCTCCTCTGTCCAAGGGAGTACTCTGGTGCCGTTGCCGAGGATCACCACGGGCTTGGTGTCGATGCCGCCCTTGACCACTCTCGTCCAGTCATCGTAGAACATCTGGTCCGTATGCTCCTCGAAGGGTCCGATGGCGATGAGGATGTAGCCCTTGGACGCGGTCTCGTTGAGCAGGCGGCTCATCTGCATGCTGCTGTTGACGCAGGCGCCGTTGGCATAGACCACCACGGGGATGCGGCCGTTCTCGGCGACATACGCCTTGAGGTCCTGGGGACGGTAAATCGTGTGGGTGGGAAGGGAAGCGTCGCCGACTGCCATAGCCTTGTAGGGGCCGGTGCCGCCGTCTTCAATGATCTGGGTCTTCTCGGTCTGCGCCGAGCAGAGGAATGCCGCTGCGACGAACGCAAGCGAAATGGTTAAAAGTTTTTTCATATCAGTGTTGAATTAGTGTTGTTGTCCAAAACAAAGATATAATAATTCTTGCCCCGACAATCCGTCGGGGCTAAAGAATATCAACGAGAGGTCAATCTGTGTTAGATTTTCAGCGTTTTGAGCAGAGTCGCGAGGGTGTGGGTGAGCGACTTGCGCGAATACTGCCCGATGCCCGCAGGGGCGAAGGGGAAGGTGCCCTCCCAGGCGTCATCAATGGCTGCGCGGATGCGCTCCGAGCGGTCCCAGTCGAGCATTGTGCCCGTGCGGGTGTCGGAAAGAATCCTCGCCGCCGCGCCGTCCTCCTGCCCGATGCCGAGGATCGGACGCCCTGCCGCAAGATACTCGAAAATCTTGCCCGGAAGCACGCTCCTGTACTCCGGCTCCTGCCTCAGAGGAAGTATCAGGAGAGACGCCGCCCTCTGCTCCGCGACCGCGGCGTCGTGGGCGCAATAGCCGAGGTTGTCCACCTTGTCGGAGAGCCCGCGGACCTTCAGCGCCTCGATTATCGGAGCATCGACCTTGCCCGCAAGGCGGATTCTGAGCGCCGAAGCAAACGCCTCATCCTCAGCGCATTTCGCCGCCAGCGCATCCCATAGCGCCAAAGGATTGCCGTCTGCGGCGAAAAGCCCCGTATGCACGACGCGAAACTCCTCCCTTTTCGCGGATGTTTCTCCGGCAGGAATGGATGCGAAGTCTTCTTCGTCGAAGCCATTGGTGATGAGCACGACGGGGGTGCCGGTCATCTGCTGAAACTCCTGCTGCACAAGGGGCGAGACGGAAATGACCGCCGTGGCCTCGTCCAGCACGCTCCTCTCAAGCCTGTGATGCCGCCTGTCCGCGGCGGCGCCGAGGTGCAGATGCTTGTAATAGAACATCTTCGTCCACGGGTCGCGGAAGTCCGCCACCCACGGGATCCCGGTCGCGCGGTGAAGGCCGCGGCCGATAAGATGCATGGACTGCGGCGGCCCGGTCGTCACGATGACGTCCACCGGATGGTCGCGAAGGTACTTTTTAAGGAATCTCACGGACGGTCCCACCCACCACACGCGGGGGTCGGGGACGAAAAGATTGCCCCGGATCCAGAGCGAAAGGCTCTGCTTCCAGCTCTTGGCCCCGCCGCTGATGGGGTTGACTTCTCCGCCCGTCGCAGTCGCGGCGGACTCCTTGATGAGAGTCTGCATGTCGGTCGAGGAATGCGAACCGAACAGGCGGCGGTAGAAGGAGTACGGCTCCGTGATGGGGCGCTTTATGATTTCCGCCTCCGGCGGGATGTCCTTCAGAAGGGTCTCGTCAACCGACGAGAGCTCCGGGTTGAGAGGGGTGTATATGACGGGCTGCCACCCTTCGGCGGGCAGATATTTGGCGAATTTCACCCATCTCTGCACGCCCGACCCCCCTGCCGGAGGCCAGTAATAGGATATGACAAGGACCCGTTTCACCTTTTAGAAACGCTTGTAGCCGGCGATGTTCTCCTTGACGAGAGTCCAGTCGTAGTAGGGGCCGGACACGCTCTCGAGGCCGCGCAGGCGCACTTCCCTCTCGTTGTAGAGGATCTTCACAAGGACGTTGCCGGCCTTGTTGCGGTAAAACACGAACTGCAGGTTCGACGCCATCGGGATATTGAAAAAGCCGAACCAGGTGTCGTCGATCTCGTCGAAGCTCAGCCTGTCGCCCACGCCCTCGATGCCGAGGTAGGACACGAGTCCGAGCATCGGGTGGTCGTGGCCGAAGCGAAGGTCGGCGACGTATTCGCCCGTGGCGATGGCTTCGTCAGCCTTGGCGACGATGTCCGCCGCGAGCAGACGTCCTTCCGCCGCGCGCGCCTGCCCGAACTCCACGGAGTTGCAGTGCTTGAGGTAGAGGTCGCGGTTGCCGTAGGACCAGGTGTTGTAGATGTACTCGAAGGGAAGGAAGCCGTAGATGTCGTCCTCGATGTCGAAGTCCTCGGCGATGCAGGCGGTCGCGAAGATGTTTGCTTGCAATGCGGGGACGCTGCCGGCGATCTTAGCCCCCTTGGCGGTGTCGGTGAAGAGCCTCTGAAGGGTGTAGAGCGTGTCAGCCTTGGGCTGGGAAGCGCGGTATGCTCGGAGCAGGTTGTCCGCTCCAGGAGTGGTGTTGTGACCGGTGTTGTTGAGCCAGGCGTCGATTTTCTCTCCGGCCGTGACGGAGATGGCGAGCCCAGGGTTCTGCCGGCAGAGCTCGTTGGTGAAGCCCGTCATGCTGAGGATGCACCTCTGGACCGTGCTGGAGATGGCGCGGATCTTTTTCTCGCCCTTGAAGAGCTTGGGGTAGCGGTTGTACAGGTTCGCCGCGATCTGCGCGTGCTCCCTTACGCCGCGGGGAGTGATGCGGCCGTCCATCCCGCCGTACTCCTCCAGGACCCTCGTCGCCGCGCCGAGAAGGACTTCGCCGTCAGGGGTGAGAATGCCTTCGGCCTTGGCCTTGGAAAGGACGTCGATCACGCCCTGATACTGCCCGCCGCCCCAGTTGGAGCGGGAGCCGTGACGGGAGAAATGGCTGACGTAGAATGGTTTATATCCCTTGGGAGCCGGTGTCTCGGGCAGGGCCCTGAACTCGTAGGAATTGGTGTTGTTGCCCGCTCGGGTGAGGTCTTCGCGAAGCAGGGCCTCCGCAGCCGGGGACATCTTCTGCTGAGCGGAAAGGCCGCAGCAGCACAGCAGCAGCGCCGCTGCAAGGGTAAGTGTGCGTTTCATAACTGTCGCTTAAAAAGGTTACAACACACAAATATAGTCTTTTTGGCAGAAATTTTGTTATCTTTGCCCCTGTTCCGGGGATGTTTTGGTTTTGACAGCATCGATGCGGGACAGTAAGCACGTCGTGAGTCGGAGGCCCTCACGTAAATCTCAGTTTCCAAAAAATTAGTTGGCAACAACTCTTATGCACTCGCTGCTTAATTGACCAAGTCAATTAACTTAATCCGATCCGCCCAGGCTGCGGGTCCGACGAGTATCCCTCCGGGCTTTATGCCGGTTATGGCCGGGTCAAGGGGTATCATTCAAACCGGACGCGTGGGGTAATGCCTCTGAATCCTCACTAAGACGCAGGGGCTAAGCTTCGGGTGGCCCGTCTTCCGGCAGCCCGTCGCCGACAACCAAAGGAAGAATAAGCGTGTAGAAAGCTGCCTTGTGCGTTGTTTGGACGGCGGTTCGAGTCCGCCCATCTCCACAGTTTAGGCCGATAATCGGTCAACTTGCCGGCCTCATCGATATCGCCTTAAGATTGAAGCGTGGATATCTTCCTTCCATAAGTTAGAAGATAATGTTATCCTTAGGGACTGCGGCCTTTTCAATGCACATTACATAGTAAACAGGCATATAGGTAACCTTGCCCTTCGCATACACTTCTCTTTCGTTATAAAGGACTATGCCTGTGCGTACATTGTACTCCTTTTCGTCAAGGAAACGGTCGAGCGCACTGTGCACTGTATAGTCCTTGCCGGATTTCACCTCAACGGGCAACACTGACATTTCTGCAGAGTTGTCTACAAGAAAATCCACTTCGCCCTTCTTGGCATTATCATAATAGAACAGGTCGTGGCCGTGGGCCTTCAGCTCCTGCGCAACGACACTCTCATATACGGAGCCCAGGTTTATACTCCGCTCATCCTTCATCACCGGAGTGATATTGTACTCGTAGAGCCGCGCTGTAAGCAAGCCCACATCATTCAAATAGAGTTTGAGAAGGTTCTTGTGCACCGACTCGGAGAGAGGATATTTGGGATTGGAAATCGCATGTACGTCAAGGGCTATACCGGAAGAAACAAGGTATTCAAATTCTTCCGCATACCAGTCGAAACGGTCTCCCTTCTTGTCGCGGATATCTTTTGCGACGATTCTCTTCTTCTTGTTCTCCATCTGAGAAACTATCATATCATAGATACGCCGAATGAGGAGTTTCTTGCTGGATTCCTTTTCGTACTTGGATGCATCCTCTTTGTAAAGATTGCGGATGGACTCCTGAATCTCGCGCACTCTTACGATATTGTGTGTCTGCTGATAGGTGTTTACGGCATCAGGCAGACCACCAACCAGAAGATACTTCCTGAATTCACCCATAAGATTGTCGTGCTGAGCTTGAGTGAGTGACTCTCTGTTCTTGTAGCATTCGCGGACATAAGCCAATGCTTCTTCTCCCCACCCTTGGGCGATCAGCCATTCCTCAAAGTCCAGCTGGAACATCGGCTTGCGAATGATACTGCCGACGGGGATTGACGTAGAGTTGTGGAGTGCGATACCAAGCAGGCTGCCGCTGGCAATATAAGCGAACTTGCCTTCCTCGCGCAAAAACTTGAGCATTGTCAGATACTGCGGATAATGCTGGATCTCATCAAGGAAAATCAGCGTGTCTGATCTGTCGCCAAGCTTACCTCCTGCCACCATACTCAAAGTCACATAGAAATCTTCCGGCTTGCGGATATCCCGGAATAGGCCGTCACCTTCATCATCCTTGACAAAGTTGATTTCAACAAAATTCGGGAACATTTTGCTGCCCTCCTCACGTATTATGAACGACTTGCCAATCTGTCTGGCTCCTTCCACCACCATAATCTTATCGCTGCCGGAACGCAGATGCGCCTCTATTTCTTTACTGATTTTCCTGTAAAGCATAGTATAATTACACTTTTTATTGTTTCTTGTCTGTGCAAATTTACACTTTTTCCGATAATCCGTTGTCAAAAAAGTACACTTTGCTGATTTTTCTTTTTTTTACTTGCAAAGGATGAGGGTACAGCCCGCTTTTTTTGTACTTTTATTTAAAATATTTAAAACAATGAAAATCAAAACATTCCTTTTCGCCGCAGCGGCTCTGATCCTTGCGGCATCCTGTAGCCGGGGCTACCAGGTGAGCGGCCATCTCGACGGCCTGCAGGGGGACACTCTTCAGGTCTCCGTCTATGACATCGCGGCAGCGGCTTTGGACCGCGCCGACCTCATTCCGGTCACCGACGGCAATTTCGCTTTCAACGTTGCGGACGACCAGGCGACAGAAATCATAATAATGGACAAGGCCGCCGGATACCAGGGAGGGATCATCCAGTTTATGGTCGTACCTGGTGAGAATGCCGTCATAAGCGGCACGCTCCAGGATTATACCATAAGCGGCAGCAAGTATTATCAGGACGTCGATGAATACACCACCCTCACGGCTCCTCTCCAGAAGGAGTTTGACGAGTACTATCAGGCGGCAAGAAAGAAGATGGAGGAGCACCCCGAGCTTCAGGAAGAGCTTTCCGAGGAATATGCCGCCAAGGCGGAGGAGGTGACGGAAAAGGTGATGCAGATCGGTGCGGAATTTATCGAGCAGCACCCCAACTCGCTGCAGTCCGTCCTTCTCGCCTGTCAGCAGGACGACATCGAGGCCTGGATAGAGAAACTTCCCGCAAAGAACATTAACGGTGTGATGAAGAGTTTTGTCGAGGCTTCCCGCAAGGCCGCTGAGGCGGAGCGCGTCAGAAAGGAGGCCGAGGAGCGCATCAAGGAAGGTGCCGAGGCTCCGGACTTC
>R15__coassemble_690_pt1 | contig 23181 bp, 21 predicted proteins | sample R15__metabat2_low_PE_040 | metagenome-assembled genome bin R15
CCGAGCTCGACTGGTTCGCCAAGTGGAAGGAGCAGAGAATGAAGTGGCACGTCAATCTGGGAATGGGAGCCGAGAATTACCGCTTCCACGACCACGAGAAGCTCGCCCATTACGCCAACGCCGCGACGGACATCGAGTTCCAGTTCCCCTTCGGATTCAAGGAGCTCGAGGGTATCCACAGCCGCACCAACTTCGATCTCGGCAACCATCAGAAGTTCTCCGGAAAGAAGATCCAGTACTTCGACCCCGAGGCCGGCGAGAGCTACACTCCGTACGTCGTCGAGACCTCCATCGGCGTGGACAGAATGGTCCTCGCAGTGCTCAGCCACTCATTCAAGGAGGAGCAGCTCGAGGGCGGCGAAACCCGCGTCGTGCTCTCCATCCCCGCTCCCCTCGCCCCGGTGAAGGCGGCCGTGATGCCTCTGGTGAAGAACAACGAGGATCTCGTGAACCTCGCCCAACAGATAATGGACGACCTGAAATACGATTTCAACTGCCAGTACGACGAGAAGGACTCCATCGGCAAGCGCTACCGCCGCCAAGACGCCATCGGCACTCCGTTCTGCATCACCGTGGACCACGAGTCTCTCGAGGACCACTGCGTCACGGTCCGCGACCGCGACACTATGGCTCAGGAAAGGATCCCCATCTCCGAGATCCGCGCGCTTATAGACAAGAAGGTCAACCTCAACAACCTTCTCAGAAACCTCTAAAACACCATCGTAGCCTTGACGGGATAGTGGTCGGAGACGAACTTTCGCTCGTAGTAAGGCTTGGTGACCGTTTCGAATTTTATACAGCTCAGACCCTTGTACCAGATATGGTCAAGGGTCTTCTTTTCTTTGCCCCAGCCGTTGAACGACGGGACGTCATCGGACTTGACTGCGGTCTGACGGGCTTCGCCGAAAGCTCCTTTGAGAGGCGAGAGCCCAGCATCTGACCATTCCATATTGAAGTCTCCCGTCACGATGACGGGCAGGGAGTCGGTGTTGAGCTCGGCTATCTTGCTGACTATCAGGGCTGCGCCGTTCTTTTGCGCCTCCACTCCCTGATGGTCGAGATGGGTGTTGACAAAGAACGCCTTCTTCCCTGTGGCCTTGTCCTTTATGATAGCCCAGGTGGCGGTGCGGAAGCACGCGGCGTCCCAGCCCTTGCTGGGCGTATCGGGGGTCTCTGAGAGCCAGAAAGTGCCCCATTTCACGAGAGAAACGGTCTTGGGATTGTACATTATAGCCATCATTTCTCCCGCTTTCTTGCCGTCGTCGCGGCCCACTCCCACGATCTTGAAGGTCTTGTCGAAGATATTCTTAAGGTATTCGAACTGCTCCGGCAGCACCTCCTGCATCCCGATCACGTCAGGCTTCTGCTCGTCCAGCATCAGCGCCACCGCAGGGTAGCGGTACATCCAGGAGTTTGTGCCGTCCTTGGCGTCGGAGTTGCGGATGTTGAAGCTCATAACGGTGAGACCCTCCCTGGGAGCGTCATCCTTGGCGGAAACGAAAAGCGGCAGAAGGGCCGCAAAAGCGAGGAGAATAAATCTTTTCATACCTATACAATGCTTGTCGGGAGACAAAGATAACAATTTAATTGCGTATCTTTGCACCACAAAACCACTTCATCATGTCAGACAAGAAATTCCGCATCGAAAGCGACCTCATCGGTCCTAGAGAAATCCCTTCCGACGTCCTTTACGGCGTCCAGACCCTCCGTGGCATCGAAAACTTCCGCATCAGCCACTTCCACCTCAACGAGTATCCCCTCTACATCAAGGGCCTCGCCGTCACCAAGATGGGAGCAGCGATGGCCAACTACGAGCTCGGCCTTCTCAAGGAGGACGTCTATAACGCGATGATGCAGGCCTGCGAAGAGATTGCCGCCGGCAAATGGAACGACCAGTTCCCCGTCGACATGATCCAGGGAGGCGCCGGCACCACCACCAACATGAACGCCAACGAGGTGATCGCCAACAGGGCGCTCCAGATCCTCGGCCGCGAGCCCGGCGAGCACAAGGTGGTCTCCCCCAACGATGACGCCAACCGCTCCCAGTCCACCAACGATGCCTACCCTTGCGCCGTGCACCTGGGACTGTATTATACCAATTTCGAGCTCATCTCCCACCTCGAGGCCCTCATCGCTTCGTTCAGGGCTAAGAGCGAGGAGTTCAAGGACATCCTCAAGATGGGCCGCACCCAGCTCGAGGACGCCGTCCCGATGACTCTCGGACAGACATTCGGCGCATTCGCCTCCATCCTCGAGGATGAGGTGGAGAACCTCAAAACCGCCGCCGAGGAGCTCCTGACGGTCAATATGGGCGCCACCGCCATCGGCACCGGCATCTGCTCGGAGCCCGGCTACGCCGAGAAGTGCGTCGCTGCCCTGAGCCGTCTCACCGGCTGGAACGTCAAGCTCGCCCGCGACCTCGTCGCAGCGACTTCCGACACCTCCGCCCTCGTGGGATATCACGGCGTGATGAAGCGCATCGCCACCAAGATGAACAAGATTTGCACTGACCTGCGCGCCCTCGCGTCCGGTCCCCGCTGCGGTCTTGGAGAGTTCAACCTCCCCGCAATGCAGCCCGGCTCGTCGATCATGCCCGGAAAGGTCAACCCCGTCATCCCCGAGGTGATGGGTCAGGTCGCCTACAAGGTCATCGGCAACGACGTCTGCGTCACTATGGCCAATCAGGCCGCCCAGATGGAGCTCAACGCTATGGAGCCCGTGATGGTGCAGTGCTGCTTTGAGAGCGCGGAGCTGCTGATGAACGGATTCGACACCCTCCGCACCCTTTGCATCGACGGCATCGTCGCCAACGAGGAGAGGTGCCGTCAGTACGTGATGAACTCCATCGGCGTCGTCACCGCCCTCAACCCCGTGATCGGTTATAAAAACTCCACCAAGATCGCGAAGGAAGCTCTCGAGACGGGCCGCGGAGTCTATGAGCTGGTCCTCGAGCACGGCGTGCTCACCAAGGAGGAGCTCGACGAAGTCCTCAAGCCTGAGAATATGATAAAACCGGTCAAGCTGGACATCAAGCCCAGGAGATAAAAGAAAAAGGTGGTCGGCGACCACCTTTTTTTATTTGTATTTCTCCATCCCCGGCATCGCGACGTTGGAGATGATGTCCTTCGTCTCCTTGTCGCCGCGCGGGCAGATGAGCAGGACGTCGGGCGTGTCCACCACAAGGTAGTTTTCGAGGCCGCGGACAGCGATGAGTTTTCCCTTGTTCTCCTCGTGTATCTTCGTGCTCCGGTTGTCGTTGCAAAGGCTCCGGTCCGCCATCACGACGGCGTCGGTGCCCATTTCCTTGGACAGATACCCGTACAGGGACTCCCAGCTGCCGATGTCGTGCCAGCGGAAGGTCGAAGGGTACACCCACGCCTTGTCCGTCTTTTCCATCACCGCGTAGTCGATGGAAATGTTGCTGACGGATGCGTAGGCGTTTTCGAGGAAGCGAGGCTCGTCATCCGTCCCAAGGCTCCCCTCCCAGCCCCAGAAGAGGCTGTTCACTTCGGGAAGATGTTTTTCCAGCTCCCCGCGGATGGCGTCAGCCCGCCACACGAAGATACCGGAGTTCCAGTAGAATTCGCCGCTTTGGAAAAACACTTCCGCGAGGTCCGCGGAGGGCTTTTCAGTAAAGGTCTTGACCTTTATCGGGCGTCCGTCCGTGACGGTCTGTCCATAGACTCCCTGGATGTAGCCGAAGTTGGTGTCGGGACGGTCCGGCACGATGCCCAGGGTGATGAGGGCGTCGTTGTGCGAAGCGTACTCGAGCGCGCAACAGATGGTGTCCTGGAAAATCCCGTCGTCGAGGATGACGTGGTCGGCAGGGGTCGCCACCATCACCGCCTCGGGGTCTCTTTTGAGAAGGGAATATGCCGCGAGCGCGATGCAGGGTGCGGTGTTGCGGCTGTAGGGCTCGAGCAGAATGTTCTCGTCCAGCACCTCCGGCAGCTGCTCCTTCACGAGGTCCCGGTAGCGGTCCCTTGTCACCACGAGGATGTTCTGCTCGGGGACTATCTTCGCGAACCGCTCGAATGCCAGCCTGATGAAGGACTTCCCGGTCCTGGACAGCGCCAGTAACTGCTTGGGCTTCTCCTCACGGCTGACGGGCCAGAATCTCGATCCGATGCCTCCGGCCATTATAACGCAGTAATAATGATTGTTCATCTGAAACAGGTTCAAGTATAAATAGGTATGTACGCGTCAGGGAAGTATGTCACTTCCGTCCGTTCTCCTTCAAAAATCACACTAAAAACGTCAAAATGCGTTTCAAAATCGCCGCAAAGTTCGTAAAAATCTTTCGAATGTAAATAACGATTCGCCGCCGCGGCGATTTTTTTCTGCTTCGTCGGGCCCACGTTTTCTTCCGGCAGGGCGCTCACCGGCGCCACCCGGCTCTTGACCTCGACGAAGTGCAGTCCGTCTGAGGCGAGGGAGATTATGTCCACTTCCAGGTGGCCGCTCCGCCAGTTTCTTTCCAATATCCTGTGCCCCTTCTCCTTCAGAAAGTCGCAGGCGATGTCCTCGCCCATCTTTCCAAGCCTCATCCGTGCCGTTTCCATACGCCTCTTCCCTTTAAAAAAATGATATCATTCAAACTCGACGACGGTCACTCCGCTCCCGCCGAACTGTATCTGCTCGTCGCGGCAGCGCACTCCCGGGATGGTCCTGAGGTATTTCTGTATCTCCTCCCGCAGCACTCCCGTGCCTTTGCCGTGTATTATCCGTACCGACCCCATACCCAGCATCATCGCGTCGTCGATGTAGTGCGTCACTATGTCCAGCGCGTCCGAGAGCCTCTCGCCGCGGATGTCCAGCTCCGTGCGGAAATTGAGCTTGCGCGCCGTTATGCCCGGGTCTTCCTTGCGCTGCACAGGCTTGGCGATGTCCTTGACCGCCGCCTTGTACTCGTTCGAAGAGATGCGCTCCACCTTGTCCATCGGCAGTTTGGTGCTGATGTTTCCAACGATCAGTGTCACCGCCTTTGCCGAAACCTTCGAAACCTCCCCTACCATTCCGTTCTCCTTTATGCGCACCTTCTCCCCCGCCTTCAGCGGAGCGGAGCGGAACGCCGCCAGCCGTCTCTCCTCCTCCTGTGCCTGCTGCTCCGCCGCCAGAGTGGCGGGGTCGGCCCTGCGGACCTTGCGCGCCCTTTCCTTTTGCTGACGCTTCTCTAGAAGCTCGAGCTTGCCTTCGATGTATTCGTCCCGTGTCTGCTGCTGGCGCGTCTTGCGCTGCTCCAGAGCCGCCACGAACCCCTGCAGCTCCCGCCTCGCCTCCTGGGTGGGCTCTTTCTGGGCCTGAGCCTCCTTAATCGTGCGGATGGTCGTCTCGACCTGGCGGTTGGCGTCGCGCACGATCTGCGCCGCTTCCTTCTTGGCCTCGTCGATGATTTCCTTGCGCTGGCTCTGGATGTCCTTGAGCTCCTTCTGGTATTTGTCGGTCAGTCCCTCGAGCGTCCTGTCCGCCACCTTCACCTTCTGGAGCTTTGTCTCCAGGGCTCGGCGGTTGCGGGCAATCTGGCGCAGGTTTCTCTCGATGTCCACAAACTCCTCTCCGGCGTTGGCCTCGGCTTCCTTGACGATGGCTTCGGGGAGACCCATCTTGCGCGCCAGCTCGAATGCGAAGGAGTTGCCGGGCAGACCCATCTCCAGCTGGAACAGAGGCTCGATCCTGCCGCCGTCGAAGAGCATCGCGCCGTTGACAGCGCCGTTCTCGCCGGAGGCGGCGTAGAGCTTGAGGTTGGTGTAGTGCGTGGTGATGACGCCGTACACTCCCCTGCTGTCCAGCTCGCTGAGGATGGCCTGGGCGATGGCCCCTCCCGCCGTGGGCTCGGTCCCGGAGCCGAACTCGTCTATGAGCACCAGGGTCCTCCGGTCGGCGCAGGCGAGCATTTCGCGCATGTCCGTAAGGAAGGAGCTGTATGTCGAGAGGTCGTTGTCGATGGACTGGTCGTCGCCGATGCTCACCATTATGCGGTCAAACACGGGCATCTCCGAAGTCTCGGACCCCGGCACCAGCATACCCCATTGGAACATATACTGCAGCAGGCCGACGGTCTTGAGACATACGGACTTGCCGCCGGCGTTGGGGCCTGAAATCACAAGGATATGTCCCTCGCGGGTGAGTTTCAGCGTGAGGGGGACGATTTCGCGGCCCTCCTTCTTGAGAGCCCTTTCGAGCAGAGGGTGGCGCGCCTTGCGAAGGGACAGGGTCCCATCCTCGGATATCACGGGCATCCCGGCGATGAAGTCAAGGGAGGTCTGCGCCTTGGCGAGAATGAAGTCGATTTCGCCCAGAAGGGCGGCAGTCGCCATAAGGTCGGGGATGAACGGGCGAAGGAAGTCGCTGAACTCCGCGAGAATCCTCGCGATCTCGCGGGTTTCCGCGAAGCGCAACTCGCTGATTTCATTCTCTATCTCGATGATCTCCGTCGGCTCGATGAAGATGGTCTTGCCGGTGGCGGACTCGTCATAGACGAATCCCTGGATCCTGCGCTTGTGCGCCGGGCTTACGGGGATGAGAAACTTGCCGTCTCGCACGGCCACCGACGCGTCGCTGTCCACTATCCCCTCCTCCTGGGCCTTGCGCAGCACCGCCCCGGCGCGGCGCGAGAGGCTCGTCCCCTTCTCCCGGATGCTCTTTCGTATCGACAGGAGACAGTCGGAGGCGGAGTCCTTGACTTCGCCGTAACGGTCGATGATGCCGTCTATGCGCTTCTGCACGTCTGGGAATCCGCCCGCAGAGCGGGCAAACTTCTTCAGCGTGGGATAAATCTCGTCCTTGATGCCGGAGAAGAACGACGACACCTTGCGGGAAGTGCCGATCATCGTGCGGAGCTTTCCCATCGACAGGACGTCGATGGAGTATCCTTCCTTCTGCAGAGGGGTCAGGAACGGCAGTGCGTCTATGTAGCCGGTGGTCGGGAAGCTCTCCTCGAACATCACTATCATCCTCATCTCGTCGGTGAGAAGGAGTCGCTTGCGGATGACGGCGGGGTCGGCGGAATAATCCTCTTCCGCCACCCTGTCCGCCGCGTATTCGGTGCAGCAGTGGTCCGAGATTATACCCCTCACCCGGTCAAATCCTATCTTCTCTTCAAGTCTCCTCTGATCAGGTGTCATTGTCCGTCGTTTTCTTTTTCGAAGGTGGGGCTGAGCAGAAGCTTCAGCTCATACACCGACTCGACGGTCTTGAGCACCCCTTCCTTTACATATGATATGTTGCCCGTCTCCTCGGAGACCACGATGATGATGGCGTCGCTCTCCTCGCTCATGCCGATGGCGGCCTTGTGGCGCATGCCGTAGCTTGCGGGGATGTCCTGACGCGAGGTGATGGGAAGGGTGCAGCGCGCGGCCACGATCCGCTCCCCGCGTATGATCATCGCTCCGTCGTGGAGCGGGGAATTCTTGAAAAAGAGGTTGAGAATGAGCCTGCGGCTCACAAGGGCGTCGAGCGTGTCTCCGGTCTCGACGATCTGCTGCAGGGGGTCCTGCCCCGGGATCACGATGAGCGCTCCGGTCTTCTGCTCGCCCATCACCCGGCAGGCCTCGGCGATTTCGATGACGGCCTGCTCGCCCACGTCCCGCTTCTTTCCGTTCACAAACTTGCCGATCAGCGCCCGCCACCAGCTGGATTTGCCTCCCAGATGGATGAGGAAGTGCCTGATCTCGGGCTGGAATATCACGATGAGCGCTATAAGACCCACGTCGAAGAGGGTCTTCATCAGGGAGCTCATCAGCTTCATCCCCAGGGCGCTCACCACCACGCGCACGATGACGAGGAAGAGGATGGCGAGGAAGATGTTCATCGCCGAGGAGCCTTTTATCCAGCGGAAAAGGAAATAGAATATCGCGGCCACCATAAGGATGTCCAGGATATCCGCCAGGGATATGTTCAAGAAACCGAAAATGTCCATCAACATAGCTCACAAAGATACAAAGATATTTTGAATGGCCGAACAGCCTTTTGATAAATTAATGTAAATCAAATGATTGATATTTGAAAAATTAATCGTATCTTTGCTGCCCGCAAAAATATGCGGTTTTATTTAAAACATTAAGTAACAATTAATTATCAAACCAATGCCTGGATTAATTGGAAAGAAAATCGGAATGACTTCCGTTTTCGGTGCTGATGGCAAGAACATGCCATGCACCGTCATTGAGGCCGGTCCTTGCGTTGTCACGCAGCTGCGTACAGTTGAGAAAGACGGCTATGCCGCCGTGCAGCTTGCCTATGACGAAAAGAAAGAAAAGCAGACCAGCGCGGCTCTTAAGGGCCATTTTGAAAAGGCAGGGACAACTCCTAAAAAGAAGCTCGTCGAGTTCGAGAACGACTTCTCCAAGGAGCTCCAGCTCGGAGACGTCATCACGGTGGAGGACATCCTCAAGGATGAAATCCCCTTCGTCGATGTCGTCGGAACGTCCAAGGGTAAGGGTTTCCAGGGAGTGGTGCATCGCTATCACTTCCAGGGAGTAGGCGGCAAGACCCACGGTCAGCACAACCGCCTCCGTCACCCGGGTTCTATCGGTTCCTGTGCATTCCCTGGCGAGGTGTTCAAGGGCACCCGCATGGGCGGACACATGGGAAATGAGAGAGTGAAAGTGCTCAACCTCAAGGTCATCAAGGTGATCCCCGAGCACAATCTTCTCGTGGTCAAGGGTTCCGTTCCCGGAGCCAAGGGTTCTTATGTAATTATTGAGGCTTAAGAGTATGGAATTAGCAGTTTTGAAAATTGACGGATCAGAATCCGGAAAGAAGGTGGTTCTCCCTGAGAACGTATTCGGAGTAACCCCGAACGACCACGCTATCTATCTCGACGTCGTTCAGTATCTTGCAAACCAGCGTCACGGCAACGCCAAGACCAAGGACCGCAGCGAGGTTGCGTACAGCACCAAGAAGCTCGGTCGTCAGAAGGGCGGCGGCGGTGCACGTCACGGTTCGCTCAAGAGCAACATCAACGTAGGCGGCGGCCGCGTGTTCGGTCCCAAGCCCCGTTTCTATCACACCAAGCTGAACAAGAAGGTAAAGAGCCTCGCACGCGTCTCCGCACTCACCTACAAGGCGCAGGAAGGAGCCATCGTGATGGTCGAGCCGTTCGCAATGGACGCTCCCAAGACGAAGGAGTTCGCTCAGATCCTTGCCAACATCAAGGCCGGCGACAGAAAGGTCCTCTTCGTTCTCCCCGAGAACTCCGACAACATCTTCCTGTCTTCCCGCAATCTCGAGTGGGCGAATGTCATCACCGTCAACGAAATCAACACCTATGAGATTATGAACGCTCATTCTCTCGTACTCGTCGACGGCGTCCAGGACATCCTCTCCGAAAGAGTTAAGTAAGACCCCTTTAAAGAAAACAAAGATGGGAATCATAATTAAGCCAATCGTAACTGAGAAGCTGACGGATCAGGGCGAGAAATTGAACCGTTATGGCTTTATCGTAGACCGTAAGGCCAACAAGCTTCAGATAAAGGACGCAGTGGAGAAGATGTACAACGTCTCCGTCGCTGACGTCAATACCGCAAACTACCACGGAAAGAGGAAGTCCCGCTTCACCAAGTCCGGACTTCTGAGCGGCCGTACCAATCATTTCAAGAAAGCTTACATCACCCTCGAGGGAGATGATAAGATCGATTTCTATGCTAACATTTAAGGAGGGATAGACAATGGCAGTAAAGAAGTACAAACCGGTAACTCCCGGTCAGAGAAACAAAGTGATCAGCGCATTTGACGAGATCACCACCAGCAAACCTCAGAAATCATTGCTCGAACCCCTCAAGCACACCGGCGGACGTAACAATACCGGTCAGATGACCGTCCGTTACATCGGCGGCGGGCACAAGAGAATGTACCGCATCATCGACTTCCTCCGCGACAAGGACGAGTGCACCGCAACGGTCCAGACCATCGAGTACGACCCTAACCGCAGCGCACGCATCGCTCTGGTCCAGTATGAGGACGGCGAGAAGAGATACATCATCGCTCCCAACGGCATCAAGGTCGGACAGGTCATCGCCTCCGGCAAGGGTGTCGCCCCTGAGGTAGGAAACGCTCTTCCTCTCAGTGAAATCCCTGTAGGTACCCTCGTGCACAACATCGAGCTCCGTCCCGGCCAGGGCGCCGCTATGGCCCGTTCCGCCGGCACTTTCGCTCAGCTCGCAGCCCGCGAAGGCAAGTACGCCGTCCTTCGTCTCCCTTCCGGTGAGACCCGTATGGTGTCCGTCGCCTGCCGCGCGACCGTCGGTACCGTTTCCAATCCTGACCACAACCTTGAGTCCTTCGGAAAAGCCGGCCGCAGCCGCTGGCTCGGACGTCGTCCTCACAACCGTGGTGTCGTAATGAACCCTGTCGATCACCCGATGGGTGGTGGTGAAGGCCGCGCTTCCGGAGGTCATCCCCGTTCCCGCAAGGGACTTCCTGCAAAGGGATACAAGACCCGTAATCCGAAGGCGTCTTCGAACAAGTTCATCATTGAAAGAAGAAAGAAATAACAGGATAAAACTTTGAGATTATGAGTCGTTCCTTAAGAAAAGGTCCATACATCCAGGAAGCTCTGGAGAACAAGATTCTTGCTATGAATGAAGGCAGCAAGAAGAAAGAGGTGGTCAAGACCTGGTCTCGCGCCAGCATGATTTCACCTGACTTCATCGGCCATACCATCGCAGTCCATAATGGAAACAAGTTCATTCCTGTTTATGTAACTGAGCAGATGGTGGGTCACAAACTCGGCGAATTCGCCCCTACCCGCAACTTTAGAGGTCATTCAGGTAACAATAAGAAGTAATCACTATGGGAAAGCGTAAAAAACTTATGGCAGAAGGTCTCAAGGAGGCCAAGAAGGTTACAGCCATTGCCAAGCTGAATGACGTCCCCACATCTCCCCGCAAGATGCGTCTTGTCGCCGACACCGTCAGAGGTGTTGAGGTCAACCACGCTCTCGACCTGCTGAAATTCTCCAAGAGAGAGGCCTCCGGCCATCTCGAGAAGCTTCTCCGCAGCGCCATCGCAAACTGGGAGGCAAAGAATCCGGACAAGAGCAAGGAGCTCGACAACGGAAATGTCTATGTTAAGACCATCATGGTCGACGAAGGCCGCACCCTCAAGCGCATCCGTCCTTGCCCTCAGGGCCGCGCCGGACGCATCCGCAAGCGTTCGAACCACGTCACCGTGATTCTCGATGTCAAACCGTCAGCAGTAGAGGAGTAATATTATGGGACAGAAAACTAATCCTATCAGCAACAGAATCGGTATCACCCGTGGTTGGGACTCCAACTGGTGTGGTGGAAACTATGCAGAGAAGATCGCAGAGGACTACGAGATCCGCAAATATTTGATGAACCGTCTCGCTAAGGCCAGCCTTTCCAAGATCGTCATCGAGCGCACCCTCAAGCTCATCACCGTCACGATCCACGCAGCCCGTCCGGGTGTCATCATCGGCAAGGGCGGCACCGAGGTCGACAAACTCAAGGAGGAGCTCAAGAAGGTCACTTCCAAGGATGTCCAGATCAACATCTTCGAGGTCAAGCGCCCCGAGGTTGACGCCCACATCGTGGCTGACTCCATCGCCCGCCAGATCGAAGGCCGCGTCTCCTATCGTCGCGCCATCAAGATGGCCGTCGCCAACACTATGAGAGTAGGCGCCGAGGGCATCAAGGTCCAGATCAGCGGCCGCGTAGGCGGCGCCGAAATGGCTCGCAGCGAGATGTTCAAAGAGGGCCGCACCCCTCTCCATACCTTCCGCGCAGACATCGACTACGCTCTCGCAATCGCCAACACCAAGGTAGGTTGCCTCGGCATCAAGGTTTGGATCTGCAACGGCGAGCGCTATGGCAAGCAGGATCTCTCACCCAACGCAGGCATCGCAGCCAACGCTCAGGCCCCCGCAGGCGGCCGTGGTGAGCGCAGAGGCCGTGGCGAGCGCAGGGGTGGTGACCGTGGAGACCGTCGTCCCCGTCGCGACAACAACCAGAGATAATACTCTAAATTTGTGATAATTACGGCCGGAAATCTTTTTTCGGCCGTTTTTTCATATCTTTGCGCAAATCATCAAAATCACAGAAATGAAAAAGTTTTTCGTAATGGCAGCAGCCGCCATCCTGGCTGTATCCTGCGCCACCCGGACCCAGCAGGAAAAGATCGACGCCTACCAGGCCGAGATGGACAAGATAATGGAAGAATATAACACCGCTGTCCAGGAGTATATGACCAAGGAAGAGCTCACCGACGAGGAGATGCAGGCCGTGTCCGACCTGCAGGACAACATCATCGGTAAGATCAACGACCTGAGCATCGCTACCATAAAGAAGAATCCCAAGGACTCCGTCGCGATGGTCGCATTCAAAAACTGCGCATACTATCTTGAGCCCGAGGAGGCTTCCGAGGCCCTCAAGAAGATGAATCCCGCGTTCCTCGAGGATCCGATGATCGCACGTTTCTCAAAGGCAATCGACGCTCAGATGGCCACCAAGGAAGGCGAGATGTTCACCGATTTCACCGTCAACAACGTCCTCGGACTTGACGAGGAGGGTAACGAAATCACCGAGGAGAAGAGCCTTTCCGACTTCGTCGGCAAGGGAAAGTATATCCTCGTGGACTTCTGGTCCCCCTGGTGCGGCCCCTGCAAGGCGGAAATCCCCAACCTCAAGGAGACTTATGAGAAGTATGCCGGCGAGAAGTTCGATATGCTCAGCGTCGCAGTCTGGGAGGAGAGCGCCAGAATGAACTGGCAGAACACCCGTGACACCGCGGCCGTTTACGGCGTATGCTGGAACGAGCTCAACAACGGCGGCAGCGTCCCCACCGACCTCTACGGCATCCAGGGCATCCCCCACATCATCCTCTTCGGACCCGACGGCACCATCGTCAAGCGTGACCTGCGTGGCGAGGATCTCCAGAAGGCAGTCGCCGAGGCAGTCGCCGAGTAAGGCTTGGACATAAGGGATAAAATAGACCTTCTACCGCATTCCCCCGGAGTGTACCGATACTACAGCTCCGAGGGGAATGTCATATATGTGGGCAAGGCGAAGGACCTTTTCAAGAGGGTCCACCAGTATTTCGTGCCTCCGGAGCGGCTCAACACAAAGACCCGCATCCTGGTGTCGAAAATCGCCGACGTGCAGTACTCCGTCGTGGACTCCGAAGCCGACGCCCTTCTGCTGGAGAACAACCTCATAAAGCAGTACAAGCCCCGATACAACATCCTTCTCAAGGACTCCAAGACCTATCCCTGGATCTGCGTCACCGCCGACCCTTATCCCAAGGTCTTCCTTACGCGCCGCGTCGTCCAGAACGGCTCCCGTTATTTCGGTCCCTACAGCTCCGTCATCCACGCACGGCGCCTGATGGACTTCATTCGCGAGAGCTACCCCTTGCGCTCCTGCAACCACAAGATAGACTCCGACACCATCCTTCGCTCCAAGATCCGCCCCTGCCTGGACTTCCAGATAGGCAGGTGCCGCGGCTGCTGCGTCGGGGCGGTCTCCATCGAGGAGTACGCCGCCGACATCGAGGAGATCGTCGCCATCCTGAAGGGCAGGGTGGGGGAGATCGAGCAGCGCTACCGCGCCGAAATGCTCGCCGCGGCGGAGTCCCTGGACTTCGAGACCGCCCAGGAGTACAAGGACCGCATCGAGGCGCTCGAAAAGCACTATTCGCACTCCATCGTCACTTCCGCAAGGGACGTGGACGCCGACGTCTTCTCCCTCATCGTCGAGGGAGGGGAGGCCTTCGGCAATTTCCTCCGCATCCGCGGAGGCGCCATCGTGCAGTCCCTCAACCTCGGCTTCCGCCTCAACATCGAAGAGACGCAGGAGAGCGTGCTGAGCTCGTTTCTCGGCGAGATCGAGACCAAGTTCGGCGAGCTGTCCCGCGAAGTCATCGTGCCGTTCCTGCCGGACGTGGAGATCCCCGGCGTGGAGTTCAGGATCCCCGTCAAGGGAGACAAGATGGCGCTCCTGTCGCTGAGCGCCAAGAACGCCCGCGAGTTCCAGTTCAACTCGCTCAAGCAGCGGGAGCACACGGACCCCGAGGCATTCCGCGCAGCGGTGCTGGAGGAGCTGCAGAAGGCCCTTGGGATGAGCGTCCCACCGGAGCACATCGAATGCTTCGACAACTCCAACATCCAGGGCACCAACCCCGTGGCCGCCTGCGTCGTGTTTCGCGGCGGCGAGCCTTCCAAAAAGGACTACCGCAAGTTCAAGATAAAGACGGTGGTGGGGGCGAACGACTACGCTTCGATGAAGGAAGTGGTCAACCGCCGCTACTCACGCCTGCTCGAAGAGAATCCCGACGACCTCCCGCAGCTGGTGGTCATCGACGGCGGCAAGGGGCAGCTCTCCTTCGCCTGGCAGGCGCTCTGCGAGCTCGGCATCCAGGACCGCCTCACCGTGGTGGGCCTCGCAGAAAGGATGGAGGAAGTCATCCGGATAGGCGATCCGTATCCTCTATTCCTCGACCGCAACTCACAGGCATTCAGGGTCATAACCCATATCCGTGACGAAGCCCACCGCTTCGGCATCACCTTCCACCGGGACCTTCGCAGCAAGGCCCAGGTCCATTCGGCTCTCCGCGACATCCCCGGGGTGGGGGAGAAGACCGAGCAGCGGCTGCTGCTGCATTTCGGCAGCGTCGCCCGCATCGCCGCCGCCCCCTTGGAGGACCTCTCCTCCCTGGTGGGACCGTCCCTTGCCCGGCGCATCCACGACACACTCAACAAAACCCTTTTTTAGTGCATTATGAAAGACGACAGCACCTTCAACAAATGGTTCAACATCTTCATCTTCGTCGGTATGGCGGTGGCGATAGCCCTTACGACGGCCATCAAGCTCCGCACGACTGACTCCGGCCACGCGGGCCTTCTGATAGCCGCGTTCGGCTCCCTTATGGGGATACTCTGCGTGATGTGCTCGGCGAACGCGAGGATATGGACCTTCCTTTTCGGAGTCTTCGACGTGTCCATCTATGCCGCCATATGCTTTGTCAACTGGCATAACGGCGGCGCGGGTCTCGGCAACGCCCTCGTCAACGCCTGCTATTTCCTCCCGATGCAGTTCATAGGCTTCTTCCAGTGGAAAAAGCGCGGCGCGCAGTCCGACACCAAGGTGAAGGCCCGCCGCTTCAGCGGCAAGCAATGGGCGCTTTACTCCGCCCTGTTCCTCGTCGGCACCATCGTCGTGTATTTCATCCTCGCAGCATTTGACAAGGGCGCGGCGGGAAGCTTCCTCAAGACCGCGGTGCTGATGGACGCCATATCGATGGTATGCAACCTCATCGGCCAGCTCCTGCTCTCGATGGCGTATATGGAGCAGTGGATATTCTGGATACTTGTCAACGTCACTTCCGTCGCGATGTGGACAATCTCGCTCAGAGACTCCCCGGACGCGTATTCTGCCATCTACGCGGTGAAATATGCCTTCTATCTGCTCAACTCCATCAACGGTCTGCGCATCTGGATAGCTCTCAGTAAAGAGGGCGAGAGTTTGGAAAATTGAAAAAGAATGCTTTACTTTGTAATCCTAAACGGAACGTGTATTAATTATCATAACCAAAATTTACTATTATGCAGTACGAGGAAATCGCAAACAAAGTAAAGGAGATCATCGTTGACAAACTCGGCGTAGAGGCTTCTGAGGTCACTGAGACCGCCAGCTTTACAAATGATCTCGGCGCAGATTCTCTTGACACCGTAGAGCTCCTTATGGAGTTTGAGAAAGTGTTCGGCATCAAGATTCCTGATGAGGAGACCGGTGACATCCAGACCGTGCAGGACGCGATCGACAAGGTAAAGACAAGACTCGACGGTCAGGAGTAATACTTCGGCAAGTCGCAAATTAAAAGGGATGACCAAACGGCCATCCCTCTTTTTTTGTATGCACCCCCGCGGGTTTATTTCTTCGGGAGGGCGTATATGATTTTCAGCATAGGCACCCTGCCGTTCTCGGCCTCCGGGCCGTTGAGGATGGCCCTGAACCAACGGTCCTTGTCCAGCTCTATCGTCGTGGTCGTGGAAGTGCCGGAGTTGGAGCTGGCGTACATCGAGGCCAGCATATAGCTGTAGTAGTTGGAGTAGGAGTTGTAGCCATATCCGCCGTACCCGCCGTATCCGCCATAGCCGTACATGCTGCTGTATCCGCCGTATCCACCATATCCGTATCCGCCGTACATACTGTTGTAGTAGCTCATATACGAGAGATAGTTGTAGTAGTCGCTCAGGTCCGAAGAGCTCGAGGACGAGCTGTCATCCTTGTCCTCTTCGGTACTCATCAGCAGCGTCCAGATGTCATAGTTGGTAATCTTGGACATATCTGTCAGACCCAGCATCTGCTGCACGTGGAACGTGATGTCCGGCGCGTACTGCAGCAGGGACCTGTTACGCTTGCCGGGGTCCTCGTCCTCCGAGGAAGTGTCGGTAAGGCTCGCGAAGGACACGGCCTCGTCTGAGCTGATGCGGCAGGTGGGGCTGATATAGTCAGGATAATAGCTCATCTGAGTGTAGTCCTCGGGCATCTCGAAGGGCAGCACCACCGTGGCCCTATTGATGACTGCGACCGAAGGATCTCCGTGCTGAGAGATCTCTTCCTTGACTTTCTCGAGTATCTCCTGAGCCGGGATGACGGCCTTGAGTCCGCCGCCGCCCTCGATGTATATCTTGTCCTTTGCGACGCCCTCGCGACCGCGGGTCTGCTGCGCTGTTGCGTTGAAGCAGTACTGCGGGAATGTGTAGGAGGAGTAGTTGGACTTGTACGTGATGAGAGAGTCGAGGTCGAGGAAGTTGTTGGGGCTGAGGTAGAAAAGGAAGGAGGTGTCCACCTGCTCCCCGTCATACTCGGCGGTGAATGCGAGCTCCGCGAAGTCCTTGGTCACGTAGCCGTAGGAAGTGTTGACTCCGAGCTGGAGCTGGAACATATTGATGCGTCCGCCATACCCGAGAGGCTCGTCGGTGTCCATATAGATGCCGGGGAACTTGCCGAGGTACGTGTCCATATCCACGAGGTCGCTCTGCTGTATGGTCATATACTTCTCTCCGAACTCGCGGCTGAACTCGAACGAGAGGGAGTCCTTGCCGGCGTACATCGGCACACCTTCGGTGATGCGCTTGCTCTTGTGCGCCACGGGGGTGTTGAGGTCCGCTATCTTGAAGCTCATCGGCTCCTCGAGCTCATAGACGTTGATGGGCTGGAGGATGAACTCCTCGCGAGGGTCCGCGAAGTTAGTCGTGTCGTGCGCCGCGGTGAAATGGAAATGGCGGAATTTGGGATTCTTTCCGAAATCCAGGGTGTCCACGATGGGCACGAGCGAAAGGGCGCAGCCGCGGGTGGTCAGTCCGTACTCCTCGTCCCTGATGGCTCCGATGGTGATGCGGGTGTTTGAATACCCGGACAGGGAGTCGATGGTCTCCATCCGTATCTGGGTCAGAGGGAACTCCGCCGAATACAGGTCATACATCTGGTCCAGAGGGATGAGATTGGCCCCGATCTCGCTGGATACGGAAATGCAGGATATGCAGTTGAAGATGACGAGGGCGGAAGCTGCCAGGCCGCCGGCCCTGCTCAAAAGGTGAATGCGTTTCATTTAAAGGCTGTCATAAAATCTGTCGTACTCTCCGACATATGCACCGCTCTTGAGAGACTCCTCGTTGTAGGGGAGGACCGGGATGCCGAGAGAGCTGCAATGTGCGACCAGCTCAGCGTCGAGGTCGGGGGATCCGAGAATGATGCCGTCGGAGTACCGGGCGGCTGTTTTCGCAAGATTTATGCCATCGGGGGTCCCGAGCAGGGCCACGTCGTCTGCGGTCACGCCGCCGAACAGGATTTTCTTTGCAAACTCTTCCTCGAAGGAGTCCTTGGGCATGTCGTCGTACAGGGACAGCACTACCTTGCTCCCCGCGAAAATGGGATCGTCCTTGTATGCTTTCTTGAGATAGAGGGGGAGTACCTGCGAGATCCATCCCTGGCAGTGGATGATGTCAGGAGCCCAGCGGAGCTTCTTTACGGTCTCCAGCACGCCGCGGGCGAAGAAGATGGCCCTCTCGCCGTTGTCGGCAAAGAACTTTCCGTCCTCGTCGCAGAATGTCTGCTTTCTCTTGAAATAGTCCTCGTTGTCGATGAAATATACCTGCATGCGCGCGGCCGAGATCGACGCCACCTTGATGATGAGCGGACGGTCCACGTCGCCGATGATGATGTTCATACCCGAGAGACGGATCACTTCGTGCAGCTGGTTTTTCCTCTCGTTGATGCAGCCGTAGCGCGGCATGAACGAACGGATCTCCTTCTTGTGCTCCTGTATCCCCTGGGGCAGATGGCGCCCTATCGACGCAATCGGCGTCTCCGGCAGATACGGAAATATCTCGGAATTTACGAACAAAACTTTTTTAACGGACTCTCCCATGTTACTTAACATTAAAAGATACAAGCACAAAGATACGCATTTTTTTTGACATTCCCCACTTTGAGCCTTTCAGTTGCAAATACTTAAACTTTGTGCTATCTTTGTCAGCTGTATGCGCCCGTGTGCGCGTATCGCGCATATACATATGCGCGGCGGCGAAGCCGTTGTTTCACCCCCGAAAATCACGCTCTATGAACAATAAAACACCCCTTCTCGCGGTACTTTCCCTGCTGCTTTTCTGCGCAGCGCCTCTCCGCGCCCAGATGACGGACGAAGCCGTCAAGAACTACGCCGCCCAGGCCCTCGCCTCCGGCAAGTCCCAGTCCCAGATAAGCTCCGAGCTCGTGGCAAGGGGCGTCTCCGCCACGCAGATAAAGCGTCTCCTGAAAGAATACCAGGGCACCGGCCTCTCCTCCGCCACCACCATCCAGGCGGAGTCTCAGAAGCTCGACGACGTGCGTCCGACCCGCGAGACCGTCTCCGACGACGAGACTTCCCGCGCCCGCCCCAAGACCGAGGAAGCCATCCGCGACGCTGCCGAGGCCCGCGCCAAGGGGACCGACATCATATTCGGTCACGACATATTCTCTTCTCCGACGCTGAGCTTCGAGCCCAACCTCAACGCCGCGACCCCTCAGGACTATGTCCTCGGCCCCGGCGACGAGATAGTCATCGACATCTGGGGTGAGAACGAGGCGACCATCCGCCAGACCATTTCCCCGGAGGGCCGCATCATCGTGAGCCAGGTGGGCAGCATCGACCTGGGCGGCCTGTCCATCGCCCAGGCGACCAAAAAGATAAAGTCCCTGATGGCGCGCCGCTACGCCGGCGTTCAAGGGTCCTCCTCGCAGATAAGCGTCACCCTGGGCAGCATCCGCACCATCCAGGTCAACATAATGGGTGAAGTCAAGGTCCCCGGCACCTACCGCCTGTCGTCCTTCACCTCCGTCTTCAACGCCCTTTACCGCGCCGGCGGCGTGACCGGCACCGGATCGCTCCGCGGCGTACGCGTCGTCCGCGCGGGCGAGCAGATCGCGACCGTGGACATCTATTCGTACATCTTCGACGGGTCCCTCGACCAGAACGCCTCTCTCAAGGAGGGCGACGTCATCATCGTCCCGCCGTATGACCGTCTCGTGGACGTCAAGGGCGGAGTCAAGCGCCCGATGCTCTACGAGGCCCGCGAAGGCGACACCGTCGAGGACCTCATCGCTTACGCGGGCGGATTCACCGGAGACGCCTATGACGGCGAAGTCAGGCTCGAGCGTTACGACGGCACCCTCAAGGCTGTCCGCAACGTCCCTGCCGCGCAGTTCGCCGCCACTTCCCTCGAGGACGGCGACATCCTGACGGTGGCTGTCAATTCGCGTCAGCAGGACATCTACGCCAACAAGGTGGAGGTGCGCGGCGCGGTCTATCGCCCCGGCACGTTCGCCCTCGGCGGGGACATCGCCACCGTGGGCCAGATAGTTTCGCACGCGGGAGGTCTGCTCGAGGACGCGTTCCTTTCGAGAGCCCAGCTCATCCGCGAGAAGGCTGACCGCTCGCTCGAGATCCTCGCCATCCCTTTGGGCGCCATCGTCTCGGGCACTGCGGACGACGTCGCTCTTCGCCGCGGCGACATCCTCGTCATCTCCAATATCAATGAGCTCGACCCCAAGGGCGACCTCTCCATCAACGGCTACGTGATGAACCCCGGCAAATACGAGTACGCCGAGAATATGAGCGTCGAGGACCTCATCCTGCTCGCGGGCGGCCTGAGCGACGGCGCCGCGGCGGTCAACGTCGAAGTCTCCCGCAGGCTTGAGGATCCGCAGAGCACCGAGGCTCCCGAGACGATAGCCGAGGTGTTCAGCTTCTCCATCAAGGACGGGCTGATGGTGGACGGCGCGCCGCAGTTTACGCTCCGTCCCTACGACGTGGTCTCGGTGCGCCGCAGCCCCGTCTATATCGAGCAGAAGAACGTCTCCATCACCGGTGAAGTGACATTCCCCGGGCAATACACCCTCACGAGCAACGACTACCGCCTCTCCGAGCTGGTGAGCCGCGCGGGCGGAGCCACCGCCAATGCCAACGTCCACGGCGCAATGCTCCGCCGCACCATCTCCCAGTATGAAAGAAACGTCCGCACGGGCATCTCCAAGGTCATTTCGCAGGCGGAGGAAGGGGACTCCCTGTCCACGGACAAGATAAAGGTGAGCGAGGTCTATACCGTCGGCGTCGAGCTGGACAAGGCCATCGCGCACCCCGGCTCCGACTATGACGTGATCATGCGCGACGGAGACGAGCTCATCATCCCCGAAAACACCACCACGGTCCGCGTCCAGGGCGAAGTGATGTACCCCAACACGGTGCATTACCTGTCCGGCAAGAGCGTGCGCTACTACGTGCGTCAGGCGGGAGGATTCTCCAACCTCGCCCGCGCCGGCAAGACCTACGTCCTGTATATGAACGGCACGATGTCCACCGGGGCCCTCTCCAAGGTCGAGCCCGGCTGCGAAATCATCGTCCCCCGCCGCCGCGAGCGCGAGAAGCTGAGCCCGGGCGAGATCTTCTCGATGGGCTCGAGCGCCGCCTCCATCGCCGCCGTGGTCGCCACCATCATCAACCTTGTCAACTCCAACAACGACTAGCCATATGAGAAAAGAATACGATGACGACCTCCTGATGGATGACGAGATAACCATCGACTTCGGCAAATACTGGCGTCGGCTCAAGGCCCACTGGAAGCCCCTGGTGTGGATAACCGCCGCGGGATTTGTGCTGGGGTGCCTGGTCGCGCTCGACACTCCGCACAAGTATGTCGCGTCCTCGCGCCTCGCGCCCGAGCTCTCCTCCACCGCCACCAACCGCCTCTCCTCCGTCGCCTCCCTCGTGGGCCTGACCTCCACCATCCTCGGGACCACCGACGCCGTCTATCCGATGGTGTATCCGGAGGTCGTGCATTCGCCCGAGTTTGTCGCGGACCTCTTCGACACGCCCGTGACCCTGCGCACCAAGGCCGGGGATGAGCAGGTGACGCTCTACGCGTATATGGACTCGCTGCGGCGCAAGAGCGTCATCGGGACCGTTATGGGCCTGCCCGGAGCCGCGATGGGCGCCGTCAAGGGGATATTCGCAAAGGATGACGAGGAAGAAGGGGAAGGCATCGACGCCGCCGTCGAGGTGGACCCGTTCCGTTTCACCAAGAAGCAGGGGAAGGTTTACAAGGCCATCAGCAAGAGCATCGAGGCCGCCATCGACAAGAAGACCCTTATCTTGTCGCTGTCGGTGACGATGGATGACGCCTTGATCGCCGCCGAGGTCGCCCGTGAGGTCAACTCCAACCTGCAGGAGTATGTCCGTGGCTACCGCACCGACAAGGCGTGCCACGACAGGGACTACTACAAGAAGCTCTGCGACGAAGCGCAGGGCGAATATTTCACCGCCCAGAGGGCGTATGCCCGCTATGTGGACTCGCACCAGGGGATGGTCTCCCGCAGCGCCCAGGTCGAGCAGGAGAGGCTCCGCGACGAGATGAGCCTCAAGTACCAGCTCTACACCTCGATGGCGCAGCAGCTCCAGGCCGCCGAGGCCAAGGTCCAGCAGGAGACCCCCGTCTTCGCCGAGATCGTCACCCCCACCGTCCCGCTCAAGAGCGCCAACTCCCGCAAGAAGACGGCCCTCGCCTTCGCTTTCCTCGCCTTCTGCGCCGGAGTGGTCTGGGTCCTCTGGAAGTGGAGGAAGGAAGGGGAGGATATTGAGGAGTGAGTAATTCAATAACGAAAAATTTTGGATATAACGTCTTGCTGACGATGTCAACGTACATCTTCGGCTTGATAGTCTTTCCGTATATCTCAAGGGTGCTGGGAGTGGATATGATCGGCAGAGTGAACTTTGCCGACCAGACGGTGAATTACTTCCGGATATTGGCCTTGATGGGCGTGAGCACGGTAGGAATAAGAGAAATCGCCGCGTGTGGAAACGACGGACAGAAACGGTCTCAGGTGTTTTCTGACATCTTTTCCCTCTTGTTGATAACGTCTCTTTTGTCAGTGGCCGTTCTTTTGGGTTTGACGTTCATCATTCCGAAGTGGGCAGAAATCAAGAGCCTGCTCTTTGTCGGCTCTTTTTATTTGTTCTTTTCCTCGACTATGATAGAGTGGTTCTATCAGGGAATGGAGCAATTCAAATATGTCACCCTTCGGTCAATAGCGATAAAGACGGTCTATGTCCTGCTCGTCTTTGTTTTTGTCAAGTCTCCGGCGGATTATTTGAAATATTACGCTCTTCTGACCGGGACGATTGTCGCGAACGCTCTGATAAACCTGGGATATTCGAGGCGCTTTGCAACACTCAAAATATCTTGTGCCCATCCCCGGAGATATCTCAAGCCCATTCTTGCCTTAGGGGCATATGTCCTGATGCTGTCATTCTTTACCACGTTCAACGTGGTGTATCTTGGAATGACAAAAGGGGAGCACGATGTCGGAGTCTATACGACGGCCACAAAAATATATGGGATGATTCTGGGCGTTCTTACTGCATATACGTCGGTAATGTTGCCGCGGATGTCGTCCCTGATATCTGAAAACAAGATTGACGAATTCAGGGAAAAAGTCTCCAATTCGTTTGAAATCGTCTTTTCAGTGGCTCCGCCATTGATTGCCGGGGGAGTAATCCTGGCGCCGCAGATTGTCCACATCCTTGCCGGGGCGCAATATGTTGAGGCCGTCCTGCCGATGCAGATAATAATGCCGTTGATTTTTGTGGTCGGCCTGGCTCAGATTTGGGTGATCCAGATACTGATGC
>R15__coassemble_747_pt1 | contig 21532 bp, 11 predicted proteins | sample R15__metabat2_low_PE_040 | metagenome-assembled genome bin R15
CGGCCTGACCCCCCAGAACAACGGCGAGATCATCCGCTGCATCGTCCCCGCCCTCACCGAGGAGCGCAGAAAGGAGCTCATCAAGAAGGCGAAGGCCGCGGGTGAAAACTCCAAGGTCGTGGTGCGCAACGCCCGCCGCGACGCCGTGGACCTGCTGAAGAAGGCCCAGAAGAACGAAGGAATGTCCGAGGACACCGAGAAAGAGGCGGAGGACGAGGTGCAGAAGCTGACCGACCGCCTCGTCAAGAAGGTGGACGAAATCGTCTCCGCGAAGGAAAAGGACATTATGACCGTGTAAGCACGGAAGAAGGCGTGACTCCGAAGTGTTTCTTGAAGTCGCGCGAGAAATTGAACGGGGTGGAAGCCCCGACGGAATCGGCGACCTCCGCTACGGAGCAGTCGCCTTTTTTGAGCATCTCCATCGCTACGTTCATCCGGTAAGTGTTGAGGAACGTCAGAGGAGAGTGGCCGGTGAGGTTCTTTACCTTGGCGTAGAGGCTGGAGTAGCTGACCGCCATCTCCTGGGCGAGGACCTCCACGGAGAAGGACTCGTCGGAGAGATGCTCGTCCACCACCTTCTGGAGTTTCTCCAAGAAGGACTTCTCCTGCTTTGAAAGGCCCGCGTCGCTGAGGGTCTCCTCCTGCCCCGAGGTGGAGGAGGTGAGATTGAGCACCCGCTGCTGGAGGCGGCGCCTGTTCTCAAGGAGAGCGTTTATGGTGGCGCGGAGGTAGTCCGGGTCGAAGGGCTTCGCCACGAACGCGTCGGCCCCCGACTCCATACTGGAGACGCTGCTCGCGGAGTCGTTCTTCGCGGTCAGCAGGATCACGGGGATGTGGCAGTAGTCGGGGTTGGACTTAAGGGCCCTGCAGAGCTCCAGGCCGTCCATCACGGGCATTATGATGTCGCTGAGCACCAGGTCGGGGACGGTGTCCTTGACGCTCTCGAGCGCCTCGCCGCCGTCGGAACAGGTGGTGATGTTGAAGCCGGTCGAAAGAAGCTCGCGCAGGAAAAGACGCACGTCGTCGTTGTCCTCCGCCACCACGATGTTGGGGGCGTTCTTGTCCTTCGGGGAGACGTCCGAGGCCTGGTTCTCAGGACGCTTGAGGACAAAATCAGCCATCTCGGAAGCGGCGTAGGAGTCCTTCGAGACGGGTATCACGAGCTCGAACACTGAGCCCTGCGGCCCGTTCGGCGCATAATTTATCTCACCCTTGTGGAGCCGCGCCAGGTACAGGGCGTAGTTGAGTCCGATGCCGGAGCCCTGGATCTGAGGGTTGGAATCCTCGACGCCCAGCCTGTTGAAGCGCTCGAATATGTCCTTCCTCCTGTCTTCGGAGATGCCGATGCCGTTGTCGCGGACAGAGAAGACGGCGGAGCCGTCCCTTTCGCTGAGGGAAATGCCCACCGCGCCGTGCTCGGGCGTGTACTTGACGGCGTTGCTGAGGAAATTGTAAAGTATCTTCTCCACCTTCTCTCTGTCAACGTAGCCGGAGATGCCCTCAGGGATGTCCGGGGACAGGGAGATGTCCTTCTTGGAGGCCGCGTAGCGGAAATTCTCGGCCGAATAGAGCGCCAAGTTGGAAAGGTTTACTGACGAGACCTGCAGGCGCTCGTCGCGGCGGACGGACTTGGGAGCGTCATCGAGGAGCTTGGCGGACAGGTTGTTGAGAATCTCGGAGTTGCGCTCCATCATCTGCAGTAGCCCCCTGTCGTGCTCGCTCAGGGACTCGTCCTTGAGGAGCTCCTTGAGCGGAGCGTAGATGAGCGACAGCGGGGTGCGTATCTCGTGGGATATGTTGGAAAGGAAGTCGATGTGGCTGCGGGATATCTCCTCTCTCTTTTCGGCAAGAGATATCCTCTCGTCCTTGACCTTCATCTTGACCGATATCTGGAACGCCGCCAGCAACAGCACCAGCCCCGCCAGGGCATATAACAGCTTCGCCGGAAGGCTGTTCCACAGCGAAGGCTTCACCTTCACAGGCATGCTGAGCTCGGACCTGCTCCAGTCGCCGTTCATCAGCCTCACCCTCACGCGGAAGGTGTAATTGCCGGGAGGGATGTTGGTGTAATTGGCCTGCAGGGCGGTGGTGTTGCGCCAGTCCTTGTCGTAGCCCTCCAGCTTGAAAGAATAGTTCAGCAAAGACCCCGACTCGAAGTTAAGTCCCGAGAAGAGGAAGTTCAGCACCTTGTCCCGGTGCGTCAGTACGATTTGGTCGGGAATGGTGGCGAGCTGGTCACGGTTCACCGTTATGGTCTGGAAGAAGAGCGGGATGTCCGTATCGTCAGCATCGAGCCTCGTGCGGTAGTTGATGGCGGTGAGTCCGTTCTCGCCTCCGAAATACAGCACTCCGTCGGACGATGCGGCGGCGGACAGGAGATTGTAATTGGACCCTGTCCCCATATGGCTGTCGTGCATCGTGACGAAGCGGTCGGCGGAGACGTCGTATTTGGTGACGTTGCGCGGGGTGCTGAACCAGATGTTGCCGTCCGGATCCTCCAGCAGCGCGCGGATGTCCTGACTGACGAGTCCGCGGTCCGCGCCGAATCTCTCCACCCTGCCTGTCTGTGGGATGAAACGCGCGAGGCCTTCGTTGTAAGTGCCTATCCAGACCGTACCGTCGGACGCGGTAAGGACGGAGCTGACGCTCCTGACTTCGCCAAGACGGGCAGGTACATACCCGGCGGGGGTGCACTCATATATCTGTCCGGAAATGGCGGTGATGTACACCTTGCCGGAACCTTCGTCCTTAATGGCCGTCGAAAGGGACGAGCCCTCGGGGGACGGCAGCTCTGTCAGACGGCCCGACCCGATGTCTTCGCACCTCTGGAGGGAGCAGCTGAAAGTCTTTGAGAACCAGATGTTCCCTTCACTGTCCTCATATATGCCGGTGAGGTCGCTGTCGAATGTCAGGGTCTGCAGCAGCACGGGCGAAGTGCCCGAGACGTCATAGCGGCGGACCTTGTTGTGGTCGCTCACCAGCCAGAGCCGCCCGCCGGAGTCCAGCATGTGGAAGGTGGCGCCGCTGCGCTCCAGGAGCGACCACTTCGTGCGGCTGGACACCAGGTCGTACGCCCCGTACTCACTGAAAGTCTGACCGTAGAGGACACCTTCGGAGTCGAAGGAGAGACGGCGGAAATTGGAGGAACCGAAGCCGGACGGAGTGATGTGGACATAGTTCTGCCGACTGGGGTACATCAGCAGCTCGGAGTCCCCGTCCGAGAGCCAGATATTGTTGTGGGAGTCCACGAAGCACACGTAGGAGTCCTCCTCCAGGCGCTGCTCACGGAACACCCTTTCGACTGAGCCGGCATATATGTCATATAAATACATTCCCTTGTCAGCAACTCCTATCAGGACGGCGTCGCTGCCGTAAGGCTTGATGAAGCGTATGGGGGAGGCACCGCACACTGCCGCGACCTCTTCCGGCAGGTCGATTCTCTGGCGCGAAGCTGCGTTGTAGGCCAATATCCCCCGGTCGGTGGAGACCCAGACAGTGTTGTCCTGATTGGCTATATGGGCATAGATGGCCTGCACTCCCGGGAGAGGATAGTCGCACAGTGGCAGGAGGTCGTTGTCAAGGACTATCAGATGTATCATATCCTCGATGGGATAGGTGAACCACACCTCCCCGGTCGAGGAAACGCACAGGTTCGTCACCCAGGTCAGGCCCGGGACATAATATCTGGTGATGTACTCGCCCGCCTTCGACACCTTGGCGATGCCGTCGCGCGCAGTCACCACGATATTGTCCCTGTCGAGGCTCAGGACTCTCATTATGGGGTTGTAAACCGTGCTTTCCTTGTGATGGAAACTGCCTTCATAAAGATATGAAAGTCCGCTGTCGGAGCACACCCACATCGCTCCCCTCCTGGAATCGTAATACAGGTCGCGGATGAGGTCGTTCTGCAGGTCACCTTCGGCGCCGGAAGCGTAATAGGTGAGGAAGTTCGAGCCGCTGTAGCGGCACAGTCCGTGGGCAGTGCCGAGCCAGATGAATCCCTGTGAGTCCTCTGTGATTGCTGAAATGCCGCTGCCCGGCAGAAGATACGTGAAGGTCGCGCCGGCCCCTTGCGCCGTCACGGACGTGGCGAAGCAGACGACAAGGATGGACAACAGACGTTTGATGGCGGTCATTTCGCCGTAAAGTTATAAAATTAAAATCTAACCTCGGCGTCCATTGTCAAAAATAGAGAAAATGAAATGCCGATAAAAGAAACCGATATGCCCTGTAAAGAAGTTGAAAGGATTTTGAAGATTGCAAGGAATAACTTTGCGACTGTAAAGAAATCGTTAAGATTGGTTTATGGTATTTAAGGTTTTTAGGTATTGTGTTGCCGTCGTGATCCTTGCTGCAGCCGTTGATGGTTGCGGCAAGGGGCCGGCGGTTTTTGACCTCCGGACCGACTTCGCCGAAAACCCCACGGGTATCGACGACCCCACTCCCCAGCTCAGCTGGGAGACTTCCCTTCCTTCGCAGAACGCCTACCGCGTCAGAGTGTCCTCTTCGTCCAAGGGGCTCGGCCGGGAGGACCTCATATTCGACTCCGGCAAGACCCTTTCCGACCGGGGCAGGACATTTTCGTATCCCGGCAACGGACTCGAGCCTTGCTCGGGATATTACTGGGACGTGACGGTCTGGGACGGCCGCGGCAGAGCGCACACTTCCGCCCCGGCATACTTCGAGACGGGCCTTATGGGCCTCGGCTTCGGCAAGGCGCAGTGGATCAGCGCCGCGAGACCCGACCTCTCCAAGTACCGCACAGACTTCCGCATTGACTTCGACTTCGTGCTCGCCCCCGGCAGCAAGTGCGCCGCGTTCGTGCTCAACGCCACCGACGAGGACAACTACAGGCAGCTTTCATTCGACTTCTCCTCCACCCCTTCCGTCATCCTGCTCGCCTGCGAGGACGGGGAAACCAGGGAGCTGGGCCGAAGCACGCTGGGCGCGGGCGGCGCCGGCCTTCACCACGTGACGGTGAAGTCCGCCGAAAGCCTCACCGTCGAAGCAGACGGCAGGAAGTGCGGCCTTTCCGCCAAGGGAGGACGCATCGGATATTTCGGATTCCATCAGGGAGAGGGCCAGGAGGCCACTTTCAGCAACATTTCCGTCACCGAGGACAGATGGAACACTCTTCTGTACTCCGACAGTTCCAAGCGGGTCATAAAGGGCGACGGGAGCGTAAGCCTCATCCGGGCGGCGGACGAAATCTCCGCACCTATGATGCGCCGGTCATTCACCTTGACAAAGAAAGTGCAGTCCGTGCGCCTCTACTCCAGCGCAAGGGGCATCTACGGCATCTATGTCAACGGCCACAGGCTGAATGACAAATGGTTCAGCCCCGGCTGGACGGACTACGCAGAGTGCATCCCCTACGACATCTTCGACATAACCCGGTACGTCACGCAAGGCTCCAACGGGATAGGAGTGATGCTCGGCTCGGGATGGCTCAGCAACATCGACGACGGCGTCAGGACTTCAGACGTCAACGGCATCAGGAAGTCCTTCATCGCGATGATATGCATCGACTACAAGGACGGTACCTCCGAGACCGTCTATACCAACAAGGGATGGAGCTACAGTTCCTCCGGTCCGGTGGTGGAGAACAGTCTCTACGGAGGAGAGGACTACAACGCCGGCAAGGAGATTTCCGGCTGGTCGTCCGGAGACTTCGATGACGTCGAATGGGAAGTGGTGGAAATAGTGAGCAGCCCCGACAAGGCACTGCGTTTCTGCAGGGAAGCCGGCCACGACATCCTGGAGAGCCCGTCGATCTGTGCAAAGGACGTGCAGGAGGACGGCGAAGGAGGATGGATATATGACTTCGGGGGCAAGATTTACGGCGTGGAGAGACTCTCCGGGATCCCGGGACAGAGCGGACAGAAGATATCTGTCCGGTTCAGCACCGACCTCAACGCTCCTTCAAGGCCCGAGGACAATTATATAATAAGGGAGCCCGGGGGCTCGTGGAACCCACGGTTCACCTGCCACACTTTCAGGTACCTGCACATTTCAGGGCTGTCGGAGCCCCTGCCGCTCACGCAGGTGGAGGCGATACCCCTTGAGGGGACTAACGGAAAGTTATACACTAACTATACATCAATCAACTAATTAACAACAACATCATGAAAAAGAAACTGATCTTTCTCGCGGTAATGCTCCTCTGCTCCGTGTCAGCTCTGGCACAGAACAGGATTACCGGCACAGTGGTGGATGCCAATGACGTCCCCGTCATCGGCGCCGCCGTGATGGTTGAAGGCAGCACCACCGGTGCCGCGACCGATGCCGACGGCAAATTCGAGCTCTCAGTCCCCAAGGGCACTGTGCTCACCGTCTCCTCCATCGGTTATGTCTCACAGCAGTTCACTGTGGACAACAAGGCCGTCTACAACATCGTTCTTGAAGAAGACGCCGAGATGCTCGAGCAGACCGTCGTCGTCGGTTACGGTACCGTGAACCGCAAGAACTTCACCGGATCCGTCGCCACTTACAACGTGGCCGAGACCCCGGTCGCCAACATGTCCAAGTCCAACGCGATGGAAATGCTCCGCGGCATGGCTCCGGGACTCTCGATGAGCCAGTCCGGACAGGCGGGCGCCACCCCTTCGCTGCAGATCCGCGGCCAGAAGTCCATTTCCGGCGGCAGCGACCCTCTCATCGTCCTCGACGGTGTGATCTTCAAGGGTTCCATCAATGACATCGACCCCAACACCGTGGAGTCAATGTCCGTGATGAAAGACGCGACCTCCCTCGCATCCTACGGCTCCCAGGCCGCCAACGGCGTGATCCTCATCACCTCCAAGAAGGGCGCCATCGGCAAGCCGACCATCAGCTTCAAGGGTTCCCTCGGCCTTGTCGAGATGAACTACAAGCCCGATCTCCACGATCCTGAAGGATACATCGCTCTCGTCAACGCCCGTCAGGGACTTCCCGAAGGCACCACCACCTGGATGAGCGACCTCGAGAAGGCCAACTATGCCGCAGGAGAGACCACCGACTGGATCGACTTCTCCACCCAGACCGGCGTCGTGCAGGACTACTCGATGAACGTATCCGGCGGTACCGAGGGAATGAACTACCTCTTCGGCGTCGGCTACTCCAACACCGAGAACTTCATCATCGGCAACAACTTCATCCGTGAGAACATCTCCGGACGTATCAACACCAACATCAACAAGTACATCTCCGCAGGCTTCAACTTCAACTGGTCCGCAACCGACAACCAGGGCGTCCAGGCCAGCTACTCCCGCTACTACTCCCCTTACGGAGAGCCTTATATGGAGGACGGCTCGCTGAGAAAATACATCATCGGTCCCGAGCAGGAGACCGCGACCAACCCTATCTACAACACCTATGTGGGTCAGGACAAGGAGCAGAAGGGCAACTCCGTGACCCTCGGCGGCAACATCGAGGTCAAGTGCCCCTGGATCAAGGGACTGAGCTACCGCCTCACCGGCAACTACACCCTGCGCAACTCCACCAACTATACATTTGCGCACGAGAACAACCTCATCCAGTCCACCGACACTGAGATCAACACCGCCACCTACGACAAGTACCTCAGCACTGCCAACGGTGCGATGTCCTACAGCCAGAACCTCTCCTGGGTGCTCGACAACATCATCACCTACAACTACGACAACGGCGTGCACTACATCAACGCCACCCTCGTTTACACGATGGACTCCGCAAAGTCCACTGGGTTCGGCGTCACAGGTACAGGCTTCGACGGACTTGGCAACACCACTCTCGGATTCTGGGGCTTGAACAACGCCACCACCCAGAAGATTTCCAGCATCACCTACTCGCTGCACACCGACATCGGTTACCTTGCAAGGGCCAACTACTCCTACAAGAACAAATATCACTTCAACGCTTCCTTCCGTCGTGACGGTTCCTCCGTGTTCGGAGCCAACCACAAGTGGGGCAACTTCCCCGCCGTCGGCGCCGCCTGGACCATCTCCGACGAGCCTTGGATGAAGGGCATCAACAACCTCGACTACCTCAAGCTCAAGGCTTCCTGGGGTAAGAACGGTAACCAGTCCATCTCTCCTTACGGCACCCTTTCACGTATGGCAATGGGCAAGTCCGGCGGAGTTGTCTATTACTTCGACGACGAGGCCACCTTCGGCCAGCAGATGACCACCCTCGGCAACCCGGGACTCGGCTGGGAGACCACCACTTCCTGGAACGCCGGATTCGAGCTCGACGCATTCAGCAGAAGGATCCATCTCGAGACCGATGTCTACAAGTCCAAGACCACCGACCAGATCTTCAACCGCACCATCCCCGTGATGGGTTCCGGTATCACCAGCCAGTCCGCTACGATGGGCCGCGTCGACAACTTCGGTATCGAGGCTTCCCTGCGCGCCCAGATTGTCCGCAAGCACGACTTCAACTGGACCGCCACCGTCAACTTCACCCGCAACCGCAACAAGCTCGTCGAGCTCTATGGTGACGGCGAGGACGACATCACCAACAACCTCTTCCTCGGCGAGTCCCTCGGCGCCATCTACGGCTACCGCTGGATCGGCATCGTCCAGGAGACCGACACCGACTACATCGCAGCCAACGGCGCACAGCCCGGCGATCCCATGTATGCCAACCTCGACGGCAGCGAGGACGGCCGCATCACGGGCACCGACCGCGAGATCCTCGGCTTCAGCAAGGAGGCTTTCCGCATGTCCATGGCCAACACATTCACCTACAAGAACTGGACTCTCTATGTGATGCTCAACGGCACGTTCAGCTCCAAGAGATACGGTCTCGCCCAGAACGACGCAGAGGTCAAGTCGACCAATGACGGCGTGATGATGTACCTCAACACCGTCAACCACGGCTGGTGGACCGCCGAGAACAAGAGCAACGAGTACACCCGCCCTTACTACAGCGGCAGCGTATACAACATCGTACCCTACGGCTTCGTCAGACTCCAGGACGTCAACCTCACATACAACGTCCCTTCCACCCTCCTCAAGAAGATCAACGTCTCCGGCCTGCAGTTCTTTGTCTCCGGCAAGAACCTCGGCTTCATCTCCCCCGGCTGGAAGTACAGCGACCCTGAAGTCAGAAGCTTCACTTCCGCACAGCTCCAGAGGACTTACACCTTCGGTCTCAATTTAAGATTCTAAACTATTGAAAGGTTATGAAAAAGACATTATACATATTTGCAGGCATCATCGCCGCGCTCTCTTTCGTTTCCTGCGATGAGGAGGCTTTCCTGACGGAGCAGCCGAAGACCATCTACACCAAGGAGAACGCATTCGACAAGGATGCCCAGGTCGATGCCGCACTCGTCAAGTGCTACGACAAATTCGCCGGCATGTTCCACGTGAACGGCTGGTTCGGCGGCGGCGACGGCGCCACTTCCATCCTGATGGGTGACGGAGCCGACGTGCTCGGATCCTCGCAGGGAAGCCAGAGCGCTTCCGGATCTTTCTCCAACTACAAGTCCCTCAACTCCACCAACAGCAATTTCAGCACCGTGTGGACATCCCTTTATCAGCTCGCCGCCTATGCCAACCTCACCCTCTACGGAGCCGACCTGGTGACCTGGCAGAACGAATCCGACAAGGCGAAGGCCATCGCACAGGCAAGATTCTTCAGAGGCTGGGCATACCTGCGACTCGCCGAGATGTTCGGCGGAGTCCCCATCGTGGAGGAATTTATGGAGGACCTCAAGTTTGACTATGCCCGCAACACCAGGACCGAGACCTACGAGTTCGCAATCGCTGACTTCGAGGCGGCAGCCGCCGGCCTTCCCACCTACCCGGAGGCTGACGGACGCGTAGCCAAGGGCATCGCCAACCACTATCTCGCAGAGGCCTACCTCGGACTCGCTGCCGAGACCGGCACCAGCAGCTACTATGACAAGGCCATCTCCGCAGCAGACGCCGTCATCAACGCCTATCCTATGATGACCGCCCGCTTCGGCTCCCGCGGCAACCCCGCAGACCAGGGCTCGCAGAACGGAGTGCCCAACTACAAGGCTGAAGGCAACGTCTATTACGACCTCTTCCAGATCGGCAACTACGACTACAGCGAAGGCAACACCGAGTCCCTTATGGCCGTCCAGTGCCCCACCTACGAGCTGCTTTCTGTCAACGGCGGCATCACCACCGCTTACTGCTGGTCCTGCGGTCCCGCATATCGTGACCTCAGCTGGAGCGCCGAAATGGCCGCCCAGAACAAGAACGGCGGACCCTGGAAGGGTTCCATCGACCAGAGCAAGTTCATGGGCGGACAGCTGTCCAACTACTTCGGAGGTTCCTGGGGTCTGTATGGCGCCACCGACTATACCGACGAGTATGTCTGGAGAGACGAGTACAGCGACGATATCCGCAACTCCGAAATCTGCCGCACCAACCCTGTCGTGATGGACACTCAGAGCCCTCAGTACCTCCAGATCTGCAAGAAGGAGTGGCTCGCCGATCCCGCATATCTTTCAAGAGTCTCCGTCAAGTGGGTCATGCAGGACCTCTGGGGATGGGACATGTCCCACTGCGGCGGCATGGCAGGTATGTTCACCTATCAGTACGGCCGTGACATCTATGTCGCCCGTTCCGCAGAGACTTATCTGCTCCGCGCGGAAGCCAAGCTCCTCAAGGGCGACAAGAGCGGCGCAGCTGCCGACATCAACGCAGTCCGCGCACGTTCCCAGGCTTCTTATATGATCCCTGCAGGCGATGTGGACATGTACACCATCCTCGACGAGCGCGCTCGTGAGCTCGCTTGGGAGGAGCACCGCTGGCCTACCCTTCTCCGTATGGGCGGAAACGGCAAGAACGAAGTGATGAAGACCCAGCTTACGAAGTTCGCGTTCGCTTACTACGACGCTCCCATCTGCGCAGGCCAGGGTTTCCCCGAGTGGACTCTCTTCGCCATTCCCAACAGCGTAATCCTTCTCAACTCCGAGGCTGTCCTAGAGCAGAACCCCGGCTGGGATTAAGCTTTAAACTTACATAAATATTGATTCAGGGGGGTGCAGCGTCACACTGCGCCCCCTTTTTTAATCCAAAGCGAAATATGAAGAAACTCTTGCTGTTGGCGGCATCGGCGGCGCTGCTCTTCTCCTGCGCTCCGAACGCCAAGAAAATCGACCCCGCCGCCGGCGAAGCCGAACTCTCGGAGCTCCGGGCCGGCTGGGAGAATCCTCCCCAGTCCGCGCGCACCCGCGTATGGTGGCATTGGATGAACGGCAACATCACAAAGGACGGACTCAAGAAGGACCTCGAGTGGATGCACCGCATCGGACTCGGCGGAGCACAGACCTTCGACGCCGGAATGGGCGGAGCCACCATCGTCAAGGACCGTCTCGTGTATATGCACGACGGGTGGAAGGACGCATTCGGATACGCGATGAAGATAGCCGACTCGCTCGACCTCGAAATCGCCATCGCCTCGTCCCCGGGATGGAGCTGCACCGGGGGTCCCTGGGTGGAGCCTCAGGACGCTATGAAAAAGCTCGTCTGGCGCACTCTCGAAGTGAAGGGCGGACAGACGGTGAACGTCGCCCTCCCCGCCCCCTTCACCGCCATCGGAGCATTCCAGAACGGATCTGCGCAGGGCCGCGGGTCCGTCAGCACCGTGAAGGAATATTATGAGGACATCTCCGTGATAGCAGTGAAGCAGCCCCAGGGACGCGCCACGTTCGCCGAGCTGGGCACGAAAGTGACCTCCAGCGGCGGAGCATTCACCCTCGAGCAGCTCACCGACGGAGACATAGCGACGAGCGTGCTCCTGCCTTCGTCAAAGGACGAGGAGACAGCGTGGATCCAGTACGAATTCGCGGAGCCTCAGACAGTGCGCGCCGTCACCCTCGTGGACGGCTCGACCGGAGGATTCGGCGCACCCGCGGCTGGCGGAGCCTTCCTTGAGGCCAGCCAGGACGGCGTGACCTTCACCAAGGTCGCCGACCTTCCCGCAGGGCGGGTGGCACAGAGGACACTCTCCGTTCCCGCTACGGAAGGACGATTCTTCCGCATCCGCATCCCTAATCCCAAGGCTCGCGGCGGCGGGATGTTCGGCGGGTTCGGGGACTTCGGCGGATTCGGCGGCCGTATGCCGGAGCCTCCCAAGGGCACTCAGATTGCGGAGGCCGTCGTATGGCCCGAGAGCAGGGTGAACCGCGGCGAGGACAAGGCCGGATACACGGCACTCGGCAACGCCAGCGAGCTCGCCACCCTTCCTTCCGAGGGGGAAGCATTCGCGCAGCCCGAGGACGTCGTGGACATCACGGAGTTTGTCAAGGACGGAAAACTCGCTTGGAACGCCCCCGAGGGCAGCTGGCGCATCTACCGCTTCGGCTGGGGCCTGACCGGCAAGCAGAACCACCCCGCTCCGGCGGAGGCTACGGGTCTCGAAGTGGACAAGCTCGACCCCGTGGCATGGACGAAGTTCTTCCACACCTATCTCGACATGTACCTGGACGCCGCGAACGGCCTGGTGGGCCAGAGGGGCGTGCAGTATATGCTCACCGACTCCTACGAGGCCGAGGCCGAGACCTGGACTCCCGCGATGTACGAGGAGTTCCTGACCCGCCAGGGCTATGACCTCCATCAGTGGATGCCCGTGCTCGCGGGCGAAGTCATCGGCTCCCCCGAGCAGTCCGACGCGTTCCTCTGGGACTGGAGAATGAACCTGGGCGAGCTCATCACCCACACCTACGACCTTCTCACCGAGATCACTCAGAACGAGTATGACATGAAGGGCCGCTACGCCGAGGCGCACGAGGCCGGCAGATGCTACGTCGTGGACGGAATGGACGTCAAGAAGACCTCCCAGGTCCCGATGTCCGCAATGTGGATGACCGCATCCTGGCTCCCGACCAACCCTGACGGCACGGTGAACCGCAACGTTTACAACCTCGACGGCCTGGAGTCATCGTCCGTCGCGCACATCTACGGCCAGAACGTCGCCGCCGCCGAGTCATTCACGGCTCCCGGCCAGGGCGGACTCGCCTACTCATACCATCCCGGCAACATCAAGGAAGTCGCCGACATCATGCTCGCTAACGGCACCAACCGCTTCATCATCCACGAGAGCGCTCACCAGCCCTCGGACGACCACGTCCCAGGAATGAGCCTCGGCGGCATCGGTCAGTGGTTCAACCGCCACGACACCTGGGCCGAGCAGGCGAAGGTCTGGGTGGACTATATGTCCCGCAGCTGCTTCATGCTCCAGGCCGGAGCCAACGTCGCGGACGTGCTCAACTACTACGGTGAGGACAACTGCATCGTGGGCGCCTACGGCAACGGCGCGATGCCCGAGTTCCCCGACGGCTACCGCTATGACTTCGCCAGCCCCGACGTCCTCTACAATATGGTGGAGCCCGTGGACGGCAGGCTCGTGGGCAAGTTCGGCAACTCCTACAAGGTCCTCTGGCTGGACAAGAACGTCAACTATATGTCCGTCAAGATGCTGGGGCGCATCGCCGAATTCGCCGAAAAGGGCGTCATCATCTGCGGCAACCGCCCCGCCCACAAGGCAGGCCGGGACGGCACGCAGGAGGAGTTCGACGCGCTCGTGGCGAAAATCTGGGACAGCGGCCGAAAGAACGTCACCACCGGGATCCCCGTGGCACAGGTGCTTGAGAAATACGGCATCGAACCCGACCTCGCGGCGACGACAGCCGAGTACAGATATCTGCACCGCACTCTCGACAATACCGAGATCTACTGGTTCAACAAGCCTTCGAAGGAGTACGAGACCGTCGAGGTGGGTGTCCGTCTGACAGGACTCGCGCCTCAAATCTGGCATCCCGAGACCGGCGCAGTGGAGGAGGCATCCTACAGGGTTCAGGGCGGCAGGACCATCGTCACCCTGGATATGGTGCCCGACGACGCGGTGTTCATCGTCTTCTCCGGCAAGGGAGCGAAGTCCAGGACCATTCCCGCAAAGGTCGAGTCCGAGATCCTCACCGTCGAAGCCCCCTGGACCGTTTCGTTCCAGGAGAAGAGGGGAGCCCCCGAGGGGAGCGTCGAGTTCGACACCCTCAAGAGCTACACCGAGTTCAGTGAGTTCGGCATCAAATACTTCTCCGGCGTCGCTTCGTACGTCAACTCGTTCGAGGCTCCCGCCACTTCCGGTCAGGTGTTCATCGACCTCGGACAGGTCGAGAACCTCGCGGAGGTCCGGGTCAACGGCGAGTACTGCGGCACAGCGTGGAAGACTCCTTACCGCGTGGACATCACCGAAGCCCTTGTCGAAGGCACCAACGAGCTCGAACTAAAGGTGGTCAACACCTGGCCCAACCGTCTCATCGGAGACGAGCAGCCCGACTGCCCCAAGAAGGTGACCTACACCGACTCCAGGGCATACCGCGCCGACTCACCTCTCAGGCCCGCCGGTCTGCTGGGGCCCGTGAGCGTGATCGAGAGCAAATAGAACTACCTATGAGAAAAACATTTTTCTCCCTTATCGCCATCCTGTTGAGCCTCGGCAGCCTTTCCGCAAGGGAGGTGCTGCCGTTAGGCGAGGGGTGGTATTTCTCTCCGACCCGCGAGACCGGGCGGATGGGAAGCTTCGGCTGGGGCACTCCCGCGGCGGGCCCGGTGGGCGAAGCGGTGACGCTTCCCCACACCTGGAATGCCGAGGACTTTATGAGCGATGACGGTTACCGCAGGGGCTTCGGCACCTACACCAAATCCCTGGACATCCCTCAGAGCTACGCCGGCAAGAGAGTGTTCGTCAAGTTCGAGGCGGCAGGGTCGATGGCCACCGTCATCGTAAACAACCGCATCGTCGGCGAGCACAAGGGTCCGTACAACGCCTTCACGTTCGAGATTACGGACTTCATCACCCCCGGTGGGGAGAACAGCATCTCCGTCATCTGCGACAACGGACCGCATTTTGACATCGCCCCCCAGGGGGGAGACTTCAACATCTACGGCGGGCTTTACCGGGACGCGTGGCTGGAAGTGACTGAGGATCAGTGCATTTCTCCGCTCTATTTCGCTTCTTCCGGAGTGCTCGTGCACCAGACCCTCGTAAATGAGAAAAGGGCTGAGCTCAGCGCCGAAGTGCATCTCTCGACGCTCTCCGACTACAGCGGATGCGAAGTGGCATTCTCCCTCGAGGACGCCGAAGGAAGAGTCGTGGCGCAGAAGCGCTCCACCATCGTGAGCTCCGACCGCGCCACCTGCTTCGTCGGTCTTGACAACCCCCATCTCTGGAACGGCAAGGATGACCCCTACCTTTACAAGGCGGTCACCGTCCTTCGCAAGGACGGAGTGGAAATCGACAGGGTCGAAGAGAACGTCGGTCTGCGCTACTTCTGGATTGACTCTGACAAGGGATTCTTTCTCAACGGACGGCACCTCAAGCTCCGCGGTGTATGCCGCCATCAGGATTGGGCCGGAGTCGCGTCCGCGCTGACGGAGGAGAACCACCTCGCGGACTACGATTTCTTCGACGAAATCGGCGCCAACGCCCTGAGACTCGCACATTACCCGCAGGCGAAATTCATGTTCAGCGAAGCTGACAGGCGAGGGTACGTCGTCTGGGAGGAAATCCCGTTCGTGGGCAGCTATGTCCCGACTCAAGCCTTCGACGACCACCTCCGTCTCCAGCTGTGCGAGATGATCGTCCAAAACTACAACCACCCCTCCATCTGCTTCTGGGGCCTTTTCAACGAGATAGTCGCGGACATCGACGGGATCGTCGCGGACCTCAACGACATCGCTCACGACCTTGATCCGACGAGACTCACCACCTGCGCCGTGCATATGGAGAGGGACTACGTCAACACTTCCGACCTCGTGAGCTGGAACAAATATTTCGGCTGGTACTACGACACTTCCGCCGACCTGGGGCCGTTTATGGATGACTGGCACTCCAGATTTCCCGACTCGAGGCTCGGCATCAGCGAATACGGCGGTGGCGCGAGCGTCCGTCAGCACGCCGACAGGTACAGGGCGGAAGACGAAGTGAACGTGAGAAACTTCTCGTTCGGGGGCTATCACCCCGAGGAGAAGCAGTTCTTCATCCATCACGAGAGCTGGAAGGCCATCTCTGAGCGCGACTTCGTATGGGGGTCGTTCGTGTGGAACATGTTCGACTTCGCGTCCTCTATGAGAAACGAAGGCGATACCCGCAACCAGAACGACAAGGGCCTCGTAACGCACGACCGCAAGACCCGCAAGGACGCCTTCTACTTCTACCGCGCCAACTGGAACGACGCCCTTAAGACCGTGCACCTATGCTCCAAGCATTACACCGAGAGGGAGTCCGACACCACCGACATCGTCGCGGTGAGCACCTCCCCCAGCGTCAAACTCTACCTTAACGGCAAGCTCGTCGGCACGCAGAAGACCGACGCCTTCCGCACGGTTGTCTGGCAGGACGTCCATCTCTCCAAGGGAGAGAATACCGTCGTCATCAAGACCGCCGACGGGGAGGACTCCGCCGTCTGGAATGTAAAATAAACCATTGATTATGAAAAGAATACTGAGCATATCCATTGCCCTGCTCCTGGCTTGCGCCTCCCTTTCGGCGCAGCAGCTGATGGTGGGCGCGGGCAAAGTGGAGATCACCCCCAAGGAGAGCGAGCTCCAGAAAGAGACTGACACCATCAGAGGCCACCTGTACCTCAGGGCCATCTACATCACCGACGGCACTTCCTCCGCCGTGCTCGCAGGAGCCGACGCGGGAGCTGTGCACGAGCTGGACGAAGCCATCGCCAAGGCTTCCGCGGCAACAGGCTGCCCGGAGGAGAATTTCTTCGTGTCCGGCACCCACACCCACAGCGGAGGAACCGTCGGCATCGACTCCGGCCACCCCTCCCACGAGGAGATGGCGGACGCGCTAGTCGCAGCAGTGAAGCAGGCGAAAGCGGGCCTGAAGCCCGCCAGGGTCGGATTCGGAAAGGCCACGGTGGACCTCAATGTCAACAGGGACAACTACAACGAGCGCCAGGAGTGGGAACAGAAGCCCAACTGGGAAGGCCCCGCTGACAAGGACCTCACTGTCCTGACCTTCCTCGGAGAGGATGACGTACCTATCGCTATGTATCTCAACTACGGCATGCACCCGGTCAACTTCTTTATGAGCGGAGTGGTCACCGCCGACTATCCCGGCGACGCCTGCTGCTTTATCGAGGATTATTTCGACGGCAGGACCGTCGCGGTCTTCGGCCAGGGCGCATCGGGCGATGTCAACCCCAAGCTCGCGTACTCCGCCCTCTTCCGCGAAGGACCGATCTCGGGCGTGCTGCCGCAGGACGGACAGCTCGTGCGGCTCGGACCCGACTCCGACGAGAAGATGACTGACGAGCAGCTCGCCCTCTACAGGCAGAACATCAAGAGAAAGGACGAGTATGCCCATATGCTGGGCACGTCCATCGCGTTCTCGGCCCTCCAGGTGATGCTTTTCGCCACCAAGTACGAGACCGCTCCCGCAGTGGGAGCAGCCCGCAGGACCCTCTCCTGCCCCGGCAGGGAGAGAGTCGGAGGATTCGGCAGGGAGAACGTCGTGCCTGAGTTCAAGGATGCGGACAACGTCGAGATCGGAATGGGTCTGCTGAGCATCGGCGACATCAAAATCGTCACCGTCGGAGGCGAGATATACTCAGAGATCGGCCTCAGGGTCAAGAAGGAGTCGCCTTCCTCCAAGACTCTCGTCACGACAGTCGCCTTCACTCCCGGCCTTCCTTTCGGCAGCTCTGGCTACATCTACTCCAACAACGCCGCCAACCACCTCACCTTCCAGGTCGTGGGCTCGCGCCTCAAGCCGGGCTACGCCGAGGGTGCCATCGTCGACGCCGCGTTGGATATGATCCGGGAGACGAAGTAAGGCATCAGAACTGCAGCGCGAAACTGGCGCACAGAGTACCGGAAACAGGGTCCACGCAGGGACTGAGCGCGTAACGGCCGTCAGGGCCCGGACCGAGCAAGTCCCTCGTGGGCCCTGTCAGCCATTCGCCTATATGGGCGCAGAGAATGCCGATGCCGGCACCGACGAGCACGTCGCTGAGCCAGTGGCGGTCGTTGTACAGGCGCAGCACTCCCACCGTCCCCGCCATAGCGTAAGCACCTGCGCCCCAGGCGTTTCCGTATTCGATGCGCATAAGCTCAGCCCCCACGAAAGCCTTGGCGGCGTGGCCTGACGGGAACGAATAAGCCTCGCCGTCGGGCCTGACAGAAGCTACCGCGTACTTGAGCGCGAGAGAAACGGCGGCAACGGAGACACTCGCCCAGCCGGCTTCGATGACACGGTCGACAAAGCCCTTTTCGGCCTTGACCCCGGCAAAGCCGAGTCCGATGTCCATCGCGAGCGGGGCATACTGGAGCCACTCGTCAATGCTGACGGGGCCGTGTGCGGCGTCACTAAAAAACTGCTGGACGCTGCGGTCAAGACCGGGGTCGTGGCTGAAGCAATGTATCCCCGTGCCTGTCAGCAGCAAAGCGCCGGGAGCGACGAGCTGCCCCGGGCGGAAGGTAGTGTCCGCCTGTGCCGCTCCCGCAATGCCCGGGAGCAGGAGCAGGGCGATAAAGAATATGATTCCCAGTCTGCGCGTAAGGAGTGTCATTTGTAGATCACGTCGAGCTTCATTTCGCGCAGGGTCTCCAGGTCCTCGGGGGCTATCTTGCTGTCGGTTATGAGCGTGTCCACCAGGGAAATGCGCCCGAGACTTGCGAATGAGGCGTTGCCTATCTTCGAAGAATCCGCCAGGAGGTAAATCCTGGACGAGGCCCTCATCATCGCGGATTTCACCACCAGGTCGCTAAGCGACGGGTAAGTCAGCATCATCTCGTCGGAGATGCCCGCCGTCGCCAGGAACAGCTTGGACACGTGGATGCCCTTGAACGCCTCCGCCGCCATATCCCCCGTCAGCGAGAGGGTCGGAGCCTTGAACTCCCCTCCCGAGACGATGAGGTTGATGCCGGGATTTTCGCCGAGAATGTAGGCGATGTTGAGGGCGTTGGTGATGACAGTGAGATTCTTGTAACCCACGAGGAGCTTTGCGAGCTCGGTGGTGGTGGAGCCGGAGTCGAGAATGATGTCGTCACCCTCGTTGACCAGAGCGGCGGCCTTTTTAGCTATCTCCATCTTCTCCTCCATATGCGACTGGTTGAAGACCTTTCCGGTCTTGGCGAAGTCCCCCACGTCCTTGAGGAAGGCGCCTCCGTACTCGCGCTGGATGTAGCCCATCTGCTCGAGAAACTCGAGGTCCTGGCGGATGGTCACTTCGGACACGCCGAAGAGTTTCGAAAGCTTCTGCACTTTCGCGTGGCCGTCCTCCTGGATGAGGTTCAGAATCTTCATTCGTCTTTGATTGAAAGCCATAAACTGAAATATTTTCTGCAAAAGTCGCAAATTTTTCCGAAATTCTTTCGTTTTATCAAACTTTTATTCTCGAAAGTGCAAAAAATATACTTTCGATTTCTTTCGTTTTATTTGCTTTTCATAATTCTTATTGGTATTTTTGAAAACGACAATTACGTGACCATGAACAAGCAACAGATAGAACTTACACTCAAGGCGGAAAGAAACCGCAGACGCCTGATGGAGATCATTTTCAACGCGGGCGCCGGACACACGGGAGGGGACCTCTCGTGCATGAATGTCCTGACGGTGCTGTACGAAAGTTTCCTCAACGTCTCTCCCTCCTCCGCAGGCGATCCCGACAGGGACCGTTTCATCCTGAGCAAGGGGCACTGCGTGGAGGCCCTGTATGCAGTGCTGGAGTCCAAAGGATTCATTTCCAAGGAATTGACCGACACCCTCGGACATTTCGATTCGCCCCTGGCGGGCCATCCCCTTCACGAGATACCGGGGATCGAGGTCAACAGCGGCGCCCTCGGGCACGGACTCTCCATCGGAGTCGGCATGGCTCTGGCGGCGAGGATGGATGCGCGGAAGTACCGCACCGTCGTGCTGATGGGCGACGGCGAGCAGGGGGAAGGCTCCATCTACGAGGCCGCGATGTCAGCGAGCCACTATCATCTGGGGAGCCTCATCGCCATCATCGACCGCAACGGCCTGCAGATAAGCGGCCGCACGGAGGACGTGATGGCGATAGACGACATCCGCTCCAGGTGGGAAGCCTTCGGATGGGAGGTGACCGACATGGACGGCGACTCTGTCCCCAACATCCTCAGGACCCTTGAAAAAATCGACACCGACGGCCGGAAGCCGCACCTTCTCATTTCCCGCACGACCAAGGGATACGGCGTGTCATATATGGAAGGGGTCGCCAAGTGGCATCACGGAGTGCCGACCGAGGGCCAGTACGGACAGGCGCTCGACGAGATAGACATAAGGATAAAAGAATTGGAGAAAAGCTTATGACAGATTGCAGAAAAGCGTTCACCGCGGAGCTGCTCAAGCTCGCGCGTGAAGACAAGGATATTGTGGCCGTCACCACGGACGCCCGCGGCAGCGTCACCCTGGGGGATTTCGCCGCGGAGCTCCCGGCACAGTTCGTCGAGTGCGGCATAGCCGAGCAGAATGCCGTCGGCATCGGCGCGGGGCTTGCGCACAGCGGCAAGAAGGTGTTTTGCTGCGGTCCCGCCAGCTTCTACACCGCAAGGAGCCTCGAACAGGTAAAGGTCGACGCCGCCTACAGCGGCAATCCCGTCAAGATCCTCGGCGTCAGCGGAGGCGTGGCCTACGGGCATCTCGGCGCGACGCACCACAGCCTGCACGACATCGCCGTGCTGCGCACGTTCCCCGGGATGAACATAATCCTCCCCTGCGACGGCCGCCTCACCACAAAGATGGTGGACGCGATAGCGGACCTCGGCGAGCCCGTGTACGTGCGGGTCGGCAGAGGCACCGTGCCCGACGTGTATGAGAATGACGACTTCTCCTTCGAGATAGGCAAGGCCAACACTCTTCTCGAGGGGTCAGACCTCACCATCATCGGCACCGGCGAGACCGTCTGGCACGCCCTAGAAGCGGGGAGAAGGCTTGCGCAGAAGGGCATCTCCGCCCGAGTGCTGGACTTCTCCTGCATAAAGCCCTTCGACAGGGACTCTCTGGAGAAGGCCGCGGCCGAGACGGGCCGCATCATCACGGTCGAGGAGCACAGCGCATTCGGAGGACTCGGAGCCCTCGTCACGGAGGCTCTGAGCGAGCATCCCGTGCCTGTAAGGATCCTCGGCATCCCTGACGAGAACGCCGTGCACGGCACGTCGAAAGAAATATTCCATCACTACGGTCTCGATGCCGACGGCATCGAAAAGGCCGCCGAAGACTTTTTATGCATATGATGAAGAGTTACGTCATCGCCGTCGATCAGAGCACTTCCGCCACAAAGGCTCTCCTCTTTGAAGAGAACGGCACCCTGGTGGCACGCAGCAGCGTCCCGCACAAGCAGTACTACCCCCGCGAAGGCTGGGTGGAGCACGACGCTGAGGAAATCTATGCAAACACGGTGGCCGCCATCCGAGAGGTGGTCGCAGGCCGTGAGGACGCCGTCTTTTCGCTCGCCCTCACCAACCAGAGAGAAACGGTCGTGGTGTGGAACCGCGAGACCGGCCGTCCCGTCTGCAACGCCGTCGTGTGGCAGTGCATGAGGGGCAAGGACATC
>R15__coassemble_807_pt1 | contig 19900 bp, 13 predicted proteins | sample R15__metabat2_low_PE_040 | metagenome-assembled genome bin R15
GAATTTTCCGTATGCTAGAAGAGATAATAAACACCAAGAACGCCGCCGGTGCGGACAGGGCCCTCGCCGACGAAAAAGCCAGCGAAGTCCTGCAAAGACTCTCGGACAATATCATCGCCCGCACGGACGGGTTGCTCGCCGCGAATGCTGAGGACCTATCCCGGATGGACCCTTCCAATCCTCTTTACGACAGGCTCCAGCTTACGCCGTCAAGGCTCGAAGGCATCGCCTCGGGCGTGCGGGACGTGATGTCGCTCCCTTCGCCTCTCGATCGCACGCTGGAGGACAGGACTCTTCCCAACGGCCTGAGACTAAGGAAAGTGAGTGCTCCTTACGGGGTCGTAGGAGTCATCTACGAGGCGAGACCCAACGTCACCTTCGACGTGTTCGCCATCTGTCTCAAGAGCGGCAATGCCTGCATTCTGAAGGGCGGGCGCGACGCGGACTGCTCCAACAGGGCGGCCGTGCGCCTCATCAAGGACACCCTCGCCGAGTGCGGTGTGACAGCGGACGCCGTCAATCTGCTCCCGTCCACGCACGAGGCGGCTTCAGAGCTGCTCGGCGCCTGCGGGTACGTGGACGTGGTGATTCCCCGCGGGGGCAGAAGGCTGATTGACTTCGTGCGCGAGAACGCCAAGGTCCCCTGCATCGAGACAGGAGCCGGGGTTGTCAACACCTATTTCGACGCTGCCGGCGACCTGGAGATCGGCCGCCGCATCGTCCTTAACGCAAAGACCCGACGCGTGAGCGTCTGCAACGCCCTGGACTGCCTTCTGGTGCATTCCTCGCGCCTTGGAGACCTTCCCGCCCTCTGCGCCCCTCTCGCGGACAAGGATGTCACGATATTCGCCGACTCTCGCTCTTACGAGGCTCTCGCCGGCCGCTATCCTCTGCTCGAGAGAGCGACGCGGGACAGCTTCGGTACGGAATATATGGACTACAAGATGGCTCTCGGGACCGTGGACTCGCTCGGCGAGGCGCTCTCCCACATCGCCCGCTACGGCTCCGGCCACAGCGAAGCCATCGTGACGGAGGATTCCGCCACGGCGGAAGCATTCCAGCAGGCGGTGGACGCCGCCTGCGTGTATGTCAACGCCCCGACTTCGTTCACCGACGGCGGCGAGTTCGGCCTCGGCGCGGAGATAGGCATCAGCACCCAAAAGCTCGGCCCCCGCGGCCCGATGGGGCTGTGTGAAATGACGACTTACAAATGGCTCGTCGAGGGCCGCGGACAGACAAGATGATGGAAGTTTGGCAGGAACGCACCGCCCTTCTTCTTGGAGGTCAGGGACTTGAGAGGCTCGCCTCGGCCCGCGTCACGGTCGTTGGCACGGGAGGCGTCGGCGCCGCTGCCGCGGAAATGCTCGTCCGCGCAGGCGTCGGGCATCTCACCCTCATCGACTCCGACACCGTGAGCGAGAGTAACATCAACCGCCAGCTCATCGCCCTTCATTCGACCGTAGGACAGCCCAAATGCGACGTCCTTCGCGCACGCCTTCTCGACATAAACCCCGCCCTCGACCTTTCTGTCATACCCGACTATCTGCACGAGGACAACGTCGCCCCTCTGATCGCGTCCCCGGATTATGTGGTTGACGCAATTGACACCTTGAGTCCCAAGATAGCCCTGATCCAGCATTGCCTGAAGGAGGGGATACCCCTTGTGAGCTCGATGGGGAGCGGCGCCAAGCTGGACGCCACCGCCGTGAGGGTCGCCGACATCGCGAAGACATATCAGTGCCCCCTCGCGCATATGCTGCGCAAACGCCTTCACCACCTCGGCATCACGACCGGCTTCAAGGCGGTCTTTTCGCCCGAGCTCCCGAGAAGGGAGTCCGTCGTCATCGAGGAGAGCCGCAACAAGAAGTCCCAGGTCGGCACCATCTCATACCTTCCCACCGTCTTCGGCTGCGTCTGCGCCCAGGTCGTGATTGAAGGGATTTGCGGGATTTCGTGACCCCGGCAGCCATACGGTCGTTTCTGAGTTGAAAGATTTTCAGGACTGCATAAAATAGGCGATTTTTTGCTAACTTTGCACGCTATGGCAGATTATCGCATCATCGAAGTCAGGACAAGGCGTGACCTTGGGAGATTCATCCGCTTCCCGGATGAGCTCTACAGGGGTTGTCCCCAGTATGTCCCCGCGCTGCATTCGGACCAGGTCAATTCGCTGACGAAGGTCTCCACCCTGAGCTATTGCCGGCGCAGGATGTGGATGGTCCTCGACGGCAAAAAGGTCGTGGGACGCATCTGCGCTATGATAAATCCCCGTTACAACGACCTGTATCAAAAAAAGCGTGTCCGCTTCGGATGGTTCGACACCATAAATGACCTGGAAGTGGCGCGCCTTCTCATTTCCACCGCCGAGGCCTGGGCCCGGGAGCAGGGGATGACGGAGATCCACGGTCCCCTTTACTACAACACCCTCGGAAAGCAGGGTATGCTGGTGGAAGGCTTCGACAACGTCCCTCCCTTCAACTGCTTGTACAACTATCCGTACTACAATGACCTGGTGACCGCCCTCGGATTTGGCAAGGAGTGCGACTGGGGGCAGTACAGGATGGCGGCGGACCAGGGCGTGCCGGAGAAGACCGAGCGGGTGGCGAGGATAGTCCGCGAGAGGTACAATCTCCACGTCGGCAGCCTGGACCGTCTCAAGAAGGACCCGGAAATGGTGAAATACTTCTTCAAGGTCTATAACGAGAGCTTCGCTTCTGCCGTGTACAATTTCATCCCCTTCACGGACGAGGAGGTGCAGGAGGAGGCCAAGGCTTCTCTGTCCTTCGTTTCCGACAAGGCGAGCACCATCCTTCTGGACGAGAATGACAAGCTGGTCGCCTTCGGCATCTCGTTCCCGACCATCTCGAAGGCCCTGCAGAAGGCCAAGGGACATATGTTCCCTTTCGGCTGGATACATTTCCTCAAGGCTCTGAATGACTACGAGACCACCGACCTGATGCTCAACGGGGCGGTCCCCGAGTGGCAGAACAAAGGCGTCTCCGCCGTCTATTACTGCGACATGGCGGACAAGGCGAAGAAGATAGGCAACAGGTGGGCGATAACGAACCCCCAGATCGAGACCAACAGCGCGGTCAACATCTGGAGCAGCTACGACCACGAGCTGTATATGAGAAGGCGCTGTTACGTAAAACCCATTGAACAATAAAACATCCCCCATATGGCAGACACAACATTGCTCGACAAGGTCCTTTCCCTTCAGGACAAGTACCGCTCCCTCCAGGAGCAGCTCGCGAGTCCCGACGTGATGTCGGACATGAAGCGTTACGTCCAGCTCAACAAGGACTACAAGGAGCTCGAACCCATCATCAAGGCGGGTCTCGAGTACAAGATGATGCTCGACGAGATATCCTCGGCTAAGGACATCCTTATGAACGAGAAGGACGATGACCTGCGCGAGATGGCGCGTGACACGATGAACGAGATCGAGCCCAAGCTCCCCGCGATGGAGCAGAACATAAAGCTCCTTCTCATCCCCGCCGATCCTGATGACTCCAAGAACGCGATGGTGGAGATCCGCGGCGGCACCGGCGGCGACGAGGCTGCCATATTCGCGGGAGACCTCTTCCGTATGTACACCAAGTTCGCCGAGTCCAAGGGCTGGAAGCTGGAGGTCACCGACCAGGCTCCCGGCACTTCGGGAGGATTCAAGCAGATAGTCTTCAAGCTCTCCTCACCGGACGGCGTCTATGGCGTGATGAAATACGAGTCGGGCGTGCACCGCGTGCAGAGGGTCCCGCAGACCGAGACCCAGGGCCGCATCCAAACTTCCGCGGCGTCGGTGGCGGTATTCCCCGAAGCGGGCGAGTTCGACGTCAACCTCGACTGGAACGACATCCGTCTCGACCTCTTCTGCTCGTCAGGCCCCGGTGGCCAGGGCGTCAACACTACCTATTCTGCAGTGCGTCTGACCCACATCCCTTCGGGCATCGTGGTGCAGTGCCAGGAGGAGCGCTCCCAGCTCAAGAACAAGGACAGGGCGTTCGAGGAGCTCAGGACCCGTCTGTATAACCTCGAGCATCAGAAGTATCTCGACGGCATCGCTGCCAAGCGCAAGACTATGGTCTCGACCGGCGACCGCTCGGCCAAGATCCGTACATACAACTATCCCCAGGGACGCGTGACCGACCACCGCATCAACTGGAGCATGTACAACCTGCCCGTCTTTATGGACGGTGACATCCAGGAGTGCATCGACCAGCTGCAGGTCGCGGAGAACGCCGAGCGTCTGAAGGAAGCCGGCGACTAGATTATTTTGCCTTTCTGAAGGCAATGCAGGCGTTGTGCCCGCCGAAACCGAAGGAGTCCGACATTGCGAGAGTGATGTCGGACTTCACCGCCTTGTTGGGGGTGTAGTCCAGGTCGCACTCGGGATCGGGGTTGTCGAGGTTGATGGTAGGAGGGACGACTCCGTCGCGCAGGGCGAGGATCGCTGCGATCGCCTCCGCGGCGCCCGTGGCTCCGAACATATGTCCGTGCGTGGATTTGGTGGAGCTGATGTGCAGCTTGTAGGCGAATTCGCCGAAGGCGACCTTGTAAGTCTGTGTCTCGGCGACGTCGTTGAGGTGGGTGCCGGTGCCGTGAGCGTTGATATAGACGTTGTCGCGGGTCTCGTCGAAGCCGGCCTCGTCGAGCGCGAGGGTTATGCACCTCGCCTGCGTCTCGCCGGAAGGGCGCGGGGCGGTGATGTGGTAGGCGTCGCAGGACGAGCCGTAGCCGACCATCTCGGCGTAGATGCGGGCTCCGCGGGCGACGGCCCTTTCGTATTCTTCGAGAATGATCACGGCGGCGCCGTCCGCCATCACGAATCCGCCTCTGTCGGCGTTGAACGGAAGGCAGGCGTGCTTGGGGTCCTCCTCGCGGGTGAGGGCGCGGGCGTTGGCGAAGCTGGCGAGCCCGATGGGAATGGTGCACTGGGCGGTGCCTCCCGCGATGATGGCGTCGGCATAGCCGTGCTTGATGGCGCGGAAAGCCTCACCGATGGAGTTGGTGGAAGTGGCGCAGGCGGTGACGACGTCGATGCAGGGTCCCTGGGCGTTGTGACGCATCGCTATCTGCCCCGCCGCCATATTTGAAATCATCGTCGGGACGAAGAGGGGGGACACCCACTGGCCGGACTTGTCCTCGAGGAATTTCTCGACCTCGCGCACCTGGACATTGAATCCTCCGATGCCGGAGCCTACGTACACCCCGAGCCTGAAGGGGTCGATGTTCTGTCCTTCGCCTTCGGCGCAAAGGCCCGAGTCGTCCATGGCCTGCTTGGCTGCCGCCACGCCGTATATCGTGAACCAGTCCTGCTTGCGCATGAAAGGTTTCTCTATGCCGTATTTCTCGGGGTCGAAGTCCTTGATCTTGCCCCCGATCTTGACGGGAAGTTCCTCGGTCGGAAACTCCGTGATGAAATCAATGCCGCACACTCCGTCCACGACGTTCTTCCAGAATGTCGTGACATCGTTTCCAACGGGCGAAATGACTCCGAGCCCGGTCACTGCAACGCGTCTTTCCATAATTCGCATCATTAGTTTGAATCACAAATATAGTATTTTTTTTATATTTGCACTATGTTTTCACTTGGCGACAGAGTCCCGGGATATCTCCTGGGCAAGTACCAGCTGATAGCGACGGTGACATTCACGGCGCTCTTCTCCCTCGTCGCCATCATCGTGAGCGTCCCGTTCTCGCACAACGCCTGGTTCGAGCTCCGCACCACCGAGGCCTTCGAGTTCACGATGCTGTTCTTTCTCATCGCGCTTTTCGTCGTGATGGTGAGCAAGCGGATGATGTACTCCACGTACAAGGGCAAGCCCGACACGATGACCTTCCTTCAGTATATCCTGTGGAACTTCGCCGAAATCTTCATAATCTGCATCCTTTACACCGTATTCACCTTCAAGGGTGACGAGATGGGCATAATCGACGTCGGGGGGCTTTCTCCGGACCACGTGTTCTTCAACTCCCTAGTCTATTGCGCGGTGTCCCTTGGCGTGCCGTACGTGTGCTGCGGGATGTATTTCGCCATCATTGACAAAGACAATACCATCCGGGTGATGAACTACGGAAACGTCGTCACGGACGAAGTGCTGCCCCCGCAGGAGGAGAGAAAGATCACCCTGTTTGACAACAGCGGCGTGCTCAAGCTCTCCGTGAGCTCCAACAATCTCTATTACATAGAGTCTGACGACAACTACATCAACGTATGGTATGCGGACAGCCACGGCGTGCTGAAGGAATATATGCTCAGGTGCCGCCTCAAGACCGTGGAGGACAGCTTCACCGGCACCAGCCTCGTGCGCTGCCATCGCAAGTACGTGGTCAATATGGACCACGTCAAGGTCCTCCGCCGCGAGAAGGACTGCTATGTGCTGGAGCTCGACGGCGACCCCATTCCGACCATCCCCATATCAAAAACGTACGAGGAGAGCATCCTCGCACGTTTCAATTCTTCGCGCCCGCTTTGACGGCGGGAGGAAGTTATCTCTTCGAATTTTTCTTCTTGCTCCTCAGACGGTTAACGCTCTCGGCGACCATTATGTCGGAGGCAATGCCCCTTGCCGCCAGGAGGTCGAGTATCACCGCGACCAGGGGGAATATCGCGGTGTAACGGAAAACCACGGCGCCGCTTGTGGCGAAGTAGTCCACGACGAGCCAGGCCTGCAGGGCGAGGGTGATGATGGCGGCGAGCACGGCCGTCCTCATCTGGAACACCCTGAACTTGTATGTGGTGAGGGCCAGGAAGTCAAGCAGCACTATGATGATGAGAAGTATCAGATACGGGATGTATGCCGTGTATCGGTACTCCTCGACAAAGGTGCCGTCGGATCCGGGCACCACGGCCTTGAGACAGAAGAAAAGTGCCGCCATCAGGGCGGTCGCGATGGCGAGATAGAGGGTCTGGATACGCTGCCACATAATTAATTATTTTAAAAACTCCGTGCAAAAATAGGAAAAACCACAATAAAAACCTATCTTTGAAGTTCAATAGTTTTCAGTCGGTTAGTAGTTATGGAAAAGACACGGAAAATTTACATCAGCGACGTCACGATGAAGCTCACTGACGCCTCGGCAGGCGCAGGCCTGTCGTTCAGGCAGAAGATAGAGCTTTCCAAACTTCTTGACAGAGTGGGCGTTGCAGTGATAGAGACGGGCCCCTTCTGCGGGACAAAGCAGGACAGCCTGCTGGTGAAATCCATCGCTTCGGCGGTGAAGGGCAGCGCCCTGGCGGTCCCGGTGGACATCGCGGACCCTGAGAGCGCGCAGAAGGTCTGGGCCTCGCTCAAGGACGCCGCCCATCCAAGACTTCAGGTATATGCCCCCGTGAGCACTGTCCAGATGGAGTATCTGTGCCATCTCAAGCCTTCCGCCATGCTGGAGCTTATCTCATCGCAGGTCAAGAGCTGCGCGGCCCTGTGTGATGACGTCGAGTTCATCGCCGGTGACTGCTGCAGGGCTGACGAAGCGTTCTTTGCGGACGCGGTGAGCACCGCCGCCAAGGCCGGCGCCACCCTCGTCACGATCTGCGACAACGCCGGAAATCTCCTTCCTTCAGAGTTCAGCGGGATGGTGAAGGCCGTGAAGGACTCCCTTCCCGACGGCGTTAAGCTCGGAGTCTGCTGCTCCAACGACCTGTATATGGCGGACGCCTGCTCCGTCGTGGCTGTGATGGCGGGAGCGGACGAAATCAAGACCACCCCTTATACAAACTCGACGGCGTCCCTCAAGCGCGTGGTCAGCATCCTGAACGCCAAGGCAGACGTGTGCGGCGCCGAGTGCGGCGTGGCCCTTACGGAAATGGACCGCGTCCTGACGCAGGTCAAAAGGCTCTGCGAGACCCCCAAGAAGAAGTCATCCACCGGACTCGAGACTTCCACCGAGGACAGGAGCGCCCTGCGCCTGACCATCCACGACGACAAATCCGCCGTGCTGAAGGTCCTTTCGGCGCTGGGCTACGAGCTCGGCGAGGAGGACAGCGACAGGGTATATGACACATTCCTGCGCCTGGCTTCCGCCAATGGAGTGGTCGAGGCGAAGGAGCTCGACGCCATCGTCGCATCCGTGGCGTTCCAGGTCCCTCCGACCTACAAGCTCGAGAGCTTCGTCATCAACGCCGGAAACATCATCACCGCGACCTGCCACCTGCGCGTCCGCAAGGGGGAGGAGCTCATCGAAAGGGTGAGCATCGGAGACGGCCCCGTCGACGCGGCGTTCCTTGCCATAGAGCAGGCCGTCGGCCGGCACTACGAGCTGGACGACTTCCAGATCCAGTCCGTCGCCGAAGGCAGCGAGGCAATGGGTGAAGCGGTCGTGCGCCTGCGCCATCAGGGAAAGGTCTACTCCGGCCGCGGCATTTCCCGCGACATCGTCGGGTCCAGCGTGATGGCGTACATCAATGCAGTCAACAAAATAGCATACGAGGAGGAAGAAGCTTGAAACTGTCGTTTTCCACAAGAGGTTGGATGGATCTGACCTGGGCCGAGATCCTTGACAGCGCCTGCGAGATGCAGTTCGAGGGCGTTGAACCATATAATGTGCTCGATGCCCCGCAGTATGTGGGCAAGGGCGGCCCTTTCCATCGTTATTCGCTCCTGCCGACATACAGGGACCTCAGGTCCCGTCGCCTCGACATCCCCTGCTTCGACTCTTCCATCGACGTCTCAGTCGAGGACGCCCGTTCGCTCACGCACGCGGAGGAGCTCATCCGCCTCGCTTCGGACATGAAGTGTCCGTACGTCTGCGTGTATGCGAAGGATGACCGCGAGGAGGTCATCCGCACCAACCTTTCCTGCCTCATCCCTTCTGCCGCACAGGCCGGCGTCACCATTCTGATAAAGACCAGCGGCGTCTTCTCGGACACTTCCAGGCTCCGCTCCCTTCTCGACGGCTTCGCGAGCGACTCCGTCGCGGTGCTCTGGGACGTGCATCATCCCTACCGCGACCACGGCGAGACCCCCGCGCAGTCTATAACCAACCTTGGCGCCTACGTCAAACACGTGCATATGCGCGACAGCGACGACGAGTGCCGCTACAACATCATCGGCGAAGGCACCTTCCCCGTCGTTGAGGTGATGAACGCCCTGCGCTCCATAGACTACGACGGCTTCGTCTCGCTCGAGTGGAAGCCCGAATGGATGGACGAGCTGAAGGACCGCGACGTGATCCTCCCTCACTTCGTCAACTACATGGCCCGCTTCAACAAGGATATGGATCCTCGGGCAAAGCTTTACCCCAACCACGACGGCACAGGCTACTACATCTGGAAGAAGGACGAGCTGGTCAATCTCACCTTCTCCCGCGTCCTGGACCGTCTGGCCGAGGAGTTTCCGGACCAGTATTGCTTCAAGTACACCACCCTCGACTACACCCGCACATATGCGGAGTTCCGCCGCGACGTGGACGACTTCGCCCGCGCGCTGGTGTCTCTCGGCGTAAGACCCGGCTCCAAGGTCTCCGTCTGGGCCACCAACGTCCCGGCCTGGTACATCACCTTCTGGGCTACGGTGAAAATCGGCGCCGTGCTCGTCACGATGAACACCGCGTACAAGTCCCACGAGGCGGAGTATCTGCTGCGCCAGTCCGACACTCATACCCTCGTGATGATAGAGTCCGCCCTGGACTCCAACTACAAGAAGATAATAAACGAGCTCTGCCCCGAGATACGCCGCAGCGAGGCGGGCAAGCCCCTGCACTGCTCGCGCCTGCCGTTCCTTCGCAACGTCATCACCGTCGGCTTCCGCCAGAAGGGATGCCTGACGTTCGACGAGGCTATGGCGAGAAAGGATATGGTCCCCCAAGAGACCGTAGCCTCGATGGCCGCCGCCGTGCGTCCTGACGACGTGTGCAACATGCAGTACACTTCCGGCACCACCGGATTTCCCAAAGGCGTGATGCTCACGCACTACAACGTGGTCAACAACGGCAAGTGCATAGGCGACAGGATGGGCCTCTCCACCGCCGACAGGATGATGATACAGGTCCCGATGTTCCACTGCTTCGGTATGGTCCTTTCGATGACCTCGTCGATCACGCACGGCACCACGATGTGCCCGATGCCGTATTTCTCCGCCAAGTCGGCCCTCGCCTGCATCAATCTCGAAAAGATCACCTGCTTCAACGGAGTCCCCACGATGTTCATCGCGATGTTCAACCATCCGGACTACCGCAGGACTGACTTCTCGCATATGCGCACCGGCATAATGGCCGGGTCCGGCTGCCCGCCCGAGCTGATGAGGCGCGCCGCCCGTCCCGACGAAATGAACATGACCGGCATCGTGAGCGTCTACGGCCAGACCGAGACCGCCCCGGGCAACACGATGTCCGCCTGGACCGACAGCCTCGACGTTCGCTGCGACACCGTCGGTTACGCCTTCCCGCACGTGCAGTGCAAGGTGGTGGATCCCGAGACCGGGCTTGAAGTGCCCCCGGGAGTGAACGGTGAGTTCTGCGCAAGAGGCTACAACACGATGAAGGGCTACTACAAGATGCCCGAAGCGACCGCCCAGACCATTGACGCTGACGGATGGCTGCACTCCGGAGACCTCGCCTGCAAGGACGAGAGGGGGTGCTACCGCATCACGGGTCGTCTCAAGGATATGATAATCCGCGGCGGCGAGAACATTTATCCAAAGGAAATAGAAGAGTTTATCTACACCCACCCCAAGGTCAAGGACGTTCAGGTGATTGGAGTCCCGGACAAGAAGTACGGCGAGGAGGCGATGGCGTGCATAGTGCTCAAGGACGGCGAGACGGTGTCGGAGCCAGAGATGAGGGATTTCATCACCGGACGCCTCGCCCGCCACAAGGTGCCGAAGTACATCGACTTCGTCGAAGGCTTCCCGATGAACGCCGCCGGCAAGATCCTGAAATACAAGATGAGAGAAGAGGCGATAGAAAAGCTTGGACTTAAGTAAAAGATTATGACAAAGAAACTTGTGACGATGGACGGCAACGAGGCCGCCGCAAACATAGCATATGGATTCACCGAGATAGCGGCCATCTATCCCATCACGCCGTCCTCTCCGATGGCGGAGCATACCGACGACTGGTCCGCCCGCGGAAGGCTCAATATGTTCGGCCAGAGAGTCTCCATCACGGAGATGCAGTCCGAGGCGGGCGCCATAGGAGCGGTCCACGGAGCTGCGCAGACCGGCACCCTTGCCACCAGCTTCACTTCCAGCCAGGGACTGATGCTGATGATACCGGTCCTCCACCGCATCGCGGGAGAGAGGCTTCCGGTAGTCCTGCACGTGGCCGCGAGGACCGTCGGCACCCACGCGATGAGCATTTTCGGAGACCACTCCGACGTGATGTGCTGCCGCAATACGGGATTTGCCCTTCTGAGCTCCGGCAGTGTCCAGGAGGTCTCCGACCTCGCCGGCGTGGCGCATCTCTGCGCAGTGAAGGGCCGCACTCCGTTCATGCATTTCTTCGACGGCTTCCGCACTTCGCACGAGATAAGCACCGTGGAGATGATCGACACCGACGCCCTCCACGCCCTTATGGACACTGCCGCGCTGGACGCTTTCAGGGCCCACGCCCTCAATCCCGAGCATCCGCAGATGCGCAGCACGGTCCAGAACCCCGACATATACTTCCAGGTCCGCGAGGCCTGCAACCCCTACTACGACGCCCTTCCCGGCATCGTCGAGGACTGTATGCTGAAAATCAACGCCCTGACCGGCAGGGACTACCACCTCTTCAACTATTACGGCGCTCCCGACGCCACCGACGTCGTCGTCGCGATGGGAAGCGTATGCGGTACCGTCAGGGAGGCTGTGGACAGCCTTGTCGCCTCCGGAAAGAAGGTGGGCTGCATACAGGTCCATCTCTACCGTCCGTTCAGCGCCGGGCATCTTTTCAAGGTCCTCCCCGAGACCGTGGAGAGGGTGGCGGTGCTCGACCGCTGCAAGGAGCCGGGCAGCGCCGGCGAACCTCTCTACGAGGACTTCTGCACCGCGGCGTTCCACTCCGGCAGGCAGCTGTCCGTCATCGGCGGCCGCTACGGCCTTTCGTCAAAGGACACCGACCCCGGCCAGATACTCGCAGTCTTCGACAACCTCGCTTCCGAGGAGCCGGTCGGCGGCTTCACCATCGGCATCGAGGACGACCTCACGCACCTTTCCCTGAAGAGCCTTCCTTTCCACGGCACCTCCTCCGACGTGTACAGCTGCAAGTTCTGGGGACTCGGCGGCGACGGTACGGTGGGAGCCAACAAAAACACCGTCCACATAGTCAGCGAGACCGGCGGACGCTACGGCCAGGCGTACTTCGAGTACGACGCCAAGAAGTCCTTCGGCGTCACCAAGTCGCACCTTAGGTTCAGCTCCAGCCCGATCGAGGGCTCATATTACGTCAAGAACGCCGATTTCATCGCCTGCCACAACCAAAGCTACATCGGTCAGTACGACATCCTTTCCGAGCTCAAGGACGGCGGCACCTTCCTTCTCAACTGCAATAAATCAGACGCCGAGCTCGAAGCGTGGCTTCCCGCCTCCGTCAAGAAGGCCCTTGCCCTCAAGAACGCGAAATTCTTCGTGATAGACGCCACCGCCATAGCCTTGAGGCTCGGCCTCGGCAGCCATACAAACACGGTCCTCCAGGCCGCTTTCTTCGCCGTCACCGGCATCATCGACCCCGAGCAGGCTCTCGAAGCGATGAAGGCCGCCGCCCGCAAGACATACTTCGCCAAGGGCGACGCGGTGGTCGCGGAGAACGTCGCCGCCATCGAGAGCGGCGCAGCCGAAGTGAGGCAGGTCCCCGTCCCCGCGTCCTGGGCTTCCCTCGAAGCGGAGTCCGCCCCCGACACGTCCTCTCTTCCCCGCGACGTGCGTGGCCTTCTCCTCCCGATCAACGCCCAGAAGGGTGACGACCTCCCCGTGAGTGCCTTCAGCGACTACGTGGACGGCTGCATCGGGTTCGGCCTGACCGCCTACGAGAAGCGCGGCATAGCGGTGAAGGTCCCCAAGTGGCACTCCGACAAGTGCATCCAGTGCAACAGATGCTCCCTCGTCTGCCCCCACGCCGTCATCAGACCGTTCCTTCTCGACGATGCCGAAAAGGCCTCGGCGCCCGAAGGATTCGCCACCGTCCCCGCGAACGGCAAGGCCAAGGGCCTGCATTTCGCCCTCGCGGTCTCCGACCTCGACTGCACCGGCTGCGGCAGCTGCGCATCTTCCTGCCCCACGAAGGCGCTGGAGATGGTCCCCGCCGACTTTACGGAACAGAACCGGAAATGCTTCGACTATGCCCTCGGGATTGCTCCGAAGGGCGACCTTTTCGACCCTTACACCGTCAAGGGCAGCCAGTTCCGCCAGCCGCTGCTGGAGTTCTCCGCGGCCTGCGCCGGGTGCGGCGAGACCCCTTACGCAAAGCTCCTGACCCAGCTCTTCGGCGACAGCGTATACTGGGCGAACGCCACCGGATGCTCCCAGGCCTGGGGCGCCGCTATGCCGGGCATCCCTTATACCGTCAACGGCCGCGGCCACGGCCCCGCCTGGACCAACAGCCTGTTTGAGAACAACGCCGAGCTTTGCCTCGGAATGTACCTGTCAGTCAAGCAGAGACGCTCCCTCGTCCGCTCGAAGGTGGAGGCTTTCGCCGCCGGGGCTGGAGAGGGCCTGAAGTCCGTCTGCGAGGCATACCTTGACGCTTTCGACGACATCGCCCGTTCGCGCGAAGCGTCGGACGCCCTCATCACCGCCCTTGAAGGTGACGGCGGCGAGGCGGCGAAGGACCTGCTCAAGAGCAGCGACATGTTCGCCCGCAAGACCTTCTGGATGTACGGCGGCGACGGCTGGGCGTACGACATCGGCTTCGGAGGACTCGACCACGTCATCGCCACCGGAGAGAACGTCAACGTCTTCGTCATCGACACTGAGATGTACTCAAACACCGGCGGCCAGAGCAGCAAGGCCACCCCGCTCGGAGCCGTCGCCAAGTTCGCTTCGTCGGGAAAAAAGTCCAGGAAGAAGGACCTCGGCGCCATAATGATGTCCTACGGCAATGTCTATGTCGCCCAGGTGGCGATGGGAGCCGACCAGGCCCAGCTCATCAAGGCCGTCAAGGAGGCCGAGGAGTACGACGGTCCGTCCGTGATAATAGCCTACACGCCCTGTTCGTCGCACGGCATCTGCGTTGGCATGCAGAGGGTGCAGGAGGAGATGAAGAGGGCCGTGGAGAGCGGCTACTGGCTGCTTTACCGCTACGACCCGAGGCTCGAGCGTCCGTTCCATCTCGACTCCAAGGCTCCGACTCTCCCGTACGAGGAGTTCCTCGACGGAGAAGTGAGATACTCTTCGCTCAGGCGCAGCTTCCCCGACAACGCGGAGAAACTCTTCGCCCAGGGCGCCCGCGACGCGGCGGAGCGGTTTGAAAAGTACAACAACAAAGACAAATGATATGCGCATCCCTGAGTCAGAGCTTATAATCAACGCCGACGGCTCGGCGTTCCACATCCATCTCAAGCCCGAGGAACTCGCTGACAACGTGATACTTGTAGGTGACCCTGGAAGAGTGGACATGGTGGGGGAGTTTCTTTCCGACAAGGAGTTCAGACACGCTTCCCGCGAGTTTGTCTCCATTACCGGAAAGTACAACGGAGTCCGCATCACCGTGCTTTCCACCGGCATCGGCACCGACAATATCGACATAGTGATGAACGAGCTGGATGCCCTTGCCAACATCGACTTCTCAACGCGTGAAGTCAAGCCCGAGCACAGGACCCTGACGATTCTTCGCATCGGCACGTGCGGCGCCATCCAGCCCGACATTCCGCTCGGATCGTACATATTCTCCCACATTTCCGTCGGATGTGACGGGCTTCTCAACTGGTATGCCGACAGGGACAGCATCGCGCTGCCCGGGATCGAGGAGGCGTTCAAGGAGCACGTGCATTGGGACAAGCACCTTCCCGACCCCTATTTCGTCAAGGCGGGGGACAAGCTCATCCGGCTTTTCGAGGACTGCACCGTCAAGGGGATGACCATCTCCGCATCCGGCTTCTACGGCCCTCAGGGGCGTGTAGTGAGGGTCCCACTCTCGATGCCGACAATGATAGACGACTTCGAGTCGTTCAGATACGGAGAGTGGAGAGTCACGAATTTCGAAATGGAAGGTTCGGCCCTCGCGGGCCTGTCAGCGCACCTCGGCCATCAGGCAGGCACCGTCTGCTGCGCCATTGCGCACCGCTATCTCAAGGATGCCAACACAGACTACAAGCCTCTGGTAAGAGGCCTTGTGAAACTCGCTCTCGACAGGCTCAGTCAATCTTGACGTTGCCCCCGTAGAGGGTCTTGGTGTCCTTTATTGTAAAAGGCTCAATGTCGGGATCGCTGACCAGCGCGTCAACGGTCCTTTTTTCCTTGTACATCACGTTCGTCTGCAGCCATCTTATCTGCTCGGGGAAGGTGCTGATCATCGCCGCCGCGATCTCGTGGCCGTTGCCTTCGAAGCGGTAGATGTTGTAGTCGTATCCCTTGGAAATGAACTGCTTGGATATTTTGCCCGTGCCCTGGAACTTCTGATTGAAGAGGCTTATCTGCTTGTATGTGACGATGCGGTCGTCCGTGCCGTGGAACATCAGTGTCGGGGCCGGCTCGAGGTCACGGTAACGGACCTTGCCCTTCTTTGAGTATATGGCCCCGGAGAATGACATCACTCCGGCGTATCTGTATCCTTCCGGAAGCATTTTCGACAGGGGAGTGGAGTTGCAGATTTCCCAATCTGCCTGCAGGACCGTGATGGCTCCCGCGGACGATCCGCTTATGACTATGTTGGAAGGGTCGATGTCCACCTCTTCGGCGTTTTCGATTATGTAGTTGGTCGCGCTGTAGAGGTCCTCCACCGCCATATGGATGGAGTTGTAAAGGAGCGAAGCCTGGCCGAGCCCCATCTTGGTCACGTCCTTGAGTCCGAGGCGATAGTCTATCGCGGCGACGGTGAACCCCTGCTCCACCAGCAGCCGGAACCAGCTCTTCTGATAGTCTCCGTCCCTGTGACCTCCCTTGAATCCTCCTCCGAACACGAACAGGATGGTGGGCTTGCGCTCTCCCAGGAACGTGCTCTCGCTGCCATCGGCGGGGTAATAGACGTCCATATACAGACTGCTGCTGTCCCTCTGAGCGAAGAGGAACGTGGCGTCGGGCTTCAGTGTTTCCTGTGCCTTGGAAGCCTGACCCGACAGAAAGAAAATTGTCGCTGTGCCGGCCAGTATGCCGGCCAATTTCCGGATTTTCATATAATTTTTATAAAATTTCTTCTCTTGTGCCGCAGTGTGGCACAAGGTCGCAGTACCTTTGTACCAGCAAAACGGAAATGCATCGATATGAAAAACACTGACTACTCCACATCCCTTCTCGACTTCGTCATCTCTTCCGAGGACTCCCTCTCCACCCTGCTCGGCATGATGGACGACCTGGGGCTCGAAATCACCGGCGTGACGCTCTCTTAGTCACCTTCGTCGCGCTCCCGTCCTTCGTGACGTCCACGTTGAGCGTCGCGACGCCGCAGGAGGCGGCATCGGGAGTCCGCGAAATCCTGTCGGAAATGATGAATTCCGAGACGGGATCCTCGATGTAGCGGGTGACCGCCCTCTTGAGCGGCCTCGCTCCGAACGAAGGGTCGTACCCCGCATTCGAGACCAGTTCCTTCGCCTTTTCGCTCACTCTCAGCCGGAATCCGGCATCCTCGACCCTTGTCTTGAGGGCTTCTATCTCCAACTCAGTTATCTTTTCCATATCCTCCCTGGTGAGGGAGTTGAAATATACCTTCTCGTCCACCCTGTTGATAAATACCGGGGTTAACATCTTCTTCACGGCCTTCTCCAGCACGCCCAGCCTGTTGCGGGCGACGTCCTCTCCCGCGCGGGCCAATCCCACTCCGCTGCCGTATTCCTCCAGCTCGCGCGACCCCACGTTCGAGGTCATTATCAGGATGGTGTTCTTGAAATTGACCGTCCGGCCGCTGCTGTCGGTGAGCCTGCCCTCGTCCAGCACCTGCAGCAGGAGGTTGAAGATGTCCGGATGGGCCTTCTCGATCTCGTCGAGCAGCACCACGCAGTAAGGCTTGCGCCTCACCTTCTCGCTCAGCTGACCTCCCTCGTCGTGCCCCACGTATCCCGGGGGCGCTCCGACGAGGCGCGAGGAGGTGAACTTCTCCGAGTATTCGCTCATGTCAATCCTTACGATGTTGTCCGCGGAGTCGAACAGGTACTCCGCCAGGCACTTGGCGAGCCTGGTCTTTCCGACGCCGGTCGGTCCGAAGAAGAGGAACGTGCCGACGGGCTTGCCGGGGTCCTTGAGTCCCGCGCGGTTGCGTCTTATGGCCCGCACGATGGTGTCCACCGCCTCGTCCTGGCCTATCACCTTCCCGCACAGCGCCTCCTTCATCCCGAGCAGCCTCTGCCCCTCGCTCTGCGCCACGCGGCTCACGGGTATCCCTGTCATTCTGGATATCACCCGCGCCACGTCGTCGGCGTCGACGAATCCCGTGGCGGCGCCCTTGCCCTGACGCAGACGGACCATCGAACCGGCCTCGTCCAGGGCGTCTATCGCCTTGTCCGGCAGGGACCTCTCGCTTATGTATCTGTCGGTGAGCCTCACGCACGCCTCTATGGCCTCCGGAGTGAAGACCACGCCGTGGAACTGCTCGTAATTGTCTTTCAGACAGGTGAGTATCTCTATGCTCTTGCCGATGTCCGGGGCCTCCACCAGCACTTTCTGGAACCTCCTGTCGAGGGCTCCGTCCTTCTCGATGATCTTTGTGAACTCGTCCAGGGTGGTGGCTCCGATGCACTGGATTTCGCCCCTTGCGAGGGCGGGCTTGAGCATCCCCGCCGCGTCGAGGCTCCCTTGGGCGCCCCCCGCTCCCACTACGGTGTGGAACTCGTCGATGAAAAGGATTATGTCGGGATTGGCCTTTAGGATGCTTATGATGCCTTTGATGCGTTTTTCGAAATCGCCGCGGTATCTGGTGCCGGCGACGACGGACCCTATGTCCAGGGAGAAGATCCTCTTGCCTTTCAGCGCGGAAGGGACGTTCCCGGCGGCGATGCGCAGAGCCAGGCCCTCGACGACGGCGGACTTGCCCACCCCGGGCTCGCCGATGAGCATCGGATTGTTTTTCTTGCGTCTCCCCAGGATCTCCACTATGCGGCCTATCTCGTCGTCCCTGCCCACCACCGGGTCGAGGGCTCCCGCCGCCGCGGCCTTGGTCAGGTCCATCCCGAAGTCTTCGATTTCGTCGGGACGCTTCTCCTCCACGTCGTCGGCGGCTTTTTCCACCGCCCTGTCAAACTCCTCCTGCTCCTCCTCGGACGGTCCCTCGCTCACCTGGCCTCGGCCATCGAAAAGGTGCTGCTCGCGTATGCATCCCACGATGACGGCGTAGGTGATGCCGAGGTTTCTGAGAAGCTCTTGGGTATGATTCTCTCCGGTATGGCTTATCGCCAGCAGAAGGTGGAGGGAGTCCGCCTCGCTGTGACGGAAGCGGGTGGCTTCCAGCAGGGTGAGGTTAAGGGTGCTCTGCGCCGAACGTGCGAGCACGACCTGCTCCATCTCGGAGTAGGGGATGGGTCCCTGTCGGAAAATGCGGGAGTCCAGGTAGTTCTTGACGTCTGCGTCGGATACGCCCAGGGACCGGAGCACCTTGCACGCGCCGTTCTCGCCGTGCCTCAGGATGCCTAGCATGAGGTGGTCCGTACCGATGCCGTAGCTGCCGGTGCGCATCGCCTCTTCCCTCGCGTATTTGACGATAAGGTTCAGTTCTTCTGAAATGCTCAGTTCCATACCCTGCGAATATTCGAGTACAAATGTAAGAAAATTCAAATAAAATTGTTAAATTTGCGTGTTTATAAGAGAAACTATTTTAAACGGAATACTCAAGACACATTATGGATAGTGAAGAAATGATGAATGAGCAGATTCACGGCATCATCGAGCCTGTGGAGATAGATCACGAGATGCGTACGGCATACATCGACTATTCGATGTCCGTCATCGTGTCCCGCGCGCTGCCGGATGTGCGTGACGGTCTCAAGCCTGTGCAGAGACGTGTCCTTTTCGGTATGGACGGCCTGGGACTGAGCTACAGCGGCCAGACCAAGAAGTCCGCCCGTATCGTGGGAGAGGTGCTGGGAAAGTTTCACCCGCACGGCGACTCCAGCGTATATGACGCGATGGCGCGCCTGGCGCAGAACTGGAACCAGAGATACCCCCTGGTGTTCGGCCAGGGCAACTTCGGTTCGATGGACGGCGACCCCGTCGCCGCAATGCGATACACCGAGGCCAAGCTCGAGAAGATAACCGAGGAGGTCCTCGCCGACCTCGACAAAAACACGGTCGACTTCCAGCTCAACTTCGACGACACCATTCCCGAGCCCACGGTCCTTCCGACCAAGGCTCCGCTCCTGCTGCTCAACGGCTCCGCCGGCATCGCCGTGGGTATGGCCACCAACATGGCCCCCCACAACCTCGGCGAATGCTGCGACGCCATCTGCGCGTACATCGACGACCCCGACATCACCGTCGAGGGTCTGATGGAGCATATCAAGGGACCTGACTTCCCGACCGGAGGCATCATCCAGGGCCGTCAGGGCATCATCGACGCCTACACCACCGGCCGCGGCAAGGTGGTGGTCCGCGCAAAGACCGAGATCGAGGAGGACGAGAGGGGCCGCGACAGCATCGTGGTCACCGAGGTCCCCTATATGGTCAACAAGGCCGAAATGATCAAGCGCATCGGCGAAATGGTCGAGGACAAGAGGATTGAGGGCATCTCCGACATCAAGGAGCTCACCAGCCGCGAGGGCATCAGGATCGTCTTCTCCCTCAAGAAGGACGCCAACGCCAACGTCGTGCTCAACACCCTCTTCAAATACACCGCCCTCCAGTCC
>R15__coassemble_828_pt1 | contig 19508 bp, 9 predicted proteins | sample R15__metabat2_low_PE_040 | metagenome-assembled genome bin R15
CTGCCGGTCAGCAGATTTTCAATGTCAAGGATTTCGGGGCGAAGGGTGACGGAGTCACCGTTGACACTCCGGCCATCGACGCGGCCATCGCGGCAGCTTCCGCCGCCAAGGGCGGAGCGGTGGAGTTCCCGCAGGGGACATACCTTTCGTATTCGATTCATCTTCAGTCAAATGTGACCTTGAGGCTCGCCGCCGGCTCCGTCATCAAGGCGGCTCCCGTGACGCAGACCCAAGGGTATGACACTCCCGAGCCCAACGATTCCAATTATCAGGACTTCGGCCACAGCCACTGGCACAACTCCCTCCTCTGGGGCGAGGGCCTCGAAAACGTCACCATCGAGGGTGAAGGCCTCATCGACGGCACTGACGTGCTTTCGAGAGGCGAGCCCCGCAGAGGCTGGAACGGCCCTTCCGAGGCCAACAAGGGCCTGGCTTTGAAGGAATGCAAGGGCGTGACCCTCAAGGGAGTGAAATTTCTCAGCTGCGGACATTTCGCCCTTCTGCTGACGGGCGTCGACGACCTTCTCATCGACGGGGTGGACGCGGACACCAACCGCGACGCCTTCGATATCGACTGCTGCGAGAGGGTGGTCATCCGCAATTGCCGCGTCAACACGATGAACGACGACGCCATCGTGCTCAAGTGCTCCTACGCCCTCGGCTACGCCAAGCCCACCCAGGACGTCCTGATCGAGGACTGCAGCGTCAGCGGCTATGACGTCGGGTCGATGCTTGCAGGCACCTGCACGACGCAGCAGCAGTACGCTCCTGACCGCGACGGCCCCACCGGGCGCATCAAACTCGGCACGGAGAGCAACGGAGGATTCCGCCGCATAACCGTCAAGAACTGCACGTTCACCCATTGCCGCGGCCTCGCACTGGAGACCGTGGACGGCGCCGAGATGTGCGACATTTCCGTCAGTGACCTTACTATGAGCGACATATGCACCTCTCCAATATACATCCGTCTCGGCGACAGGATGAGGGGCCCGTCTGACCTCCCGCCTTCGTCCATCCACGGCGTGACCATAAAGAACGTGTCGGTGAAGGACGCCGACAGCCGCTATGCCTGCCAGATTGTGGGCATCGAGGGGCATCCTGTGAAGGACGTCCGTATCGAGAATCTTGACATCGAGTTCCGCGGAGGCATCACCCTTGACGACGTCAAGGAGCAGAGAGGGTCCAACCCCTTCTTCTTCGGACGCAACAGCGGCTACCCGGAGCCTTCGGCGCACGGCATCCAGCCCGCCTGGGGATTCTCCATCAGCCACGCCGACGGGGTCCTTCTCAAAAACATCCGCCTCACTCTCCTTCAGCCCGACGAGAGGGAGCTCTTCTTCAAGGAGGACGTGAGCAATCTCAAGGTCAAGAAGCTGAAGACTTTCAAGAACTTCTAGGATGAAAAAATCCTCCCCCTGGCTGTGGGTGCCGACCCTTTATTTCGCAGAAGGCATTCCTTACTTCATAGTGAACAACATCTCGGTCGTGATGTTCAAGAATCTGGGGATGTCCAACGCTGACCTTGCGCTGTACACCTCCCTTCTGTATCTTCCCTGGGTGATAAAGCCTCTGTGGAGTCCGTTCGTCGACATCCTCAGGACCAAGAGGTGGTGGATAGTCACTATGCAGGCCGTCTGCGCTGCGGCTTTTGCTGCCTTGGCGCTGACTCTTCCGCATCCTTCCGCGGAGCTGATCGCTTCGGGCGACGTCGGAGTTTCGCCGTTCATCGTCACTCTCGTGATATTCTATCTCACGGCTCTCGCGTCCGCCACGCACGACATAGCCGCCGACGGATTTTATATGATAGCCCTCGAGCCCCACTCGCAGTCGGTCTTCGTCGGCATCAGGAGCACTTTCTATCGCATCGCTTCCGTTTTCGGACAGGGCGTGCTGGTGATGATAGCCGGCGTGCTGGAGACAAGGACCGGGAACGTTCCTCTCGCCTGGACCGTGACCCTGGCCGTCTGCGCCGTCCTCTTCGCCGCCATCACCCTCTGGCACACCTTTTCCCTGCCCAAGGCTGAAGTCCCTTCAGACCGCACATGGACCGCGCGCGAGATCTTCCGTGAGCTGGGCGACACCTTCGTCACCTTCTTCAAGAAGAAACAGGTGTGGTTCGCTATGGTCTTTATGCTTCTGTACCGTCTCCCGGAGGCGTTCTCCGTCAAGATGCTGAGTCCGTTCATGCTGGACGACGTGTCGGTGGGAGGGCTCGGGCTGAGCACAGAGACCGTCGGACTTGCTTACGGCACAATAGGAGTGATCGCGCTCACGCTGGGAGGGATCCTTGGCGGTCTCGCCGCCGCGAAGTGGGGCCTCAAGAAGGCTCTCTGGCCGATGGCGATGAGCCTCGCGCTGCCCTGCTCGGTATATCTGTATATGGCTCTCGCGCAGCCTTCGTCAATCGGTGTCATAGCCGCCTGCGTCGCCTTCGACCAGCTGGGCTACGGCTTCGGTTTTACCGCCTATATGCTTTATATGATGTATTTCGCGGAAGGGGAGTACAAGACTTCGCACTATGCGCTCTGCACGGCGTTCATGGCGCTGAGCATGATGCTCCCGGGGCTGGTCGCGGGTTATCTGCAGGAGTCGCTGGGTTACGTGGGCTTCTTCGTGATGGTGATGGTGTGCTGCCTCGCCACCGCCGCCGTGACGCTTTTTGCTAAAGTCGATACGGAATATGGCCGGAAATGATGTCTGGCGATGTTTCAAATTTGACAACATTTATGACATAAGCAACAAAATCTCTCTTTCTCGTATCGTTTTAATACATTAACTTTGCATATTGTTAAATCAGATTCTCAACCATCAAAATTAACCGTTATAATGAAAAGATTGAAACTATCTCAGCTGCTCGGGCTTATGGCGCTTCTGCTCCTTCTGCCCGTGCAATCTTTCGCCCAGAATCTTCGCGTCGAAGGCAAGATCCTGGATGAGCAGGGAGAAGGTTTGATCGGCGCCGGAGTGGTCATAAAAGGGACCAATACCGGTACTGTCACCGACCTTGACGGAGCTTTCGTGCTCCCGTCCGTCCCCCGCGGAGCGACGCTCGAAATCTCCTGTATCGGCTACAAGACCCAGGAGGTTGAGGCTGCTCGCAACATCACGGTCGCAATGGAGCTCGACTCACGCTCCCTCGAGGAGTCAGTGGTCGTCGCCTACGGCCAGCAGAAGAAAGTGACCATCACCGGTGCAGTGTCGTCGGTGGGTGGAGACGGACTTCTCAAGGCTCCCGTGGCCAATGTGGCGAACGCCCTTCAGGGAAACCTCCCCGGCGTGTCCGCCGTGCAGGCTTCCGGTATGCCCGGTGATGACGACCCTGTCATCCGCATCCGCGGCGTCGGCTCTCTGAACAGCGCCGAGCCTCTGGTGCTCGTTGACGGCGTCGAGCGCTCCTTCTCACAGTTGGACGCCAACGAAATCGAGAGCATCTCCGTCCTCAAGGACGCTTCCGCAACCGCAGTGTTCGGAGTCCGCGGCGCCAACGGCGTCATCCTCGTCACGACAAAGCGCGGACAGGTGGGCAAGGCTTCCGTCACGGCGACCTTCAACTCGTCTCTGCAGACCATCTCCAAGTTCGTCGAGTTCACGGACTCCTACACTTACGGACAGATGTGGAACTATACGCAGATCACCGACACCCTGCCGATGAGCCAGTGGCCCGGCTCCGTCAACATCTCCGATTACACCCCCTATGCCGACACTGGCATCCGTTTCAGCCAGGAGGTGATGGAGCATTTCCGCACCGGAGACATGCCCACGACGTTCCCCAGCACTGACTGGATCGACTATATGATGTATGACTCCGCCTGGCAGGAGCAGGCCAACGTGAACGTCAACGGAGGTACCGAGAGGGTACGTTACTTCGTGTCCGCAGGTTATCTCAACCAGGACTCCCTCTTCAAGACATTCTCCACCGACAAGAACGAGACCTTCGACTATCAGAGGCTCAACTACCGCGCCAACCTCGACATCGACGTGTCCAAGCACAGCCAGCTGTCCCTGACCCTCGGCGGCCGCATGCAGGACAGAAACACGATGGGCGGCGGCGAAGGCTTCCTCTTCCGCTACCTGCAGGGCTCAACCCCTTACGCCGGCATCGGCGTTGACGAGCAGGGACGCCACATCATCGCTGACGAGAACCTCGTAGGCCCGTATGACCGCGACGCTCTCTCCAACTTCTACAACCTCGGTTACGTCAACGAGAGCACCAACGTGCTCAACTTCGACATCCAGTACAAGCTTGACCTCGGATTCATCACCGAAGGTCTCGACTTCAAGGCAAAGGCTTCCTACAACTCCGAATACACCGCCCAGAAGAACCGTGAGAACGGTTACGGCACCGGCGTGACCTACGTCGCGACCATCGTTGACGGTGAGGAGGTTCTCCGCAAGGAAGGCGTGACCTGGCCGACCCCCTACAGCGAGAGCAAGTGGGGCAGCCGCAACTGGTACGCCGAGGCCAGCTTCGACTACGCACGCAAGTTCGGTGAGCACAACATCACCGGCCTTCTCCTTTACAACCAGAGCAAGACCTATTACCCTTGGGACTCCGACGGCAGTCTGTACCAGTCCATCCCGCAGGGTTATGTGGGACTCGTGGGCCGCGTCACCTATGACTACGCCACCAAGTATCTTGTCGACTTCAACATCGGACGCAACGGTTCCGAGAACTTCGCTCCCGGCAAGCGTTACGGCATATTCCCTTCAGTGTCACTCGGTTGGATCCCTTCCAGCGAGCCTTGGTGGGAGCCTGTCAAGAACGTGATCGGATATCTGAAACTCCGTGGATCCTGGGGTCTTGTCGGTAACGACAACACAAACGGCGCACGATTCCTGTATCTGCCCGGATCCTGGCAGTTCTACACCGGCTCGATGACGACCAACCCGCAGAACCGCGGCGCCAACTTCGGTACCTCCGGCAACTGGCTGCAGGCCGTCAAGGAGCTCACCTCCGGAAATGAGAACGTGACCTGGGAGACCGCAAGAAAGATCAACCTCGGTGTGGACGCCGCTTTCTTCAGGGATCGTCTCCACGCTTACGTCGACTTCTTCTGGGAGGACAGAAAGGACATTCTCGTATCCAACGAGTCCACCCTTCCCGCCGTCACTTCTCTCCCTTCAAGCTATGTCAACGAAGGCCGCGTGAAGAACCACGGTTACGAGGTCACCCTCAACTGGGAGGACAAGATCGGCGACTTCCGCTATTCCATCTCCCCCAACATGTCCTTCGCAAGGAACCAGGTCATCGAGATGCTCGAGGTCGAGCCTATGTACGAATACCTCAAGCATACCGGACTTCCGGTGGGCCAGCCTTTCGGCTACGACCTGTTCGAGTTCTACCAGCCCGGCACCGAGGAGCGCTACTACGAGACTTACGGCGTGGAGATGCCTGACCAGAACACCGAGCTCAAGTACGGCGACTGCGTGTATGTCGACCTCAACGGCGACGGCATCATCGACCAGAACGACCAGAAGCCTCTGGGCTACACCACCACCCCTGAGCTCACATATTCCCTCAATATGTCCTTCCACTGGAAGCATCTCGACTTCTCGATGCTCTGGACCGCAGCGGACCACGTGAGCCGCACCCTCAACGGATATTTCCGTGCCCAGTTCGGCTCGACCAACACCTCCGCCCTCACCCAGTGGGTCGCTGACAACTCCTGGACCGAGGACAACACCGACGCGATCCTGCCCCGTATCTCCTTCACCAACAGAGTCCACAACAACCGTGACTCCCAGGCTTGGATGATCGACTCCAAGTACGCCCGTCTGAAGAACGCCGAGATCGGCTATACCATCAGCAACCCTCAGAAGATGCACTTCTTCAATTATGTGAGAATCTATCTGTCGGGACAGAACCTGCTGACCTTCTCCAACTTCGACGGAAACGACCCCGAGGCCCCCGGTTCCGGACTTGACTACGGCGTGCGCTATCCTATGACGCGTGTCTTCAACATCGGTGCACAGCTCAACTTCTAATGCAGACAAGATTATGAAAAAGAAATCCAATATATTACTGGTTCTGGGTCTTCTTTCCGCTTTCGGCATCTCATCCTGCGTCGACCGTCTCGCGGTCGGTGACGCTTTCCTTGAGAAGGCTCCGGGAGTCGATGTGAACATCGACACCGTGTTCTCGAGCGCGGAGTACACCCGCAACTTCCTCTGGAGTGCTTACGGACAGATCTACTGCACCTACACTTCCGGAAATATGATGAACGGTGCGCCTATCGACGTGCTTTCCGACTCATACCACTGCTACGTTTCCTGGGGCGGCCCCAAGCAGAGCTATTACCCCGGATCCCTCACCGAGGACGCTCAGGATACCGATGACGGTAACTATCAGGGCAAGTTCTCATATTCAACCAAGAGCGTATCTTCCGAGGCCGGCGGCCGCGTGTCCATCTATGAGACCGTCCGCAAGTGCTGGCAGATAATCGAGAACATCGACAACGTGCCCGACATGTCCTCCGATGAAAAGAGCCGTCTGAGAGGAGAGGCATACACCATCATGGCGAGCCGCTATTTCGACGCGTTCCGCAACTTCGGAGGCCTCTGCCTTGCAAGGAAGGCTTACGCCGTGGGCGAGAGTTTCACCGGCGGCCGTTCCACCGCAAAGGAGACCGTCGAGTTCATCGACTCCTTGATCGTCTGCGCCATCAACGAGCCAGGCTTCATCTGGAACATCCCCAACGCCGACATCGGCCAGTGGTCCGGACGCCTCACACGCGCATCTGCGCGCGCGTTAAGAGCAAAGGTATGGATGTTCGCCGCATCGCCTCTGTTCAACAGTTCCGAGCCTTATCTCAACTACACTCCTGATAAGACCACCGAGTTCACCAACATCGAGCACGTCTGGTTCGGAGGCGAGGATTCGTCCCTGTGGGACAAGTGCCTGCAGTATTGCAACGACTTCTTCGAGGACAATGCCGCCAACGGCAACTACTACGCTCTCATCCAGCCCGCCACTCAGGACGAGGCGGGATACCGTACCGCTTATCGCAGGGCCTACCGCTACCGTAACGACGAAACCCATCACGAGAAGATTTTCGACGCACATCCCACTCAGCTTCTTTCCAGCTCCGTCACCAACGGAAGCGTTTCCAACGGCTGGGGATGGGGCTGGGCCGGATTCGCCCTCGACTGCTACCGTCAGGGAGGCGCTGTGCCCACCAACGAGCTCCAGGAGTGCTTCGGCATGCAGGACGGCCGCAACTTCCCTTATTCCGATATCTACGGAGAGGGCAAGAATCCTGAAGGATACGATATGTTCGCCGACCGTGATCCCCGTCTCTATGAGACTATGTCCGTCCCCAGGCAGAGCCTGCCCGCCGGATTTGACTATGCTTCCAAGACCTACGCTGACATCTGGGTCGGCGGCGCGATGTATTTCGACAAGGACAATTTCGGCGACGCCAACTCCGATGACGCAGCGTCCGGCTACCGCAAGTTCAAGTGGATGCTCGACTATCAGTCCAGCAAGATGGACGACGAGTTCATCGGCGTTTCCTATGTCCGTATGGCTGAAATGTACCTCATCCGCGCGGAGGCCCGCGCCGAGACCGGCGACCTTCAGGGCGCTCTTGACGATCTCCACGTCGTGCGCAGCAGAGTGGGTCTGGGCCGTCTCGAAAAGATGAACCCCGAGCTCAATCTCACCTCCAACAAGGACAACCTCATCAACGAGATCCTTCGCGAGCGCAACTGCGAGATCGGCGCCGAGTGCGGTGACCGTCTCTATGATATGGTGCGCCGCAAGCGCCAGGACCTCTTCTGCAAGCCTCTCCACGAGATCCGCATCTATCGTCTGGATGATGCAGGCAACCGTATGGGTGACGGCGGCGCCACCGACGTCCGCTGGACTCAGGGAACCCCCTGGCCCAAGTTTGAGTACGAGAAGCCTCAGATCACCAACGGTGCCCGTCGCTGGTGGGACGAAGGTTTCTGGACCAACAAGTGGTATATTGACCCCGTCTCCCGCGTCGAGGTCCAGAAGGGATATGGTCTGACTCAGAACCCCGGTTGGTAAAATCAAGTAAGCATTACGATTATGAAATTACGCAATATACTTATATACAGCCTGTTGGGACTCTTTGCAGTCCCGGTGACAGCATCGGCTCAGTCAGAGCTGAGCGACAAGAAGTCACAGATGGTTGATCTGGGCTACGGCGTCGAGAGCTCCGAGTTCCTTACCACAGCCGCGGCTTACACGATCACTGCGGAGGAGCTCAGCCACACCTCCGCCATCAGCCTCGCTGATGCCCTTTATGGCAAGCTTCTCGGTCTCACAGCCCTCCAGAACACCGGTTTCAAGGGTGAGGAGAGCAGAGGCGCGACATTCAATATCCGTGGAGTCCAGACCACCGGAGAGACTGACATCCTGATACTTGTGGACGGCATCGAGCGTCCCATCGACCGTCTGACGGTCGAGGAGGTCGAGAGCGTCACTGTCCTCAGGGACGCCGCCGCAGTGGCTCTTTACGGTCACGAAGGCATCAACGGAGTCCTCCTCGTGAAGACCAAGCGCGGACAGGCCGACAGCGGCTTCCATTTCAAGGCAGGCGCTTCGCGCAAGCTCCAGTTCGACCCCGAGATGGCGGATATGGTCGACGCATACGACTATGCCAGCGCCCTTAACATAGCCAGGGCGAATGACGGCAACAGCGCCGCCTACACCGAGGCTGAGCTCCAGAAGTTCAAGGACGGCAGCGACCCGTACGTATATCCCAACGTTGACTGGAAGGACGAGGTGTTCAAAAACACCGCCAACGAGACCAACGCTTTCGTGTCGATGTACGGCGGCAACTCAGGTGTTGAGTACTACACCCAGCTGGACTACACCGACGCCCGCGGACTTTATAAAAACTCCAATCAGGGTGACTGGGACTCCCAGCTCAAGTATTCCAAGGCGAACATCCGCGCCAACGTGGATTTCCAGGTGACGAAGAGCACGAGGGTCAAGACCGACATCCTCGCCATCTTCATGGAGACCAACGGAGTGCCCAACATCAGCTCCAACGATGCCTGGTGGCATCTCTACAAGGTTCCTGCCCTCGCATTCCCCATCCAGACCGCGAGCGGAGTATGGGGCGGCAGCCAGACTTACGGAGACTACAACCTCGTGGCGAAGAGCCAGGGTACCGGTTACTCCAAGACTCATCAGCGCCAGATCTGGGCTGACGTCACCCTGGAGCAGGACCTCGACTTCATCCTCGAAGGTCTCACCTTCTACGCCGGAGGCTCCTATGACAACGCTTCCAACACCATCGAGAACCGCACCAAAGGCTACCAGTACGGCTGGAACTACTATTCCGGCAGTTCGATGCAGGAGGCCGTGATGGGTACCGTTGAGGATAAGCTTACCTTCAGCTACTGGGTCGACTCCCAGTGGAGAATCGGCACCGTCAACACCGGTCTCAAATACGCCAAGCATTTCGGCAACGGCGACAACTTCGCCGCCAACCTCAACTACAATATGAAAAGCGAGGTCCGCGACGGCCAGAGCAACACCTGGTACCGCGAGAACTTCAACCTTGCCCTCCATTATGACCACGCCGAGAAGTTCGTTGCCGACATTGTGCTCGCCGAGAACGGCTCCAACCGCTGCTATCCCGCCACTTGGGCGTTCTCTCCCACCGCGGCTCTCGGCTGGATCTATTCCAACAGCGACAACTTCTACGGCAAGCTCCGCGCTTCCGCGGGTATCCAGCACACTGACTATGTCCCCGCGAACGGCCTTTGGCTCGCTTCCTGGAACAGCTCTCACGGCCAGTTCTGGTACGGCACCAACTTCGCCAGCTCCTGGGGCGCTTTCCTCACCCAGTTCCCGACCACCGACTTCCAGCAGGAGGCCGCGTACAAGGCCAACTTCGGATCTGACATGAGGATCGCGGGATGCCTGGACTTCACCATCGACGCTTACTATCAGCAGAGGCGCAACATCCTCGTCAGCGCATCCTCTCTCAACTCCGCTGTCGTGGGTATCCAGTCCGCTTATGACGACAAGGGCGTCGTCGCAAGCTACGGCATCGAGGCGGGCCTCCGCTTCGCGAAGACCTTTGCAAACGGGCTGAACCTCAACTTCGCCACCAACGCCTCCTTCAACAAGAGCGAGATCCTCGAATGGATCGAGACTCCCGCATATCCCAACCTTTCCGTCATCGGCGGTCCCGCAGACGCGGCCCGCGGTCTCGTGGCTCTCGGATTCTTCCAGACCCAGGAGGAGATTGACAACAGCCCTCTCCAGGAGTTCGGACAGGTCAAGGTCGGCGACATCAAGTACAAGGACGTCAACGGTGACGGTGTCATCAATGAGAATGACTATGTCGCTATGGACTGGGGCAGCGCGTTCCCCGCTCTCAACTATGGCCTCACCTTCGGTCTCGAGTTCAAGGGAGTAGGCCTCAACGCCACCTTCCAGGGAGCCGCAGGACAGACCAAGAACCTCCTCTACGTGGACGGTGTCTGGGGAGCCCTCTCCAACAACCGCAACCTCTCCCAGGAGTACTACGACAACTGCTTCGACATGGCAGGCGCCTCCGCCCTGTATCCTCGTCTTTCCACCGAGCAGGTGGCGAACAACACGCAGAACTCCACCATCTGGTACCGCAACGTCAGCTGGTTCAAACTGCGTGACTGCGAGCTCTACTACAGACTTCCCGCTTCCCTTTTCAACGGCTCGAAGCTCTCTGACGCGAAGGTCTTCCTCCAGGGACAGAACCTCCTTTCCTTCGGCAACATCCCCGCGATGGACGCCGAGAACCTCAACACAGGCTATCCTGTAATGAAGGCAGTCACTCTGGGACTTTCAGTAGTATTCTAAAAATGATTGACTTATGAAACTAGATAAAATACTTTTATTCATTTCAGCCTGTGTCATCGCGGCCTCGTGTGTCGATCTGACCTATACCGAGCAGAACACCCGTGACGAGGAGTGGACATACGAGTACTACGAGAACGGTATCAAGAACATGATATATGACGTTTACGCTCAGGTCTACAACAATGAGTTCGAGTCCAACAGCGCCTACTTCCTCGCAGGTGCGACGGACGAGGCCCAGTATGCTCTCGAGACCGGTGCGGTGAACAACTATACCAACGGCGGCTGGAGTGCGGCCAACCCTTACTCCAACACCTGGACCAAGTCCTACACCGCCATCGCGGAGATTTGCATGTATCTGGAGAAGATCGACCAGACCGACATCACCGAATGGCAGTACAACTCCAGCTATGACATCTGGGTCCAGCAGATGGAACTCTTCCCTTATGAGCTCCGTTTCCTCAGGGCCTACTTCTACTTCGAGCTCTTCAAGACCTACGGCGACGTGCCTCTGGTGACCACGACCCTGACCAACGCTCAGGCCAACAGCATCTCCCGCACTTCCGCTGACGAGATCGTCAAGTTCATCGTGGACGAGATCGACGCCGTGGCTCCCTACCTCCCCGTTTCCTACACCACGGAGGTGGGTTCCGAAATCGGCCGCGCCACCAAGATCGCCGCGTTCGCGCTCAAGGCCCGCACCCTGCTCTATGCAGCTTCTCCTCTCTTCAATCCTTCCAACGACAGGACCAAGTGGGAGAAGGCCGCCGAAGCCAGCAAGTACATCCTTGACAATGCCAGCGCCTGGGGCCTCAAGCTCAGTGACTATGGCTCTCTCTGGGGACACGACGCATTCTTCAACGCCGAGCTCATTTTCGGTCTCGGCCGCGGAGAGTTCAACTCTTTCGAGATGGCCAACTATCCCATCGGAGTCGAGAACGGCTCGTCCGGCAACTGCCCGACCCAGAGCCTCGTGGACCAGTACGAGTATCAGGACAACGGCGAGACCTTTGCCTCCCGCTATCCCGGCAGCATCGACCTGACCTCCGTCGACCCTTACGAGGGTCTCGACCCCCGCTTCGCCCTCACTGTCGTGAAGAACGGCGACACCTGGCCTTCCAACGGATCCCAGAAGAAGACCATCGAGACTTTCACCGGCGGCTTCAATGCCTCCCCGAAGTACGGTGCCACCCCTACCGGCTATTATCTCAAGAAATACGTCGACGGATCCTGTGTCACGACTGCTGACAACCAGACCTACCGCCGTCACACCTGGATCGTCTTCAGGCTCGGTGAGTTCTACCTCGACTATGCAGAGGCAGTCTTCAATGCTACGGGCAGCGCCAATGATGCCACCTACGGCATGACCGCCAATGAGGCCGTCAACGTCCTCCGCACCCGCTCTAGCGTCAATATGCCCAAGTTCACCGAGGATGGTGACGCCTGGGTGGAGCGTTACGAAAGGGAGAGACTCGTGGAGCTCGCGTTCGAGAACCACCGCTTCTGGGACGTGCGCCGCTGGAAGAAGGGTGACCGGTATTTCAAGAATATCCAGGTCGCTACCATCAGCAGCTCCCTGCAGCTGTCCAGATCCACCACGACACGCCAGTGGGATGACAAGTATTACTTCTATCCCATCCCTCAGTCCGAGCTGAAGAAGAATCCCAATCTCACTCAGAACACCGGCTGGTAGCAGTCTAACCGATAAATGGAATAAAATATGAAAAAGATATTCAAATATTTAGGAATAATTCTGTCAGCCGCACTGATGCTTTCTTCCTGCAATATCCAGGAGATTGTGGAGACTGCGGACCTCGGGCTGGGCATCAAGGTGTTCTTCCCGACCAAGGTCGTGGCCGGTCAGGAGATGACCATCAACGGCTCCGGCTTCTCCGACGCCGTCGAGGTGGTCTTCCCCGACGGGGTCACCGTGACTGATTTCGAGATTGTCAGCAATGACATGATAAGGGTGGTCGCACCCAAGGGCATCTCCTCGGAGGGCGGCACCATCAAGGTCCGCACCGCGGATGACGAGGCCGAGTCCCGCCTCCCTTTGACCATCGGCTATACCGTGGTCTCAGGATACTCCAAGCAGGCAGGAGAAGCCATACAGGGCGGTGAGCAGATCACCGTCTATGGCGAGGACCTCGAGTTCATCAGCTGCGCCGAATTCATCGACGCCGAAGGCAACCCCCTCATCCTCAATGACGAGGACTTCTACCGCAAGGGCACGAGCAACGTCATCATCACCCTTCCCAAGTACAACATCTTCACCGGCTCCTTCATCGGCAAGCTCTATACCTTCGACGGCAGGTCCTTCGACCTCCCCGAGCTCGCATACGAGCCCGCACCTCAGGAGGGCGGCCACTGGGAGATCGTAAAGAACAGCATTTGGAAGGGCGACGGCTCCGCAGGTGAAGTCAGCTGGAGCGGTCAATATCGCTTCGGTCTGGAAGGCAACGACAGCCTCGGCGAGTGTATCGCCACCTTCTCTCAGGATGTGTGGGATCAGATCAAGGGAGGTACTTTCTATGTCCTTCTCAGCGGCGACAACCCGCAGATACGCGTCACCACCGGCTGGTGGAGCACCACTTGGACCGGTGCCGACATCCAGCCCGGCAACGAGCTGCTCGTGGACAACGGCGACGGCACATGGACTCTCACCATCAACCTGGAAGGTGACGCGATCCTCGATGTCATTGACGCCCAGCACCTGCTCCTCACCGGCGGCGGCTACACTCCTCTCGAGATCTACTTCGAGACTGAGGAATGGGTCGCGGGCGAAGAGGGCCACTGGGAGAACAGGACGCTCTGGAAGGGCGACGGCTCCGCCGGCGAGATCAGCTGGAACGGTATATACCGCTTCGGTCTGGAAGGCAACGACGGCAACAATGAGTGCATCGCCACCTTCAGCCAGGAAGACTGGGATCTCATCAAGGGCGGCACCTTCTACCTGCACGCTCAGGGCAGCGACTGGGTGCAGATGCGCATAACCACCGGCTGGTGGAGCACCACCTGGACGGGAGCCGACATCACCACCGGCGACGAGAGGATCATCGACAACGGTGACGGCACCTTCGACATTGCCATCAACTTCGAGGGCGACCCGATCCTCGACCTGCTCGATGCCCAGCATCTGCTCTTTACCGGCGGCGGCTACACTCCTCTCGAGATTTATGTTCAGGAGTGGGTCGAAGGCTCCGGTCCATCTGAGGTTGTCTTCTGGGAGACAGACGGCAGCAAGGGTGAAATCAGCTGGGGCGGCGACTATCGCTTCGGCCTGGAAGGCAACGACGGCAACAATGAGTGTATCGCCACCTTCGCGCAGGACGTCTGGGACGTCATCAAGGGCGGCACCTTCTACCTGCACGCTCAGGGCAGCGATTGGGTGCAGATGCGCATCACCACCGGTTGGTGGAGCACCACCTGGACGGGAGCCGACATCACCACCGGCGACGAGAGAATCGTCGACAACGGTGACGGCACCTATGACATTGCCATCAACTTCGAGGGCGACCCGATCCTCGACGTGCTCGATGCTCAGCATCTGCTCCTGACAGGCAGCGGCTACACACCTTTGAAACTCTACTATTACAAATAGTCAAAGTCCCCATATTGAAGAAGGGCGACCCTGCTGCAGGGCCGCCCTCTTTTTTTCTTCCGCAGAAAATGTTATCTTTGTGGTTGCGACCAATTTACTGCAACGATATGACAAGAAATTTTTTCCGCCTGGGCGCCGCCCTCACAGCGATGACGCTCGCCCTCGTCTCCTGCGACCCCACTCCATATAACATCGACGATGACGAGGATGAAGGAGGAGGAGAAGAGCCGGAGGTGGTGGTGACCGAGTTTCAGACCGCCGCCGAGGCCGTCGCGGCGATGGGTCCGGGATGGAATGTCGGCAATACCCTCGAGTCCAACTCCGGAGACTGCTCCAATATGTGGATAGAAGCCTTCACCGACAGGACTGTGAAGGACTACGAGACAGCCTGGGGCCAGCCTGTCATCACTCGCGCTCTCATACATATGTTCAAGGAAGCGGGGTTCGGCGCCATCCGCGTCCCCGTCACCTGGTATCCCCATATGGGCAAGCTCAACATAACCACAGGACCTAACGAGAACGGTGACTGGAAGGGATTCTGGAAGCAGTCCGACTGGGTCGGTACCGACGTCGACCCCGTCTGGATGGCGAGAGTCAAGGAAGTCGTCGGCTATGTAATCGACGAAGGGATGTACTGCATCCTCAACGTCCACCACGACACCGGCACCTCTGACACCGCCTGGCTGGTTGCCTCCGAGTCCAACTACACTCTCCAGAAGAGCCGCTACGAAGCACTCTGGGAGCAGATTGCGAACGAATTCAAGGACTACCCCGAGACCCTCCTTTTCGAGTCCTACAACGAGATGACCGACCCCTACGGCTCCTGGTGTTTCGCCTCCTACGCGACGAAGAACCGGTATGACGCCGACGTCGCCAAGTCCGCGTACAAAGCCATCAACAGCTACGCCCAGCTCTTCGTGGACACCGTCCGCGGGACGGGCGGGGCGAATGCGACGCGCAACCTCATCGTAAACACCTATGCCGCCTGCAGCGGCGCGGGTACCTGGAACAGCCGTCTCAAGGACCCTCTCAAGAATATGTCGCTCCCCACTGACAGTGCCAAGGACCATCTCGCCCTTGAAATCCACAGCTACTGGGACGCCGGGACTTACAAGACTTCGGAACTGGACGATATGTTCAGCGCCATCTCTTCCAACCTGCAGCCCAAGGCTCCCGTGATAGTGGGGGAGTGGGGCGTCACCTCCGACACCTCCACTTCAGCCGGGATGAAGCAGGCCGCCGATTTCGCCACCGACTTCGTGACGAAGGCAAGGAAAGCGGGATGCGCAACCTTCTGGTGGATGGGACTTTCCGACGGCGAGGACCGGTCGGTGCCCAAATGGTCGATGCCGATGGTGAAGGACGCCATCATCGCCGCCTACGCACAATAAGACAAAAAAAGTCGGGACTTTGACGTCTCGACTTTTTTGCTCCCCCTCGGGGACTTGAACCCAGGACCCCCTGATTAACAGTCAGGTGCTCTAACCAACTGAGCTAAGGAGGAATGTTTGATCCGTTGTTCAACGGGATTGCAAAGGTACTACATTTTTTTGTTCGTGCAAATATTTTTGCTCTTTTTTTGATTACCTTTGTGCTCGGATTATTAAGATATGGATATAGATCTGCTGTCAAAGATGGTGCGGGAGCTCATTCTCGACCGCGACGAAGTGGCGCTCCCTGGCGTCGGGGTCTTCGTCGCCGAGTATGTCCCGTCCACATTTTCCGACAAGGGATATACCATAAATCCACCCTACAGACGCCTTTCTTTCCGGCAGAGGCAGTCTTCTGACACCTCTCTAGTTGAATTTTACGCAAAGTCAAACGGCCTCGAAGCGGCAGCCGCGACCTCCATTCTGGAGAAGTTCCTCTCCGATATGAAGGACCTCCTCCAGACGCGCAAGACAGTCGTCTTCCCCGGCCTCGGGCGTCTCAGGGCCACCAAGGAAAACAATTTCTTCTTCATCTGCGACGAGGACCTGAACATCAGCCCCGACTGCTTCGGCCTCGAGCCGGTGTCCCTCAAGACCCACGTCGAGACTGAGGACGAAGTCCAGGCGGCCGTCGCCTCGCTCCAGTCGATAATCGAAGAGCCCGCGCCGGAGCCTGTCCAGGAAGTCGTTCCCGAGCCTGTGGAAATCGAGCCTGTGGAAACCGAGCCTGCCCCTGCACCGGTCTCTGAGCCAGCCACCGAGCCTGTCCGCCGTCACACGGGCCTTTGGCTCGCCTTGGGCATCGTCGCGCTCGCAGCAGTCCTTCTCGGAGTCTTCGTGCTCCTTGTCCATATCGCGCCCGACTTCATCGACCGCATCCTCTACACTCCCGAGGAGCTTGACATCATAAGACAGGTATGCTCGAACTGATATACCCGATAGACGGACCCGCGCCCGTACTTCAGCGCCGCTCGGAGCTCTTGGGCGTCAAGGCGTCCGAGATGCTGCCCGTCGTGGAAAAGGACGGCTCTGTCATCGGTCAGGCTTCGAGAGAATGGTGCCACGGCGGGGAGAAGCCCCTGCATCCCGTGGTGCATCTGCATATAATCAACAGAAATTCAGAGATTTATCTTCAATCGAGGTCTATGTCCAAGGAACTTCTTGCGGGTCGTTGGGACACCGCCGTAGGAGGCCACATAACTTATGGCGAGAGCATAACGGAGGCCCTTTTCCGGGAGTCCGGCGAGGAGCTCGGATTCGTGGACTACAACCCCGTTTATCTGCAGTCATATGTGTTTGAGTCAGATACCGAGCGTGAGCTGGTGAACGTTTTCGCCGCCGTGGGCAACTTCACCCTGTCTCCGGACAATTATGAGGTGGATGAGGGCCGTTACTGGTCTATGGAAGAAATTGAGCGGCATTTGTCAAAGTCAATATTTACTCCTAACTTTGAGTTGGAGTTCAGGATGTTCCGCGCATCGCTGGAAGCTCTTTTGTAGCCGATGAAATCAGAAATACTCAAGTTTATCTCAGACCAGCTGTCCGTATGGCCGGAGGTCTCAAGACGTTTCAGGGACCTTAAAGGAGCCTCTGTCAGGACTCTCGACGCCGGAGGCCTCACCGTGACGGTGCAGCACAATCCCGACCGCATCACTTCTGCGACGGCCCGCATCGACGCCGACAGCATTGCCTCCCGCAAATGCTTCCTCTGCCCCGAAAACGAGCCGCAGGAGCAGATCCGCCTGCCCTTCGAAGGCCGCAAGGGCCGCAAATACAACATTCAGATAAACCCTTTCCCGATCTTTCCGCAGCATCTTGTGGTCGCGTCCGCCACGCACAAGCCCCAGTCCATCTGGCATCATTGCGTGGATATGCTCGACTTGGCGAAGTCTTTCGAGGGATTCACCGTCTTCTACAACGGTCCCAGGTCAGGCGCTTCGGCTCCCGACCATCTCCATTATCAGGCTTGTCCCCGGGGGCTTATGCCCCTCGAGGCAGCCATTGACGACGCCTTTGACCGGGTGTCTGTCCTGGAGGAGGACGACCCGAGGGCGGGCATCCCCGGAGCGCTGGACTATCTTTCTCATCTGTCCGATGCCAAACTCTATCATTATGAGAAATTTACAAGGGGAGTGTTCGTCATCCGCGGCCGCACCTCCAAGTCCGTCGCCAAGCTCTTCTACCGCCTGCTGGAGTCCGCTCCGACCCCCGAAGGGGATGACGAGCCCCGCATAAACCTTTTCATCTGGCACACGGGCCGGGAGTTCCGTCTGATCACGATCTTCCGCCGCTCGCACCATTCGCATCATTTCGACTCCGCCGGTCCCGACCACCTCACGATGGCGCCGGGCTGCGCCGACATGGCCGGCTTCCTCATCGCCCCGAGGCAGGAGGATTTCGTCAAGTTGGACTCCCGCCTTCTCGGCGAAATGCTTGACGAAGTCTCGATGGACCCGGACGAGGAGAAGGAAGTGGTCTGGAGGCTCAAGCGCCGCCAGAGAAAGATAGACGTTGGCATAATGTCCGCAAGCGAAATAGAGATCGATATAATTTCCGACGGCGCCGGACCCCAGAAAGTAAGATGGAGCGACGGCCGCATCGAATATGGCGGGGTGCTGTATGACGAGCTCGTCTTCGACGCCGTCACGCGTTCGACTCTCTTCTCCGAGCCGACCTTCATCCTGCGCGGCGTAACCATCGGCGTGGGTTTCCACTGGGAGCGCAAGGTGGACCAGACGTTCGCGGGGTCCCTCCGCTTCATAGTCGAGGGAGACAAGGTGACGGCAGTGAACAGGGTGGGCATCGAAGACTACCTCCTGAGCGTCATCTCCTCAGAAATGAAATCCTCCGCATCGCCGGAGTTTTTGAAGGCGCACGCCGTCATCTCCCGCTCCTGGGTGCTCTCGCAGGTCGAAAAGCGCCTTCAGGGCCGCTCAAGACCCGACTCCGAGACGACAGAGCTCAATAAGGAGGAATTGATCAAATGGTGGGACCACGACGACCACAAGGCGTTCGACGTTTGCGCGGATGACCATTGTCAGCGCTATCAGGGTCTCACGATGGCGGTGGGCGACAATGTCCGCAAGGCGATTGACTGCACCTGGGGCGAAGTCCTCACCTTCGACGGCGATATTTGCGACGCCCGCTTCTCCAAATGCTGCGGCGGCCTGACCGAGGAGTTCGCCTCCTGCTGGCAGGACCGCAGCTACCCGTATCTCAGGGTCCTTCCCGACACGCCCGGCGAGGTCCCCGGGGGCCGCTGCTTCTGCGACACTTCCGACAGGGCAGTCCTTTCCCAGGTGCTCAACGACTACGACCTCGAGACGAAAGATTTCTACCGCTGGGAGGTGCGTTACCCAAGGGCCGTCCTTTCCGAGATGGTGAGCCGCCGCAGCGGCATCGTCTTCGGCGAGATCCGCGACCTCATCCCTCTCGAAAGGGGAGGTTCCGGAAGGATAGTGCGTCTGAAGGTGGTCGGTACGGAGAGGACGATGGTTGTCGGGAAAGAACTGATGATCAGAAAGATCCTGTCCGAAAGCCATCTCAAGAGCTCGTCCTTCGACGTCGAATGGGACGCCGACGAGGTGATCCTTCGCGGCCGCGGCTGGGGGCACGGCGTGGGCCTGTGCCAGATAGGCGCGGCGGTGATGGCAGC
>R15__coassemble_844_pt1 | contig 19204 bp, 9 predicted proteins | sample R15__metabat2_low_PE_040 | metagenome-assembled genome bin R15
CGTCTGCACTGCGCCGACCCTGTAGCGGCCGGGCTCTGAGAGCTCGAACGTCACTGGCCAATCCTCGACGGTCATCCCCCAGGTGTCGATAATCTCGACCTTGAACTTCTGGCCGGCCTTGGGTCTCTCCCAGAGGGCGTTCTTGACAGGCAGGTCAAAGGTCCATTCTCCCCGGATGTCGGAGCCGAAATAGATAAGGTAGTAGCCGTCCCCGGCGGTTGAGGTGTAGAGGTCCCAGCTGCTGTCGGCGAGGCCCAAGGGGTTGGGCAGGTCGGCGAGGATCTCTTCGCGAAGGAAGCGTATCCGCCGCCAGCTTTCGCCGTGGAACTCACCTCCGAAGGCGAGGAAATTGGTGAAGTCCTCGACCTCCCCCGTGTTGAAGCACTCGGCGTGCGTGACGTAGGTGCCGCACATCAGCCCGTTGTACATCCTCCGGAGCATCTCCTCGCCGCTCAGCCATCCCCAGCGGCTGCGCTGGTTGCCCTCGTAGCAGACTTCGTCGAAGATGACGGGCTTCTTGTAGATGTTGCGCACGGTGAACGCGTGTCCGCGGTACTCCACGGGCGCCTGGTCCTGGATGGAAGTGTGGGTGAACACCGGGTCGAAATAGTTGTAGTACGAAGCCGTGTAGCCGTGGATGGAGAGAAGGTGGCGGTACGGGTCGCCCTTCGACACCTCCGCGGCGAACTTGTCCCAGTCCTCGGCGGGAATGCCCTTGACCCCGTCGAACTCGTTGGCGAGGGACCACCACACGTTGCGGAAGGCCCCCAGACGCGCGGTAATGTAGTCGAGGTATCTGAGATTGACTTCCAGCGGCATCCTGTCGAACCCCCATCTGCCCCCGTCGTAGGGGTGGAAGAGGATGAGGTCCGCCTCGACGCCTATCCGCTGCAGCGCGAGGATGCGCTCCTCGACATACCGGAAATATGCGGGGTTGAAGCGGTCGTAGTCCCAGCCGCCGTCGGGGAGTTTCTCGAAGGGATAGACCTCGGGGTACTCGATGCTGAGGTTGTGAAGGAAAAACAGCATCCTCACCTTGTTGAAGCCCGACTCCTTGAGCGAGACGACGGTCTTTTGCGGGAAGTCCCCGGGGACGTGCATCCAGTCATAGGAGGTGGTGCCCACGGGATAGTAGCGCGTCCCGTCGGCGTACTTGAAATGCAGTCCGTCAGGCTCGACCGGGCCGTGGTTATCCTCGGAAGGGGCGGTGGCCGAGAACGACCCCTTGCGCCCGTTCAGTGCGCGCAGGGACGACTTGGTGACGAAGGTCCACTTCCCTTCGGAAGGGGGCATGAAACGGACCTTGTAGGTGTCGGAGCCGTCGTAGAAGCCCCTCACTTCCATCCTGGAGGTCCCGTCGGTGAAGACGGCCGTAAGGGTGACGTCAAACGGGTTTGACTTCGTCGAAGCGGTGAATGAAGCCTCGAACATCCCCCAGCGCTCGACGGTGTCGGCGGCGAAGGAAGGGGCGGCGCAGCAAAGCGTCAGCGCCAGCAGAAGGAAGAGTTTTTTCATATGCCGAAAATGGTGAGGAAATCGGGATAAGACTTGGCGACGCACACCTCGTCGTCTATTTCTATCGGAGAGTCCGCGCCTAGCGAAGCGACCTTCAGCGCCATCACGAGGCGGTGGTCGTGGTGAGAAGTGTATCGGCCTCCCTTGAGAAGGGTGTCGGTGAGAAGGCGCCTTGTGAGGCTGTGGCCCCAAATCAGCATTTCATCGCCCTCGACGGCGCATTCGACCCCCATTTGCGAGAGCATCTCAAGGATGGCGGCGGCGCGGTCTGACTCCTTGCCGGCGAGACGCCCCACTCCCGCGATGCGGCTCTGTCCGGGGCAGAACGCGGCGAGCACCGCCACTATCGGGAAGAGGTCCGGCGCATTGTTGAGGTCCGTTTCGAATGCGTTGAGAGGCGCCTTGGCAATGTTGAGGGCCCCGGTGTGGGTGTTGACCCCGGCGGCGGTGGCGGCGTCATTCACTGCGTCCACGCAGTCGTTGTCTATCTGGGAAATGCTCGCGCCCGCCTCGACGAGCACGTCCATTATGCTGAGGTCTGCCTGGAGCGAACGGGTGTCGAGCCCCTCTATCGAGGCTCCGCCGAAGACCGCTCCCGCGACGCAGAATGCCGCGGCGCCGCTCCAGTCCCCTTCGAGGGTGAGGTCGGCGGCCCTGTAGCTCTGTCCGCCCCTTATCTTGAACGTCAGGCCGGAGCACAGGCTCCAGTCCTGGGTCTGCAGAAACTCCTCGTCCCCTTCCATCTCATTCGCTATGCGGACGCCGAACTTCTGCAGCACGTCCAGGGTGATGAACATATAGGGGATGCTCTTGGGCTCGGTGACATATATGACCGAGTCCCCGGCGGCGAGAGGCAGCGCCATCAGCAGGCCGGAGATTATCTGCGAGCCGTCCGCGCCGGAAATCTCCGCCTTGCCGGGGAGCAGGCGCCCTTCGACCGAGAGCGGCACGTGGACTTCGCGGGATGCGGAGCCTTGGTTGCGCAGCACCACTCCGAACGACGCCATTATGCCTCCCGCGCCCTTCAGGGGGCGTTTCAGGAGGGTATTTTCACCGGTTACAAGGGTGGTGCCGGTACCGGCCTGCGCCATCAGAGGTATCATCAGACGGGTCAGCAGTCCCGACTCGCCGCAGTGCAGCTCCTTTATGTCGAGAGGGTGGCGAACCGGGCCGATACCCTTGATTGCGAGCACTTCTCCTTCCGTCACTTCCGCGCCGAGGGCGCGTGCCACGGCGATGGCGGCCTCCGAGTCCTCGCAGGGGCTGTAGCCCCGCAGATGCGAAGTGCCTTCGGCGAGGGCCGCCGCGATTATCGCCCTCTGGGCGAAGCTCTTGGAGGATGGCATCGTCAGATGCTCCGCCCAAAAGCTCTGGGATTCGCTGTAAACGGCGTCGAACATTTCGTCCGTGGTCCACTGGCCTTCCGCAGTGCAGTCATTCTCCGACAGGGAAGCGTACATGAACGGGGCTCCCAGGCGCAGGGCTTCGAGCCTCGAGGGACGGCCCTCCTCTCCCATACAGAACGCCACGAGCGTCCCTTCCTCCTGCGACCTTCCGTCAGGATGGACAAAATCGTAGAGCGCCATCACCCTTTGCACGTCGGCCTCAGACCGGGCTGCAGTGACGATTTTGATTATGTCCGAGCCGAATATGCGGCAACGGGTGACCATCTCCTCGAGTACGTCCGTGTCGGGGGTGCCGTCGAAGTCGTGGAAGGAGCGGATGAGGGAAGTCCCGCAGTCGCGGGCGGCGCGGCGGAGCCTCTTCCCCATCGGGGCGGGGGCTTCGATTTCGACGTCGACGTACTTCGCGCCCGCCTCGATGGCGGTGCGCAGCTTTCTCTCCGCCTCCTGCATGCAGGAGGATTCCGCGATGCGGCAGGTGGCGACCAGGGGTATGTCCGTGCCGGAGAACAGGGTCTCGATGTCATCGGTGTCCAGGGTCGGGCAGCGGTCCAGGCGTATCTCCGCCATCTCCACCCGGCCTTCCTCAAGGATGGAGAAAATCTCTTCGAGAGTCTTGTGTTGTATGCTTGTGCAGATCATTGTCAGTCCTGTTTGCAGAGGTCTAAAAGCTGGAGGAGCCGGTCTTTCGGTATCGGGCGCACCTCGACGGATCCGATGTCGCGGATGAGGACGCAGTTGACGCTGTCCCCGACGGCCTTCTTGTCCTTGCCGATGGCGGGGGCGAGCTCCTCTATGGACGCCGGGCACTCAGTCGGCAGACCCAAGGCGGCAAAATCGGCTTCCAGCAGCGCTGCAAGGCCCTTCCGGCACACGCCGAGTGACTCCGACACCCGCGCCGCCATCACCATCCCTATCGCGACCGCCTCCCCGTGGGTGTACCCGCAGGATAAGCCGTTTTTGGTGTCATCCTGCGGGAAAACGCCCGCAGGACAAGCCGTTTTTGCCCCTGTCCTGCGGGTCTGCCACCATTCGATGGCGTGTGCGACGGTGTGGCCGAGGTTGAGCTTCCGCCGCTCGCCGCTCTCGCACTCGTCCCGGGAGACGACCCCTTCCTTTATGCGCGCCGCGGTCTGGATGAGCTCCGCGTCCACCCTTCCCCCGCCGGGGATGCGCACGGGCAGGCCGTCCACCGTCTCCACGCCCGCTTCGGGACGCGAAAGCATCGCCACAGCCCTGCGGTAGTGCGGTGCGTCAGCGATGACGAAGGTCTTGAGCAGCTCCGCGACGCCGGAGAGGTATTCCCTTTCGGGAAGGCTCTCGAGCGCGTCGGTCGCGATATAGACGAACTCCGGCTGCCGGATGCAGCCGAGAATGTTTTTGTACGAGTCGAGATTGACCCCGGTCTTGCCGCCGATGCCGGCATCGATCTGGCTCAGAAGGGTCGTGGGAAGGGTGGCGAAGCGGATGCCGCGCTTGTAGATGCAGGCGGCGAATCCCGCGATGTCAGTGGTCACTCCGCCGCCCAGGGCCAGCAGCAGGGCGTCCCTGTCGGCACCGCTCTCGAGCAGCCACCGGCAGATGCCGAGGACCGCCTCCATCGTCTTGTTCCCTTCGTCCGCCACGACCGCATACCCGCAGGATAAGCCGTTTTCACCCCCATCCTGCGGGCAAACACCCGCAGGACAAGCCGTTTTTGCCCCTATCCTGCGGGCGAGGCCCTGCGCGATGTGCGTGACATTGCGGTCATAGACCAGAAACACCTGCCTCTCCCCGGCGAGAAGCCCGTCGAGGGCGGAATAATCTTTCCTTACATATATGTTTGACTCTGCCATATTGCTGTCCGGGGCCATTGCAAGGGCCACCAAATCACGAATATAAGCAGAATTATTGGATTTTGCCGTTTTTTTGGATACCTTTGCCCCCGTGCACCTCAAAGCCCGAGTGGCGGAATGGTAGACGCGAAGGACTCAAAATCCTTTGTCCCTTAAAGACGTGCGGGTTCGAGCCCCGCCTCGGGCACCCCAAAATGGCAGCGACCTCTTGAAAGAGGCCGCTGCCGGCGTTTTATCTTCTCCTCCGGTACTCCGAAGGGGAGATGCCCATCGTCTTGGTGAAGAGGCGCGAGAAATAGTAGGGGTCGTCGATACCGACCTTGTGGCACACTTGACTGACCTTCATTTCGCTGACGTCCATCAGGTGCGCCGCCGTCTGTATGCGGAGGTTCTGAAGATACTGCCCCGGCGACATTCCCGCGAAGCGCTTGAAAAGAGCGGTGCAGTATGAGGGGGAGTATCCCAGATATGCGCAGATGTCCGTGACTGAGATGCGCCGTTCGATGTTTTCCAGCATATAGTGTCTGCAGCGCTCGATCACGTCGAGCGCCGCGACATCCTGCTCTCCCGTGTTGCGGAAGGCGTCGATGTACTTGAAAGTACCCAGCAGATGAGCCAGGGCTGAGCTCGAATAGTTGAGCTGCGCCTCGCCGTAGCCCGTCTCGAGCGAGCGGTACAGCTCCTCGAAGAGCTCCAGGCGCGAGGTGATGCGCGAGTCCTCGGTCACGTTGATGACGCAGGGGTGGTCGAATCCTTCGCCGAATGAAGGCGCCAGCGTGCCCGAAAAATGCAGCCAGTAGATGCTCCAGGGGTCGAACTCGTCCGCGCCGTAGGCGTGCGCCTTGCCTTTGGGAATGATGAAGAACGTGCCCGGGGTGATGTCGAAGCGGGAGCCTCCGTACTCGATCCAGCCCTTGCCGTCCGTGCAGTAGATGAGCACGTACTCTGCCGTGCCGTCGGGGCGATAGCGGTAGTGGTACTGGGCGTGCGGATAGTATCCGATGTCCGTGACGTGCAGAAGGGAAGTGACCTCTCCCGAGCAGAGCGCATCCCTCACCGATGTCGGCAGCACGATCATACGGCTGCCTTTAAATCCATCTTTCAGCTGAATCGCCATAGTGCAAGTGTTGATTTTCACAAAGATAGACAAAAATACGCAATAATGGACAAAATAGTTTTGTCCATCTAAAAAATTGCATTAATCATTGTACCTTTGTTGTGATAAAACGATTTTTGCAGACGTGAAAGACCGCATAAACTAAAACGGACATATATATGTACAAGTTCAACAAACCCTTCATTTATTTCATCTGCATCGTTTCGGCGATGGGAGGTCTCCTCTTCGGCTACGACTGGGTCGTCATCGGAGGAGCAAAGATTTTCTATGAGCAGTTCTTCGGCATAGCCGACAACAACCTTCTCATCGGCCTGGCGACCAGCATCGCCCTGGCGGGCTGTATGGTGGGAGCGCTGACCGTCGGAGCCCTCGCGGACAAGTACGGCCGCAAGCCTCTGCTCATCCTCGCCGCATTCATATTCGTCATTTCCTCAATCGGGACCGGAGGCTTCAACAAGTTCGGATGGTTCCTCGTCGCCCGCTTCATCGGCGGCATCGCCATCGGCACCGCTTCGGGTCTGAGCCCGATGTACATCGCCGAGGTCGCGCCCACTTCCATTCGCGGCAAGCTCGTGACTCTCAATCAGTTGACCATTGTCGTCGGCATCCTCGCCGCCCAGATCGTCAACTGGCGCATCGCCGGCACACACGCCCTCGACTGGAACACTTCCCTCGGCTGGAGGTGGATGTTCTGGGCAACGGCATTCCCCGCCGCCGCGTTCCTCATCCTCTCCTTCTTCATCCCCGAGAGCCCGCGCTGGCAGGCTATGGTGGGACGCACCGACGAGGCGCAAGGGACCCTGATAAAGATCGGAGGCGACGCCTATGCTTCTGACGAGCTCGCCGAGTTCGCGGCCAGCAAGGCACAGGCCGAGAAGGAGGAGAAGGGTGGACTCAAGCTTCTTTTCAGCAAGCCCTTCCACAAGGTCCTCCTGCTGGGCTGCATCATCGCATTCTTCCAGCAGTGGTGCGGCACCAACGTCATCTTCAACTACGCCCAGGAGATTTTCCAGAGCGCGGGATACGACGTTGACAACACCTTTATCAATATAGTCATCACCGGCATCGCGAACCTCATCTTCACCTTCGTCGCCATCTTCACCGTCGAGAAGCTCGGCCGCAGGGTCCTGATGCTTATGGGCGCGGCGGGTCTCGCGGGGATCTACCTCATCCTCGGCTGCTGCTATTTCTTCCACGCCGAAGGCATCTTCATGGTCATCCTGTGCGTCCTCGCCATCGCCTGCTACGCGATGACCCTCGGCCCCATCACCTGGGTGCTCATCTCCGAGATATTCCCCAACCACGTCAGGGCCGTCGCCGTCGCCACCGCGACCTTCGCACTCTGGATCGGCAGCTTCACCCTTACCCTGTCCTTCCCGCTGCTCAACGCGGGCCTGGGCACCGCCGGGACGTTCTGGATCTACTCGGCCATCTGCGTCGCAGCCCTCATATACTTTGTGAAGGCCCTGCCGGAGACCAAGGGCAAATCCCTCGAAGAGCTTGAAAAAGAATTGGTTAAATAAAGAAAGATAGTTATGGTAAAAGCTTGGAAAGAACCCGTCGTCATCCCCACATACGAAATCGGAAAACCGGAGAAGAACCCGATTTTCCTCGAGAACAGAGTCTATCAGGGCAGCAGCGGAGTGGTGTATCCTTACCCCGTCATCGAGTCCATCGCCGATGAAAAGACGGACCACACCTACAACGCCGTGTGGCTTGAGAACGAGTACATCAAGGTGATGATACTCCCCGAGCTCGGCGGCCGCGTGCAGAGGGCCTATGACAAGGTCGCGGGACGCGACTTCATCTACTACAACCGGGTGGTGAAACCCGCCCTCGTCGGCCTCGCCGGTCCCTGGATCAGCGGCGGCATCGAGTTCAACTGGCCCCAGCACCACCGTCCCAGCACCTTCATGCCCGCAGACTGTACCATCGAGGAGAATGCCGACGGATCCGTCACCGTATGGTGCGGCGAGAGGGAGAGGATGTTCCATCAGAAGGGAATGGCGGGATTCACCCTGCGTCCCGGATGCGCGTACCTCGAGATAAAGGGCGTGCTGTACAACCCCACCGAGACCCCCCAGACCTTCCTGTGGTGGGCAAATCCTGCGGTGAAGGTCAACGACGAGTACCAGAGCGTGTTCCCGCCCGACGTCAACGCTGTCTTCGACCACGGAAAGAGAGCGGTCAGCACCTTCCCCATCGCCACCGGAGTCTATTACAAGATGGACTACAGCGCCGGCGTGGACATCTCCAACTACAAGAACATCTACGTCCCCACTTCCTATATGGTCGCCAAGTCGAAGTACAATTTCGAGGGCGGCTACGAGAATGACACCCACGGGGGAATGCTCCACGTCGCGGACCACCATTTCAGTCCCGGCAAGAAGCAGTGGACCTGGGGCAACGGCGACTTCGGCCGCGCCTGGGACCGCAACCTCACCGACGAGGACGGCCCGTACATCGAGCTGATGGCGGGAGTTTACACGGAGAATCAGCCCGACTTCACCTGGCTGATGCCCTACGAGGAGAAGTCCTTCGTGCAGTATTTCTTCCCCTACAGGGAGCTGGGCGTTGTCAAGAACGCATCCAAGGACCTCGTGCTCAACATTCTCCCCGCAGGGGAGGGACAGGTCCGCATAATGGCTTACGCCACTTCGCGCCAGGAGTGCAGCATCACTCTGCGCACCGTGGACGGAAAGCCGCTTTTCGCAGAAGAAAAAATCCTCTCACCGGAGGAAGTATACGACAGGACCCTGCCGACGGGAGAAGTCCCGTTCGAGAGTCTTGAGTTGGTGGTTAATAAGTTGGTATGCAAAGCTTCCGAAGGGCAGGACACAGAGATTCCTGCCCCCGCGGAGGCCGCGCTCAAGCCCGAGGAGATCGCCACGAACGAGCAGCTCTACCTGACCGGCCTGCATCTCGAGCAGTACCGCCACGCCACCTGGAGCGCTCTCGACTACTACGAGGAGGCCCTCAGGCGCGACCCCCTCGACGTGCGCTGCAACAACGCCATCGGCCTGTGGTACATCCGCCGCGGCCGCTTCGCCAAGGCGGAGCCGTACCTGCGCACCGCAGTGAAGGTCCTCCAGAAGAGAAACCTCAACCCTTACGACGGAGAGCCTCTCTACAACCTCGCCCTCTGCCTTAAGTATCAGGGCAAGATGGACGAAGCCTACGACTGGTTCTACAAGTCCACCTGGAACGCCGCCTGGCAGGACGCCGGCTACTTCGCCTGCGCCCAGATAAGCGCCGCCCAGGGCCGCTGGGACGATGCCCTGAACGAAGTGGACCACGCTCTCTGGCGCAACTGGCACAACCACAAGGCGCGTGCCCTCAAGTGCTCCATTCTCAGGCACTTGGGTCGTCCGGACGAGGCTCTGCAGCTCGCCGCCGACTCCATCGCCCTCGACTGCTTCAACTACGGCTGCCGCTTTGAGCAGATTCTTCTCGGCTCCGGCTGTGAGGCAGCTCTTACGGAGCTCCTCCGCGGCGACAGCCACAACTACGACGAGCTCGCCCTCGACTACAAGGCCGCGGGTCTCGACGACGAGGCCGCGAAGGTCTGGACCCTCGCTGAGAAGGAAGGCGCCTGCAGCATAATGAGCTACTATTATTGGGGTCGCTACGACAAGGCTGCTGCATCCGACGCGGCGTTCAACTTCCCCAACAGGCTCGAGGCCGTGGCGGCTCTGGGCGGTGCTCCGGAAGGCGACGCCAAGGCTCCGTTCCTTCTCGGAAACCTCTACTACGACAAGCGTCAGTACGACCTTGCCACCGCCGCCTGGGAGAAATCCGCGGCACTCGACCCTTCGTTCCCGACCGTCTGGAGAAACCTTTCGCTCGCATATTACAACAAGCGGCACGACGCCGCCAAGGCGCGCGAGGCCATCGAGAAGGCGTTCGCGCTCGATCCCACCGACTCCCGCGTGCTGATGGAGCTCGACCAGCTGTATAAAAAGCTCGCCATCGACCCTCAGACGAGGCTCGACCATCTGCGCAAGTATCCCGCCCTCATCGCCGAGCGCGACGACCTGGTGCTGGAGGAGATAACGCTCCTCAATGACCTCGGCCGCTACGAGGAGGCGAAGGACGAGCTCGACGGCCATATCTTCCACCCGTGGGAGGGAGGCGAAGGAAAGGTCCCCGCACAGTATCAGCGCGCCCGCGTGGAAATGGCGAAGATCGCGATGAGCGAAGGCCGCTGGAGCGACGCCGTGACCCTTCTGGAGGAATGCCTGGAGTACCCCCACCACCTCGGCGAGGGCAAGCTCTACGGCGCCCAGGAGCAGGACTTCTACTATTTCCTCGGCCTCGCCTGGCAGGGCGCCGGCGATGCGGACAAGGCACGCGAATGCTGGACCAGGGCCGCTCAAGGCAAGCTCCAGCCCGCGACCGCTCTCTACTACAATGACGCCAAGCCCGAAAAGATTTACTATCAGGGACTTGCGCTCAAGACTCTCGGCCGCACAGAGGAGGCTCAGGAGCGCTTCAGGTCACTTGTCGACTTCGGCAAGGCACATATCGACGACCATATCGTGATGGACTATTTCGCGGTGTCGCTGCCCGACCTCGCCATCTGGGACGAGGACCTGGACCTGAGAAACCGCAACAACTGCCTCTACCTCATCGACCTGGGGGAGAGAGGACTTGAATAATAAAAAAAGTTAACTGAATATGAACAGACTACACACATTGCTTTCAACTTTGGTCCTGGCGCTTGTAGCGAGCCTCCAGGCTTCGGCCCAGTACATCCCCGTAGAGGCGAACCCTTACGGAGAGAGGCCGATAATAGTGCCTGTGCCGACGGCGGTCGCGGGCGTGCAGACCCCGCGCATCGTCATCAACGACTGGTATTATCAGGAGAACGCTCCCGAGAGCGTCTATGCCCTGAAGGAAATTCCGTCTGACTTCAAGCCGTTCAAGCTTGAAAAGGCAGTCTGGGCCCACCGCACCCCCAACTGCATCACCGCTTTCATGCAGAAGGTGGCGGTCCCCGCGGAGTTTGAAGGCAACCGTGTGATAGTCCGTTTCAACGGTACCACTCACGAGTCAAAGCTTTACGTAAACGGAGAGTATGTCCGCACGCACTGGGGGTCCTACGGCTCCTGGACTGCAGACATCACTCCTTACGTGACTCCCGGACAGAGTGCGCTCATCACCCTTCGCATGGACCAGAGGTCCATCGGCGTGGCGGCGTTCGTTCGCTTCTCCGGCAACATCTACGAGGACTCGGAGCTCTATGCGGTGCCTCAGCAGCACATCGAGCGCCTGCGCTTCTCCACGGACCTCGACGCCGCCTACAAGAACGCGACCCTTCAGCTCTGGCTCAAGACCAACACCCCCGGCGGAGGAAAGGTGAAGCTCTCCCTCGTCGGTCCCGACGGCAGGAAAATCTCCGCCAGCCCGTCGGTCATCGCCCTTCCCGAAGGGATGGACGAGTTTAAGTACAATGTCTCTGTCCCCAACCCGAAGAAGTGGGACTCCGAGCATCCCAACCTTTACAAGATGACCCTGACCCTGACCGACGCCAAGGGAAAGGTCACTGAGACCATCGTCAAGAACGTAGGTTTCCGTGAGATCGAGCGTCGTGGACGCAACCTCTTTGTCAACGGACAGGAGGTCAAGTTCCGCGGCATCTGGGGCGTTGACAGCGCCCGCAAGATGCGCTGGCTCAACGTCAACCACGTCCGTCACAAGTATATGAAGGAGTCCTGGCTCGACTCGTGCGACGTCTATGGCATCTATGTCCTGCACGAGAACAGCGTGGACTTCGCCAAGTTCCGCAACGGCGAGCACCCTCAGTACGCCCACCAGTGGACAGAGCTCCTCGCCGATATGATGGAGAGGGACTACGACCATCCGTCCGTCGTGATGTGGGGCCTCGGCAACGAGTCCTACAACGGTGACTTCACCCTCAGCACCCACAAGTACGCCAAGTTCGACGACCCCAGCCGTCAGACTATGTTCAGCTGGTCCAACCGCATAAGCCCCGACGAGGAGGTGCCTTATGACGTGTTCAGCTTCCACTACGGATCCTTCAGCCGCGACGATTTCGACGCTGCCAGCTACGGCACGGCCCTCTGGCACTCGACTTCGCTTCTGCAGGAGAGGGCCGAGGACCCCGAGCTGCCCGTCCTTTTCGACGAGAGCACCCACGTCACCATCTCCGGCACCGAGGCCGGCAGGGACCCCAACGTGCGCAACTTCTGGGGCGAGAGCATCCTCCACTGCTGGGAGCAGTGCTGGAACACCGACGGCGCCCTCGGACTCGACCAGTTCGGTATGTTCACCGACATGCAGAGCTGGGACCAGGTCTGGGACATGCCCGAGCAGTGGCTTATGCGCAAGGCTTATTCTCCGTTCGTGATCAAGCAGCGCTCCTACGACACTCCCGCGGCGGGTCAGCCTCTGCTGATCGAGGTGGAGAACAGATTCTCCCACACCGACCTTTCCGAAGTGAGCGTCGAGTGGAAGGTGGGTCAGGCGTCCGGCGTCGTCAAGGGCCCCAAGGCGGCTCCGCGCGAGAAGGGCACCCTCGCCATCCCCTACAAGGCCTTCAAGGACGGTGACATCGTGGAGCTCGCAGTCAAGCGCGCCGACGGCTACCAGTGCGACGAGTACAAACTTGAAGTGGGCGTGCCCGCGTTCAAGATCCCCGCTCTCTCTCAGACGGCTCCGCTCCTCACCGAGGAGGACGGATATATCTACGTTGAAGGAAAGGACTTCAAACTCACCTATGACAGATACGCCGGACAGATCACTTCTGTGGTCTACAAGGGCGAGACCGTCCTCGCGGGCGGCCCTCACCTCCAGCTTCTCCGCTCCAATCTTTCGCTCGGCGAGTATTGGCCTCAGTCCACTAACGCCTACATCGACGGAAGCGAAGCAGTCATCGACATCGACGCGATGTATTCGCCTATCACCGCTGCATATCAGGTCCGCATCGACAACAACGGCCTTATGACCGTCCATTACACCGTCAAGCACACTCCCGACCCGGCTCCCGGCCGCACCCATATCCCCTGGCAGAACGCCGACCACGGCGGCTACAGCGAGGTGGGCATCGCATTCACCCTTCCCGGCAACGTGGACAGGATCCAGTGGGACCGCAAGGGACTTTGGAGCGTCTATCCCGAGAACCATATCGGCCGCGAGCAGGGCGTAGCCTACAAGAGCGCCGAGGGTCTCGACCAGACCGAGTGGAAGAACCTCACCTATGACTTCAACTGGATGGGAGGCAATATGGCCCGCTCCAGCGTCCCCAATGACTTCCGCTCCGCCAAGGAGTACATCCGCACAGCCGACGTGCTGCTCGAGGGCAAGACCCTGGGCGTCGAGGCTCTCTCTGAGGAGAAGGACGCCGTCCGCATCGAGGCGGGATACAGAGGCGCCACGATGTACATACTCAACGAATGGAACTATCCTACCCTGGGAGTGGGCAACTGGATGAAGCCCGCCATCGACTTCGGCGACGGCTATCAGAACACCGTGTATCTCAGGCTCATCGACATCGCAGACAAGAAATAACCCTTATGAAGAAGACTCTTTTGATATCGGCCCTGTTGGCCGCGGCTCTCCCCGCCCTTGCACAGGAGAGCGTCTCCCTCAACGGGGAGTGGACATTCCGGACCCCCGACACCGAACCTGTTACGGTGACGGTCCCTCATACCTACAACATAATGGACGGGCTGGAGGAATATGCCGGCAAGGCGTTCTACAGCCGCACCCTGCCCCTGACCTCCGAGATGGCGGGGCAGAGAGTGAGAGTGCATTTCAACGCCGTCTATCACGACGCCATCGTCTATGTCAACGGCCAGAAGGCGGGCGAGCATCTCGACGCCGGATATTCTCCCTTCAGCTTCGACATCACTCCGTTCGTGGATTTCTCCAAGAATAACGAAATCCTAGTCGAGTGCAGCAACCATTACTCCGAGACGGCGTTCCCTTACTCGAGCCGCTTCGACTGGGCCAATGACGGCGGCATCATCCGCGACGTGGCGCTGCGCCTCACCGGACCTCTCAGCCTTCGCTATGTGCACATCACCCCGGACATCGACCTCTCCGACAGCACCGCCGTCGCGAACGTCGAGGTAAAGCTCTGGGAGAAAGCTCCCAAGAAGGCGGACATCTCCCTCAAGATCACCGAGAACCGCACCGGGCGCGTCGTCTATGACGCCCTTCAGACCCTCAAGCTCACCCCGGAAGGGACCTATTCCTTCAACGTGGATTGCGGCAAGGTGCAGCTCTGGCACTTCGACGACCCCGCCCTGTACACCTACGAGGCCGCGGTGATGAACAAGAAGGCCGTCAGCGACACCAGGTCGGAGCGCTTCGGCTTCCGCAAGATCGAGATCGTCGGCGAGCACCTGGTGCTGAACGGGGAGAACGTGCGTCTGCCCGGCATCGAGAACATGCCCGGGTCGAACCCCTCCTACGGAATGGCGGAGTCCCACGAGTATATGGAGAAGACCATCGGCAGGATGAAGGACCTCAACTGCACCGTCACGCGTTTCCACTGGCCCCAGGACGACTACAGGATGTGCGTCTTCGACGAAGTCGGCATCCTTGTGCAGGAGGAGCTCCCCTGGTGGCAGGGCCCGGAGACCAAGCTCACTCCCGAGCAGGTCGAAAGCGCCAAGCGTCAGCTGGGCGAATTCATCGAAGCTCACTACAACCACCCCAGCATCTTCGCCTGGGGCATCAGCAACGAGGTGAGGGACAACCGCGCCGACCTGCCCGAGCTTTATGCTTACGCCAAATCCCTCGACACCTCGCGTTTCGTCGACGTGGTCTGCAACAACATCTATGCAGATCTGGAGAACGACCCTTCGCTGATGCTCGACCTCCCCACCTGGAACGAATATATGGGCACCTGGCACGGCAAGTCCCGCGAGGATTTCGTGACGGCGATGCCTGAAGTCAAGAAAGTCCTGAACGGACGTCCCATCATGATCACCGAGCACGGCCTGTGCGAGCCCGCCTACGCCGGCGGCGACTCCCGCAGAGTCGATGAGATGATATGGCACATAAGCCATTGGAGGGCGGAGCCTTCCATCTGCGGCTACATCTATTTCAGCCTCGAGGACTACCGCACCCATATCGGAGAGGAAGGCATAGGTCGCGACAAGGTCCGCCGCCACGGAGTGTGCGACAAGTACCTTGAGCCCAAGGCATCCTACTATGTGCTGCAGCAGCTTATGTCCCCTATAGCCATCACCAAGGTGAGCCGTCCCGGCCGTGTCCGCCCCGGCTCTCCCGCTCCCGCCAACCCCAACGCCGCTTCGATCGTGCTCAAGGCGTTCGACGACTGCCCGTCGTACACCGTACGCGGCTACAAGCTGGTCTACGAGTCCATCGACGGACAGAGCAAGTCCATCGACCTTCCCGACCTCGCGCCCGGACAGGAGCATTCGCTCGTCATAGACGACCTTAACCGCAGCTTCAAGTTCGATATCGTGAGGCCCAACGGCGGGACAGTCATAAGATATTGATAGCCAATGAAAAGAGCTTTATTTTCGCTTATCCTCTGCGCCGCGTCCCTTTCGGCTGCGGCGCAGACCGTTTATACCGTCGAGGCTCCCGCGCAGCAGATGGAGCCCAAGACCGGGCATCTCAATCTCGGCGGAGTTTCGCCTTCCGGCGGCTCGATTGAAGTCAACAGCTACTATATGTCGATGGACGGCGCACCGGTGGTGCCCGTGCTCGGCGAGTTCCACTACAGCCGCTATCCCCGCGAGCAGTGGAAGGAGCAGTTGCTGAAAATGAAGGCGGGCGGCGTCACCGTCGTTCCCTGCTACATATTCTGGAATGTCCACGAGCCCTACGAGGGGCAGTGGGAATGGAGCGGCAACAAGGACCTCCGCGCCTTTGTGGAGCTCTGCGGCGAGGTGGGCCTGTGGTCCATCATCCGTCTCGGCCCCTTCGACCACGGCGAGATGCGGAACGGCGGCCTTCCCGACTGGCTTTTCACAAAGCCCCTCGAGGTCCGCTCCAATGACGTCAATTACCTCCACTACACAGGCCTTCTGTACGATCAGATCGCCCAGCAGGTACGCGGCCTCTTCTACAAGGACGGCGGTCCCATCATCGGCATCCAGCTCGAGAACGAGCATCAGCATTCCGCCGCATCCTGGGCGCTTTCCTATCCCGGCGAGGCTTCGGATTACACTTCCGCCACCTACGACGCGTCCATTACGATGGTGGGCGTGAGCGTACAGGACAAGGAAATCACCACGGCCGACCTGGGGGACCTGCATATGCAGACCCTTCTCTCGATGGCGAAAGAGCGCGGCTTCGACGTGCCGCTGTACACCGCCACGGGCTGGGGCAACGCCGCAGTGCTGGGATACGACGGCATTCCCGTCACGGCGGGCTATCCTTATCCCGTCTGGGGGGACGTCAACGCCTTGAGCGAGTTCTGCCTCTTCAAGGACCTGCACAAGCGGCCCGACTATTCGCCCGTGCGCTACAACCCCGAGGACTACCCTTCGTTCAGCGTCGAGATGGGCGCCGGCATCCAGATTATCTACGACAAGCGTCCGGTGATCGACCCCCGCGGCGCCGAAGCGATGATCGTGCGCTGCCTGGGGAGCGGAGCGAACGCCATCGGCTACTATATGTACCAGGGCGGCAGCTCGCCTCTCGGACCCGACGGGGAGAAGTTCCTTTCGGACGCCAATCCCAAGATCACCTATGACTTCCAGGCGCCTCTCGGCGAATACGGTCTCGAGAAGCCCGTGTACCGCAAGCTCCGTCTGCTGCACAGTTTCCTTGCCGATTTCGGAGACAGGCTCGCTCCGATGGAGGTGGTGCCGCCCGCCGAGGCCGCCACACTCAAGGCTGCCGACCGCGAGACTCTCCGCTACAGCGTGAGGATGAGGGACGGGGAGGGATTCCTTTTCCTTGTCAATTTCCAGGACCACGACTATGACCGCCACGCCCAGTCGACGAGGGTTGACGTCCTTCTCCCGAAGGAGACCGTCAGCATCCCCGTGGAGTTGGCGAAGGACGCCGTCGCGGTGCTTCCCTTCAATTTCAAGATGGGCTCCGCCCTTCTGAAATACTCCACCGCCCAGCCTCTGATGCATATCGGCAGCCATTGGTTCTTCTTCGCCCCCGAGGGGTCAAGCCCCGAGTATGTCTTCGCCGGAGGCAGGAAGTTCAGGCCCGCGCCGGGATTTGAGAGCACCTTCAAGTACAAGGGCCTCAGCGTCACGACCCTCACTCGCGAGCAGGCGGAGCAGGCCCTGCGCATCGGCGACAAGATCCTCTTCACCGACGCCACCGTGATGCCGGAAGGCTCTTCCGCGAGGCTCCTTAGCCTTGGCGACGAGCATTTCGAGTACACCGTGTGGTCGGACGGCAAGTTCAAGTCCTTCTCGCAGGACGTCGAGCCGGTGACCCCCTCGTTCGAGGCCACCAAGGTCGGCGCCCGCAGGCTCACCGTCCATTTCACGGGGCAGCCCTCCGCCCAGGTGCAGGAGTATTTCCTCGCGCTGGACTATACGGGCGACGTGGCGATAGGATTTCTTGACAACAAAGTGGTCGCCGACAACCTCTGGCAGGGGACCGGCGCGTGGAACATCGCCCTCGGCCGCTTCTCCGAGACGATGCGGAGCGGCAAGGACCTGGGATTTTACTTCAGGCCCCTCACGAAGGACGCTCCCTTCCTCGGGACCCTTCCCAAGGAGAATGTCCCGGCGCTTGACCGCGGTCCTGTCCTCTCCATCAACTCCGTGTCCGTCGTCCCTCAGTACCGGCTGGACATCGAGTTGTAGCGATATTTTCCAAAACGGCCTGATTTTCGGCCAAAACACGGCCGAATTGGCGAAAAATCGAAAAACGGCCTGATTTCGATAAGAAACCGGGCCGTTTCGTACGTAAATGGGCGTCTATTACTGTCTGCAGCGGCGCAGGCCGTAGATGATGATCATAAGGAAGCAGAAGAGCGGCAGGGCGAAGCTGACGTTGACCGCCGGATGACCGCAGACGGTGTCGAGGTCGATGATGGAGCCCTGCAGGGGCGGAAGTATCGAGCCGCCGACGATGGCCATCACGAGGAACGCCGCTCCGAGGGTGGAGTCCTCCGCGCTGACGTTCTCCAGGGCGATGCCGTAGATGGTCGGGAACATCAGGCTCATGAAGGCGCTGATGGCGACGAGGCATCCAAGACCGAGCGGCCCCACAAGCACGATGGCGCCGAGCGTGCACAGAGCGGCTCCGCAGCCGAAAATCCACAGCAGGCGGCGCGAGGAGACATATTTCATCAAGAATGTCGCCAGGAACCTGAAGCACAGGAACATACACATCGCAATGATGTTGTATTTCTGGGCCGTCGCCTTGTCGATGCCGAGGTTGTCGGCGTACTGGATGATGAATGTCCAGACCATTATCTGCGCCCCCACGTAGAACATCTGCGCCAGCACCCCTTCGCGATAGTCGACATTGCGCCAGAGGCGTCCCATCGTGCCTTGCACCTTGACGCCGCTGCCCGCGGTCTTAGGCATTTTCGCGAGAGCGATGATGATGAAGACCACCACGACCGCGATGCCCAGGGCGACATAGGCGGATGTGATGCAGTGCAGGTCGTGGGTGCGCTCTGCGGCCTTGGTGGCGGCGTCCAGCTCCGCGAAATGGTTGACTCCGGCCTCGTCCCTGTGCTGGTCGCTCAAGAGCGAAGGCAGCACCACCCAGGATGCGACCGCCATACCGGTGAGCGAGCCCAAAGGGTTGAACGACTGGGAGAGGTTGAGGCGCCGCGTTGAGGTCTCCTTGGAGCCGAGCGAAAGGATGTAGGGGTTGGCCGTGGTCTCAAGGAACGCGAGTCCGAAGGTCAGGATGTACAGCGACAGGCAGAAGAAGGTGAAGCTCTCCCTCGCGGCGGCGGGGATGAACAGGAACGCCCCGACGGCGTAGAGCGCCAGGCCGAGGAGAATGCCCTTCTTGTAGCTGAAGCGGCGGATGAACAGCGCAGCGGGCACCGCCATCGTCGCGTAGCCTCCGTAGAAGGCGAACTGGATGAGCGAAGCCTTTGCGGCGGACAGCTCCATAATCGTCTGGAAGCCCGCCACCATCGGGTTGGTGATGTCGTTGGCGAAGCCCCAGAGGGCGAATAGCGAAGTGACGAGAATGAAGGGCAGAAGGTACTGCCGTTCAACGAGTTTGCTGCCGGTTTTCATTATTTGTAAATGGGTCCGAAGGTGGCACAGGCGCGGTAGTCAGCTCCTTCCTTGTCCATACCGAAGGCGTTCCAGGCGGCGGGGCGGAAGATTTTGTCCTCGGGGACGTTGTGCATGCACACGGGGATGCGCAGGATGGAGCACAGGGTGATG
>R15__coassemble_899_pt1 | contig 18032 bp, 12 predicted proteins | sample R15__metabat2_low_PE_040 | metagenome-assembled genome bin R15
AGACGTCTATTCGATGCCGCGGACACATCGACTATGGAAGAGAACGTCAAAGAAGCCAAGGCCCTCGAGATTGGCGGCAGTCTCAAGAAGGCCGGAGTCTGTATAGATGTAATCTCCTCAAGCACAGGTCTGTCGACTGAAGAGATAGAGTCCCTGTAAAGCACCTCACAGCAGCCGCTTGCAGCTCAAAGAATGATGCCCGCAGGATAGTCGTAAACGTGCATTATACTGCGGGTTATATTATTAATTCCCTTCCAATCGCAAAACAATGAAAAAATCCGTCATCAAAGCAACAATAGAAAAAGCAAATCCGGCAGAGTTGGACATCATCGCACGGTTCCAGATAGAAATGGCGCTGGAGTCTGAAGGAGAGATGCTTGATCCCGAAAGAGTCCGGTACGGCGTGGAGGCGGCTCTGAAGAACCCTTCCCTTGGCGAGTATTTCGTAGCTCGGTCGGAGGACGGCGCTGTAATGGGAAGCCTTCTCGTCACAAAGGAATGGAGCGACTGGAATGACTGCGCCTACTGGTGGATCCAGAGTGTCTACGTCCAGCCGCAGTACCGGGGCCAAGGAGTGTTCACCTCCCTTTACAATGAAATCAAACGCCGCGCCGCGGAGTCCGGCTCCACCTCGCTTCGCCTGTATGTGGACAAGGACAATATATCTGCCCAGGAAACCTACAAGAAACTTGGCATGAAGCAGAGCCATTACCTGATGTTTGAAGTGCCTCTTGATGGGGAATGATTGGAAATTGCGCAAAAAACGCTAACTTTGAAGACTTACTGCTACAAGATATGAACGAATTCGAAAAATACGCCGCACTTGACAGAGGTATCAGTTCGATGACCCTGCACCGCTTCGAGTCAGCCTATGACTCATACATCAACCCCACCATCATCGAGGAGCGCAGGCTCAACGTCGCTTCGATGGACGTCTTCAGCCGCCTGATGATGGACCGCATCATCTTTCTCGGAGTCCCCATTGACGACGACGTCGCCAACATCATCCAGGCGCAGCTCCTGTTCCTGGCTTCAACCGACCCCTCGGCAGACATTTCCCTTTACATCAACACCCCCGGCGGGCAGGTCTCCTCAGGCCTTGCGATCTACGACACGATGCAGCTGGTGGAGCCTGACGTCGCGACCATCTGCACCGGCATGGCGGCATCGATGGGTTCTGTCCTTCTCTGCGCCGGCGCCAAGGGCAAACGCAGCGCCCTTCCGCACTCCAAAGTCCTTATCCATCAGCCACTTGGCGGTGCCAAGGGTCAGGCAAGCGACATCCTTATCGCGGCGAAGGAAATCGAAAAGACGCGCGAGGAGCTCATCAGCATCATCGCCGAGCACAGCGGCCAGCCGTTCGAGAAGGTGTTCGCCGACGCGGACCGCGACTTCTGGATGAGCGCCGAAGAGGCGAAGGCATATGGTATGGTGGACGAGATACTCAGCAAAAGGCAGAAATAGATGGCATCACAGAAAAAAAGGCACTGCTGTTTCTGCGGCAGGAGCGAAGATGAAGTGACCCTGCTGCTGAGCGGCATCGACGGATACATCTGCAGCGACTGCGTCAAGATGGCGGGCGAATACATCTCCGAGCTGGAGAGAGGTGCCGACGATGATGAGGAAGGCGCCATAGAGATAGGAGAGCTTCAGAAGCCGAAGGCGATAAAGGAGTTCCTGGACCAGTATGTCATCGGTCAGGACAGAGCGAAGAAACTTCTCGCCGTGGCGGTGTACAACCACTACAAGCGCATCAATCACAATCTCGTTGAGAAGCCTGACGACGGTGTGGAGCTGGAGAAGTCCAACATCCTGATGGTGGGCCCCACCGGTACGGGCAAGACGCTGATGGCCAAAACGATAGCGAAGATGCTGGACGTCCCGTTCACCATCGTTGACGCCACCGTCCTCACAGAAGCGGGATATGTCGGCGAAGACGTCGAGAGCATCCTGACGCGTCTGCTGCAGGAGGCTGACTACGACGTTGCGAAGGCCGAAAGAGGCATAGTCTTCATCGACGAAATCGACAAGGTGGCCCGCAAGAGCGACAACCCCTCCATCACCCGCGACGTGTCCGGCGAAGGCGTCCAGCAGGCTATGCTGAAACTCCTCGAGGGCAATGTCGTCAACGTCCCCCCGAAGGGCGGGCGCAAGCATCCCGAGCAGGACTTCGTGCACGTCAACACCCAGAACATCCTCTTTATCTGCGGCGGAGCCTTCGAAGGAATCGAAAGGCGCATCGCACAGAGACTCAACACCCAGGTGATAGGATTCGGCGCAGCCGAGAAGCAGCGTATAGACAAGGACAACCTTCTGCAGTACGTCAGCGCAATGGACCTGCGCGGCTACGGGCTCATTCCCGAAATCATCGGCCGCCTGCCGGTCATCACATACCTCGACCCGCTCGACCGCGACGCCCTCAAGCGCATCCTCACAGAGCCCAAAAACGCCATTGTGCGCCAATACGAGAAGATTTTCGAGCTCGACGGGATGAAGCTCTCGATTGACCCGGATGTGCTCGACCTCATCGTGGACACATCGATAAAAAACAAGCTCGGCGCCCGAGGACTCCGCAGCATCTGCGAACAGATAATGAACGACGCGATGTACGAAGCCCCCTCTTCGCGCAAAAAGACCTTCCGCCTCACCCTCGACTACGCCAAGGACAGACTGAAGGACGTGTTGTAAGCATCAAGTGACAAGACCAATATGAAACACCTCATCACACTTTCAGCGCTCATCATTATGGCAGCATCCTGCAACAACGGCAGCGACACCCTGGTCGCGTATTTCTCAGCCACAGGCACGACCAAGGCGGTGGCGGAAAGAATAGCCGAGGCGGCGGTAGCCGACCTCTGCGAAATAACCCGGACAGCCCTCAACTCCGAAAAGGTCCTCGCCTGGTGGGACGACGCTTCGCGCAGCAGCGTTGAAATGTCCGACCCTTCGTCAAGACCCTCAATCGCAAAGAAAGTGAAGGGCCTGGACAAATACTCCAAGATTTACATCGGATTCCCCATCTGGTGGTACACCGCCCCCACCATCATAAACACGTTCATCGAGGAAAATGACCTCAGCGGCAAGCAGGTGGCGTTCTTCGCCACGTCAGGCGGCAGCGACATCCGCAAGGCCTGCAAGCAGTTCGAGGAGCAGTATCCCGAGCTCGACTGGCTGGGAGGAAAGCTCCTCAACAATGCCTCCGACGCTGACATAGAGGCATTCGTCTCGGGGGAGAGCCTCGCAAAGGGGGCGATGCTGATGGGCGGCTACACTGAGCAAAGGGAGCCCACCGAAGAGGAGATCGAGCTTTTCCGCCACGTCACGGGCACAGGAGATATGGTATTCACTCCCCTCTCAGTCGCGACGCAGGTCGTGGCCGGGATCAACTACCGCTTCTACTGCAGATATCAGGAGGCCGGGAATTCCGGCCATATGTGGGTGGTCATCTACAAGCCCCTCGAGGGCGAAGCGCAGCTCTCAAAGATTGAGAAAATCTAATACGGCATCAGCATAGCGAGATCCTAAAAGGATCTGCCCGTCGCGGTTGAAATGAAGGTTGTCATCATTGACCCCGCACCCCTCCGCGCTCACGCAAGCGGAATGCGGTATCACGTCCGGCACCTGTCTCAGGACGGGATTTATGATGGCGGAGCTTTCCATCAAAGGATTGGTCTCCCCTACGACAAATGGCACTTCCGGAGCGTCAAGGTCCTCGCGAAGGTCATCTGCAAACGCTGAAAGTCTCTCCAGATAGACGGCGGCCTTCTGCTCGGTCGCGTCACTCTCCCCCTGGTGCCAAAGGATGGCGCGAAGCGTCCCGTACTCCATAGCAGCCCTGCAACGTCTCACCGCCTCGTCATAAAACGAAGGAATGAGAGGTCCGAACCTGCCCTGCAAGTCATCCGACCGCTCGCTGAAAGACTGACGCTGCGCACCTTTGAGCCACTGCGAAAGCGAAGACCCGCCGCGGGCGTTGACGACCAAAAGGATGTCGCGTCCGGTGAGTGCGTGCAGGCGCGAAGCGAAGGCGAAGGCAGGATTCAATCCCTGCATCGAAGAAGACTTGCGGATGGTGGAATGAATGTTGAGAGGAGCGCGGGCCGGCACCGGGACGTCCAGGCTGTCAAGAAGATAGACTCCTTCCAGAATAACCGTATCCTCCGGCTGCATCTGCGCCCTGCCCGCCATATTGGACTGTCCTATGCAGAGAAACACGTCATATCCTTCGGAAGAAGGACGTTGAGCACAAGCGCAAAACGCCGCAGCAACTGCTACGGCGCTTATGATTCGTTTTATGGAGCGTATCATTACTTGAGCTCGCGGAATTTCTCGACGGAGATGGCCTTCTTGTCAAAGGAGATGATGTCCTTGACGGCGGCGATTACCTTCTGCTCGGCGACCTGCTCGGAGAGTCTCTGGACCTGCTGACCGTCGGAGAGAATCTTCTGAGCAGACTCTTCGATGAACTGCTCGGGGACATTCGCCATACCGTACATAGCGTATTGGTAGGAGACATATCCGCGCGCAGCGTCGGCGACATCCTCGCGGGTGATCTTAAGGTCGAACTTCTTCATCAGGAAGTCGCTCACCATCTGCCACTTGTAGTCGGCGAGGAAAGCGTCGAACTCCTTGTCGATGTCCTCCTGGGTGAACTTGCCCTTGTTGATGGTGTAAAGCCATCTGCGAAGGAACCCTTCGGGAAGGGTGATGTCAGCCTTCTTGAGGAGATAGTCCTTGATATCCTTGCCGAGACGATAATCGGTCTCCTGCTTATAGTTTTCGGAAAGACGTCCCTCGACAAACTTGTCAAACCCGGCTTCGTCCTTGACGGCGCCCTCACCGCAGATCCTGTCGAAGGTCTCCTGGGTGGCGGGAGCGGCCTCGAAATTCTTGATATTGACGACGGTGGCGTTGAAAACGGGATTCAGGCCCTCGAGGTCCTCCTTCTTCACCTTGAGAAGGGTGGCCCTGTCGCCTTCGCGCTCAAGGAGCTCATTGACGTTGATCTCGAGCTTGTCACCGGCCTTGATACCCATAAGGGCGGGCTTCATTGCCTCTGTAACGTCCCTCATCGAGATGTAGGCGTTCTCGACGGTCTTCTCCTCGTTCTCGAGGTCCACATAGACGTAGGACTCGGGAGTCGGGGTCTCGACCTCCTGGAGTTCGCCGAACTGCATAAGCATATTTTTCTTCATTTCCTCCTTGGCGACTGCGGTGCACTTGATGGTGTAGTTGGTCACCTTGTCGGAGTCGGAGAGCTCGAAGCTGACTTCGGGAGCGACACCGAGGTCAAACTTGAAGACGAACTCCTCACCGTCCTTCCACTCGAAGTCGGGCTGGTCCTCGCTGGCGATGGGGTCGCCGATGAAGGTCTTTTCGCTCTCGTCGATAAATTTGCCGAGTTCGTCGGAAATGATGTCGTTCACGGCGTCACCGAGGCACTGCTCGCCATATACCCTCTCGATAAGGGATGCAGGGACCATTCCTTTGCGGAATCCCTTGAACTCCGCTGTCCTGCGGCGCTCTGAAAGTTTCTTCTTCTTGACGGGTGCGTAATCCTCGGGGGAGAGTGTGATGGTGAGCTCGATGTTGAGGTCATCAATCTGTTTCTTTTCGATGTTCATTGTATTGAGTTTTATTATTTTTCAAAACGGGGCGCAAAGATAGCGATTAAATCTCAAATAATCAATCGTATGTCTATGCATTGCGTTGCGGATACGCCACTCTGTCGTGATAAAGCTGCACAAGATATGACTTCAGGGCGTCCTTGACGAGGCTCACTTCCTTGAGCGAGATGTCCGCCTCGTCGAACTGTCCCTCCTCCATCTTGGCCGCCACGATGCCGTCCACAAAGGTGGAGAAGTCCTCGGGCGCGGTGGACTTCAGGGTCCTGGAGGCCGCCTCGACGGTGTCGCAGAGCATCAGGACTATCTGCTCCTTGGTCTGCGGTTTGCGGCCGGGGTAGAAGAAATCGCCGGTGTCCGACGGGTCCCCACCGTCGTTTAAATACTTGTTATAGAAATACTTGGTGCAGGCGGTGCCGTGGTGGGTGATGATGAAGTCCTTAAGGATGGAGGGAAGACCCATCTTGTCCGCGCGCTCGAGACCGTCGGTCACGTGCGCGATGATCTCCCTGGCGCTCTGGACGGGAGTCCTGAGGGAATGATAGCCGGGAGCGCCTTCAAGCTTGGAGAGCGACTCGTTCTCGATGAAGCACTGGGGGTTGGAAATCTTTCCGATGTCGTGATAAAGTGCCCCCGCGCGCACGAGAAGGGCATCGGCGCCGATGGAGCGCGCCACGACGTCCGCCATTGTCATCACCTGGAGCGAATGCTGGAAGGTGCCGGGAGCCTTGGTCTCCATCTCCCGCAGGAGAGGATTGCCCGTATCGGCGAGCTCCTCCAGACGCGAGGACGACACCAGGTCGAATATCTTCTCGAAGAGAAAGATCATCGGATAGCCGAGCACCGTGAGGACGGACCCGATGAAGAGGAACGTAAGGGTATGTACGACGCTCCCCCCGACAGCCTCAGTGCTGCGGAAGGCGAGATACGTAAGCGCCAGGGCGACGAAAGCGATGAGCGCAGTGAGGAACTGCTTCCATCCCTTGGAGAAGAATCTGAACGCGTAAATCGAGGCAAACCCCGCGACGAGAAACATCGTGAACAGGACGACACCCGAGTCGTTGAATATCAGCAGCGGCAGAAGGGTGATGATGTACACCGTGACGATGAGCTTGTTTTTGAAGAACGCCTGCAGCCACAGGGCCGACAGCGTGAAGGGCACCATATACAGGAAGAGCGGAGACTTGCGCAGCGCCAGGGCGCCAATGGTGGCGATGAGAAATACGGTGAGGATGAAGTAGAGCTTGCGGGAGTCCCTGAGTGCCGTCCTGTTCGTGAAATATATCGCGAGATACAGGATGAGCACAAGCACAAAGGAAAGAAGGACGTTTCCGAGCAGATACAGGGCCTTAGGGCCTGTGTAGCCAAGATTTGCGACATACTCGGCCTTGTAGGAGTCCAGCATCTGGGCTATCTCGGCGGTTACAATCTCCCCTTCGGAGACAATGAGCTGGCCGGCGCTCACAAAGCCGTCGGTGAGCGATACCACTTGCGAGGACTCTGCGTGCACCAGCTCTGTCGTCTGCTTGTCATAGAAAAGGTTAGGAACGATGAGGTCATATATTTTCGCCGCCTTGAATATGGAGTCGAGGTCGTACGACCTGTACTTTTTGGACATCTCGGAAAGAAGGCGTGCCCTCGCCTCTGACTGGCGGTAAACCTCGCTCGCCGGATGCTTGGACGCACGCTTGTCCTTCTGGATGTAAAGGACCTGGGACGAAGCATCGTCGGAGACGCTCCTGTCAAGCTTGACGCCTTCGTCGGAGACGACTCCCTGCGCATAGACGTCACGCAGGATCTCGATGGCGGAGGACTTCAGCGAGGAATGCTTTCCGAAAGAAAGGCTCTCCGCCGCCTTGAGGTTGCGCGCGACGACCTCGTCGTCATATCTGTAGTACGGGATGACCGCGGTGACGGTGCGTCCCTTCTCCGACTGGATCTGCTCGTCCGTCTTGAGTATCGGGAAATCAAACTGCGAGTATAGCGTCTCGTACTTCCAGGCCGACCCCTTCTTGTACTCGTATCCAAACTTGGGAGTCCTCGGAAGGATAACTGCCAGGATAAGGAAAAGTATCGCGAACGGGACCTTGGACTTGAGGAACGGATACGCGCCGGGATGTCTGACCTCCCCTCCCATCACGCGTCGATGTTTGCGTAATGGGCGTTCTCTTCGATGAACTGCCTGCGCGGCGGGACGTCGTCACCCATAAGCATCGAGAATGTCCTCTCTGCCTGGGCGGCGTTGTCGATGGTGATCTGACGCAGACGCCTGCGGGCGGGGTTCATAGTGGTCTCCCAGAGCTGCTCGTCGGACATTTCACCAAGACCTTTGTAGCGCTGCACGGTGTAACCCTTCTCGGAGCCCTTGCCTAGCTTCTGCGCGGCTTCCTCCCTCTGCTCCTCGGTCCAGCAATAGATCTCCTCCTTGCCCTTCTTGACAAGATAGAGGGGAGGAGTGGCGAGATACACGTAGCCGTTCTTGATGAGGTCGAACATATATCTGAAGAAGAAAGTCAGGATAAGGCAGGCGATGTGGGAGCCATCGACATCGGCATCGGTCATTATCACCACCTTGTGGTAACGCAGACGGCTGAGGTCCATATGCTTCTCTCCGGTCTCGTCCTCCTGGGCGACGGTGACGCCGAGGGCGGTGTAGATATTCTGGATTTCCTGGCTGTCGAACGCCCTGTCGGTGGCGGCCTTCTCGACGTTCAGGATCTTTCCTCTCAAAGGAAGGATGGCCTGGGTGCGGCGGTCGCGGCCCTGCTTGGCGGTGCCGCCTGCGGAGTCTCCCTCGACGAGGAAGATTTCGCACTTCTCGGGATCCCTCTCGGAGCAGTCCGCCAGCTTTCCTGGCATTCCGGCGCCGGACATCACGGTCTTTCTCTGCACCATCTCGCGCGCCTTGCGGGCGGCGTTGCGGGCGGTGGCGGCGAGGATCACCTTCTCGACTATCATCTTGCCGAGCTTGGGATTTTCCTCGAGATAGATGTCCATCGCGGCTGCTGTGGCCTGGGAGACGGCCGAGGTGACCTCGGTGTTGCCGAGCTTGGTCTTGGTCTGGCCCTCGAACTGGGGCTCCGCTACCTTGACCGACACGACGGCGGTGAGACCCTCGAGGAAGTCGCTCTGCTTGAGCTCGTCACCCTTGTACTTCTCCATCATCTTGTTTTTGTCGGCGTAGTTCTTCAGGGACCTGGTGAGGCCCATCTTGAAGCCCTGGAGATGGGTGCCGCCTTCGATGGTGTTGATGTTGTTGACGTAGGAGTATATCTTCTCGGTGTAGCCGTTGTTGTACTGGAGGGCTATGTCGATGGGAATGATCTTGTCGGAGGTGACGCAGACGGGCTCGGGTATCATATGCTCGGCGTCGGCGTCAAGGTAGGAGATAAACTCCGAAAGGCCCTTCTGAGAATAGAACACCTCGGAGCGGAAGACCTGGCGGCCGGTGGCCTTGTTGTTGCCGTTCTCGTCCACCACAAACTCGTCCACCATCTCGCGCAGGTCCTTCAGCGTGATGCGGATGCCCTTGTTGAGGAACGCGAGCTCGCGCAGGCGGCTGGCCAGGGTGTCATACTTGTAAACGGTGGTCTGGGTGAAGATGGTCGGATCCGGATGGAAGGTGATGATGGTGCCGGAGTCCTCGCAAGTGCCGATCACCTCGACCGGAGCGAGGGGCTTGCCCTTGGAGTATCTCTGCATGAAGACCTGGCCCTCGCGGTGGATCTCCGCGACGAGGCTGTCGGAAAGTGCGTTGACGCAGGATACGCCCACGCCGTGCAGACCTCCGGAGACCTTGTAGCTGTCCTTGGAGAACTTTCCTCCTGCGTGAAGGACGGTCAGGACGACCTCCAGGGCGGAGCGGTGCTCCTTGGGGTGCATGCCCGTAGGGATGCCTCGCCCGTTGTCCTGGACCCTTATGCTGTTGTCCTCCTCTATGGTGACGTCTATGTCCGTGCAGAAGCCGGCCATAGCCTCGTCTATACTGTTGTCTACCACCTCGTAAACCAGATGATGGAGACCTCTCTCGGCGATGTCGCCGATGTACATCGAAGGTCTCTTTCTGACTGCCTCCAGTCCCTCGAGGACCTGGATGCTGCTGGCTGAATACTGCTCTTCGGCAGCTTTCATCTCTTCTGTATCAATCATTTGTCCGTAAAATAAAAATGTCTGTTCATAAAACAGACAAATTTACTAAAAATTTTACAGATTAAGGCAAATTCCGACTGTAAAATATGGCCCTTTCTCGACAAAAAGAAGGTTGCGCATCACAGGCTGTCCCAGCAGGTTGCCGCCTTCCGCCCAGAGAGAGAATTTCCGGCTCGTCCTGTATTCGAGATTGACCCCAAGGTCCACCCATCCCAGCGTCTCAAGACGGTAATCGTTGTAGAGCGGAAGGGCGTGCTCGTCATCATAATATCTCTTTGTCATCCATTCCGCACTGATGCCGGCGAAGATGCGCCTGTTCCAGTTGTAAGTCATGGCGGCGGAGCCCTGGAAGCGAGGCAGGGACAGTGCGGTCGTGACAGAGCGGAATTGTGACTTCTGCACCGTCAGCGCCCCCTCGACGTCAAGCCTGTCCGAGTGCCAGGAGACGTCGGCGGTGGCGTACATCCTGTCGTAATTGGTCATATAATACAACGGATGTGAGCAATGCTCGATGAGGCAGGTGCCCGAAACGCGGGAATACAGGAGCATCCCGTCGAGAGGGGCGTTGTACCAGCGGGCATACCCCGCCTTGACCGAATACTGCAGCCGACTGAAGGCGCTTCCGCCCGCTGACAGAGAGGCGTCGAAGGTATTGACCGAGGCGTCAGCCAGATTATAAGGGTACGAGTCGGAAAGATATACGGGGAAATGATGGTTCGACTCGAGGAATGACCTGTATGTGTTGAATTTCTGGCCTCCGGTGAGGGCGGCGCCTATCACAAGTGCGTCCTTGACGGCAACGAAACTCACATTGAAGTCAGGGTAGAGGTTGCGGCCCTTGTAGTCGGGAGAATCCGTTTCCTCCGTGTCAGTCCCCGTCCAGACCTGCGAATACCTTATGCCGGCGTGAAGGCGGAAGCGGGGCGAAGAGAACTCGTATGCGGGGGCGACGTCCACCCTGTCAGAAGCCAGCGAGACGCCGTAGGTGCTCGAAGACAGCGAGGACTGGCCCGAGTACATCGTCCTGTCGTACAGTGCCTCAAGAGCGACAGAATTATGCAGGGCGAAGGAGTAACCGAAGGAAGCCTTGGCTCCGAGCTCGTGCTCGGAATGGTCGAGAGGAACATATACGCCGGCCTCCAGGGCATCACCGGTCCAGTCATAGTTCAAAGAGAAGTCATAGGCGAAATCGGACGGCGCCGCGGAGCGCACCCTGAAAGTGCCGGAAGCGCCGAGAGCGGTAGCGTAACGCGGATCGTCGGAATAAAGAATCGAATCCTCCTGCATAAAGAGGGTCTTGAACTTCCCGTCGAGGGAAAGGACGGTCTTGGCGCCGTCGCGGCGAAGGAGAAATCCCAGCTTGTTCGCCAGGTCCGCTCCCTTGTAAGTGTCGCCGGCGGAAGTACGGTATGTCCCGCTCCCTATGGAGACGGGGGTCATATCGTACCAGTCGCCCCAATATCCCTTTAAATCGTCATATACTGTCAGGCCCCAGGGTCCCTTTATCTCAGGGGACCAGACTGCCTGCAGCTGAGGATGAAGGGAGTATCCCGCGCCTGCGCGCAGATAAAATTTCTTTCCGTCATAGACGGTGGGGTCGGGACGCATCTCTATGAGATACGGACTGAACTCGTAGGCGCCCTTGTATGGATTGTCGAACACCGAGTATCCGAAATCCCAGTCAAACTTCAGCAGGGAGTCCGGCACCGCCATCGCGACATTCTGCTTCTCGACGTCCAAGGCGCGCCCTTCGTAGGCGTTCGTGACCTGCACGGTGGGATTGAGGTTCTGGGCGGAAGCTGCGGCGCACAGCAGCAGTGCGGCTGCGGAATAAAGATATCTTCTTTTCATCATTGCGCGTCAGTCATTAAAGTTGTCAATTTTTCGAGTCTCATCCTGACTGCGTCAGGCACGTCATCGTCCGGGCCGGAAGCCTCGTACCCGGAGGCGATGCTCTCGAACGTGGCCTTCGCCTGCGCGAAGTTGTCCTGTTCGGCGAAAGCGTCTCCCAGCACGATGAAGGCCTTGGCGAGCCAGTAGTTCTGGCCTCCCGCCTTGGATGAGAAGTCATATACCATTTTTTCGACAGAGCTGAAGTTGCCCTCGTCGTAAGTGCTCTGTATCAGCAGGTAAGACGCCTCGGCGCCTTCTGCAGTGGAGGGCTCGGAGGAGAGCTGGCGGAAGATTTCCATCGCCTCTGCCCTGCGGCTGGAGCTCATCAGGGACTTGGCCCTGACATAGTCCGCTTCGCGCGCGAGGGCGACGTCGCACCCCGGATCGGCCTTGAGGGAGACGGCGGCGTCAACGGCGTCCTTGTAGGATTTGGCGCGGTACGCCGAGCGCATCAGGCCTGTCTTCGCGGTGAGGGCGTTGCCCTCCAGACGGGCGTTGTCCTTGAGGATGGAATATCCTCCATATGCTTCCTTGTAATGCTCGAGCTCATAGGAAAGGACGGCATACTGCAGCGCCGAAGGCTCGAGCAAGGTGCCAGCATCGCCGGACTTCAAGACCCGGGCATAGCAGTCGACGGCGTTTTCCTTCTGGCCCAGGGCGGCATAGCTCTGGGCTTCGTAGAAGCGCGCCTCGGTCAGATGCTCTCCGTCCGGATAAGTCTCGACGTACTTCTGGAGCGAAGCGAGGGCCTTCTGATAATTGCCGCTCAGGAACACCTGCTCGGCGGAATTGAAGAATATCTGCTCCTTCTCCGCCTCGGTCTTGCGCGAGCCGTCGCCGACACTCTCGATGTACGCAAGATAAGCCTCGGGCTCGCCCTTTGACTGGTAGATGGACTCGATCGCGAGCATCGCGTCCTCGGTGTATTCGCTCTTCGGCAGGGTCTCCACCACCTGCTTGTAGTACTCAAGCGCCTTGTCATAGCGCTTGGCGTTGCGCTCCAGCATACCCAGGTCGATCAGGGCGCGGGCGACATACGTGCCGTCCTTGGAGCGGTCGCGGAGGGTCTCGAAGCATTCGCGCGCCTTGGCGTCGCTGCCGGCGTCCACATACGTGCGGCCGAGCTCATAGAGAGCCTCCGAATAGTACGCCGCCTCAGGCGAAGCGTTATTCACCTTCGAAAGGGCGTCGATCTTTTTCTGTCTGTCCGAAGCCTTGTTTCCCGCGAGCCCGCAGGAAAGGCCGAGCTGATAGTAGGGATACACGTCATCGGGGTCGCTGTAGCTCTGCAGCACCTTTTCGTAAGATGCAGCCGCCGCCTTGTAGTCCTTGCGGAGGAAATCGCAGTCGGCGCGCCTTACGAGGGCGTCCTTGAGGAAGGTCCTGTTGCCGGAAGATGCATAGGTGTCGAACCACTTCGCGGCGTCGGCGTAGTCTCCGTCACGGAAATAGGCGTGAGCGATATTGTAGGGCGGGGCCGCAGACTCGGCGCTACCGTCGAGGGCGGAAGTGTTGTAAAGGTCGGTGAAGACCTCCGCCGCCTGGGCGGGCTTGCCGGAATTGTAGTACGACTCGGCGAGCCAGTAGCGGGAAAGCTGGTTGAAAGGATTGCGGCGGCCGGTATAGAACGCGGCTGCCTGCAGGCACGGGACAGCATCTCTCCAGGATCCGCCGGAGATGAGCTGAGACGCACGCAGGTAATTGGCTTTCATATAGTTGCTGCGCATATCGGGACTCAGGTCATCGATATTGTCGTAAGCCTCGACCGCACCGGCGTAGTCCCTTTGCGAGAGTTTCGCCAATGCCATATAGCTGTAGATGTCGTCACCCCTGCGTGACTTTGAGTAGCGGGCTATATAGTCAGTGAAGGGGGTGCCGTCCTGGTTGAGGTCAAACGCCAGCTTGGCGTAGTTGAACATCGCGTCCTCCTCGATGTCGGGGTCGAAGGAAAGGTCGGAAGCCTGCTTGAAGGCGTCCATCGCCGCCACCTTGTTTTTCAGCTGCAGGTATGCGTCGGCCATCTGATATGATGCGATCTGACCCAGGGAGTCGGTCAGCGGGGCCATCCGGTTGAAGCTGTCCACGGCTCCGTTCCAGTCTTTCGTGGCGTAGAGCATCGAGCCGGCATAGAAGAGGTCCGAGCGGGTCCTTTCCTCGTCTGAGCCGAGATTGACGTCATAGTACTGCTTTGCCTTCTCCACGTCGCCCCGTATCAGGAAAGCCTCGGACAGGATGCGGGACAGGCGCAGCTGCCGTTCCTCGGGCACGACGTCAAACAGAGCGGGGCCGTTGTCCGTGACATACAGATAGTCCTTGAGGTTGAACCGGCACTCGAGGATATAGTAGCGGGCAAGGGGGGCGAAGCGCGGGTCCTTCGCCGCGATTTCGAACCAGTCGATGGCGTCTGCAAAATCGCTGCGCGAATAGTCGATATAGCCTATGGCGTACCGCGAAGCGGCGGTATAGTCCGACTGCGGCATCTTCTCGGCGGCAACGAATTTTCTCCGCGCGCTGTCATAGTCTCCGAGGCCATAATCCGAGTACGCCCTCTTGTAGACGAACTCGGCCACCTGGCTCTTGTAGAGGTCATCGGTGGAGAACTGGGCGAATTCGTTTCTCGACACTTCATATTCCTGCCTGTCAAAGGCGTCCAGTCCCAGGCAGTAATGTATCTGGGCCGCAAGGGATGACTCGGGATACTCCTCCAGATATCCTCTGAGGATGTCCCCGTAGCCTTCCACACGCATCTTTGCAGCGCAAAGGGCGCTGTATCCTTCGCTCAGGGCGTCTTTCCTGTCGCCCAGGGACTCGAATATGTCGCGGGCGCTCTCGTACATCCCGCTGCGGTAAAGCCTGACGGCCTGCCTGTAGTCCTTGTCCATCGGTCCGGCGGACGCCGTGTATCCAACGGAAAGCAGGATAACGGCAAACGTCAGCAAGTATGATTTGTATCTGCACATAAATATTCGTTTTAACCTACAAAATTACAAAAAATCGGTCTATATTTGCTCAACATTTAAGCCAATCTTGAGATTTATGGAAAATACCCCGCTCATATCCTTCAAAAACGCAAATATCCTCAATTCAGAAAGCATCGTGATCTATGGTCTGGACATGGACATCCGCCCGGGAGACTTCGTCTATATCGTGGGGAAAGTCGGCACCGGCAAGACATCCATCATCCGCACGATGACAGCGGAGAACCCTCTCAAGGAGGGGGAAGGCACGGTGTGCGGGTATTCGCTGCAAGGGATAAAGCCCCGTGACATCCCGTTTCTGCGCCGCAGGATGGGAGTGGTGTTCCAGGATTTCCAGCTGCTGATGGACAGGAGCGTGGAGGACAATCTCTCGTTCGTTCTGAAGGCGACCGGATGGAAGAAGAAGGAAGAGATGGACTGTCGCATACGCGAAGTGCTGGAGGCCGTGGGAATGGAGACGAAGGCTCACAAGATGCCTCACCAGCTCTCCGGCGGCGAGCAGCAGAGGATCGCCATAGCCCGCTCGCTTCTCAACAAGCCCGAGGTCATCATCGCGGACGAGCCGACCGGCAATCTTGACGGCGAGACCGCTGAAGGGATAATGAAGCTCCTGACGCGCATCAACCGCGAAAACGGCACTGCGGTCGTGATGGTGACTCACAACCGCAGTATCTTTGAGAGTTATCCCGGAAGGGTGTTTGTCTGCCGCGACGAAAAATGCGTCGAGCAGCGCAACGACGAGGTCATCGACCTCTCCCTGACTATTTGACCAGCTGCGCCTTGAGCGCTCCGATCTTGGCGTCGGCGTCGTCTCCCTTCGCTCCGAAATAGAATTTTATCTTGGGCTCCGTGCCTGAAGGACGGACCGACACCACATCCCCCGCCTCGTCGAAGAACTGCAGGACATTGGACTTGGGCTGGCCTGTCTTCTCACTGTCAAGATAGTCCACGACCTTTGTGACGGGCGAGCCGCAGAGGTCCTTGGGAGGGTTGGAGCGGAAGTCCGCCATTATCTGCTGGATCTCCTCGGCGCCGGTCTTTCCCTTGCGCACCAGGCTCACCAGCCCTTCCTTCCTGTAGCCGTACTCGGCGTATATCTTCTGCATCAGCTGATACAGGGTGAGGCCCTGCTCCGCCGCCCACGCGGCGCACTCCGCTATCATCATACAGCTCACCTGGGCGTCCTTGTCGCGCACGAACTCACCGACGTTGAAGCCGTAGCTCTCCTCTCCGCCGCAGATGAATTCGCCGCCCTCGGCCTTCTTTCTCTTCACCACCTCGGCGATGTACTTGAATCCCGTCAGCACATTGTACACGGGCACTCCGAAGCTCTTGCAGATGTCGGCGATGAGCTCCGTGGTGACGATGGTCTTCACGACGTACTTGCCTTCGGTCAGCTTGCCGAGGTCATTCCAGCGGTTGAGGATGTAGTATGTAAGAAGGGACGCGGTCTGGTTGCCGTTGAAAAGCACCATCTTTCCGTCATTGTCACGCACCGCGATGCCCATACGGTCGGCGTCGGGGTCGGTGCCGATGACGATGTCGGCACCGGTCTGCTCGGCCTTCTCGACAGCCATCTTGAGGGCCGCGGGCTCCTCGGGGTTCGGGGAGATGACGGTGGGGAAATCTCCGTCGCTGACGTCCTGGTCGGGGACGTGGATGATGTGCTTGATGCCCACGCGGGAGAGGAGCTCGGGGACGAGCCTCACGCCGCATCCGTGCAGAGGGGTGTAGACGATCCTGATGTTTTCAGCGTGCTTGGCGCAAAGCTCGGGGCTGAGGGCAAGCGACTGAAGGTCACTCAGATACAGCTCGTCCACGTCACTTCCCATCACGTCGATGGCGCCGCACTTCTCGCCGGAGGTGAATTTCACCTGCGAAGGGTCGGTGATCTTTGCGACCTCCTCGACGATCTCCTTGTCGACGGGAGACGTGACCTGACCGCCGTCGGACCAGGACACCTTGTAGCCGTTGTACTCCTTGGGATTGTGCGAGGCGGTGATCATTATGCCCGCGACGGCGCCCTTGAGACGCACGGCGTAGCTCATCTCGGGAGTGGGGCGGATGTTGTCGAAGATGTACACGTGGATGCCGTTGGCGGACATCACGTCGGCGGCGATCTTTGCGAACTCCTTGCTGTGGTTGCGGCTGTCGAAGGAGATGCAGACCTTGAGGTCGTCGCCCTCGCAGTGGCTCAGGATATAGTTCGCAAGGCCCTGGGTGGCCATTCCGACCGTGTATTTGTTCATACGGTTGGTGCCGACGCCCATTATGCCTCTCAGGCCGCCGGTGCCGAACTCGAGGTTTTTGTAGAACGCGTCCTCAAGCGCGGCGGGATCGTTGTTCTTCAGAGAGATTATCTGGCATTTGGTCTCGGGATCGAAATCTCCGGTCAGCCAGTCTTGTACGGTTTCGTTAAAATCTTTCATCGTATCGTGTATTTTTTAGATTTTTCGGTAAATCATACAAATTTAGGAATTATCCGTGATATTGCTATCTTTGCGGCGATGAAAAAGAAGTCTTTCGCAGACATTTTGTGCGACATATCGGACACGGGAGCGGCGAAAATGCGCCGCAAGGTCCCGCAGTGGGCGGACTCGGAGGGTCTTTCCTTCCCGACGCAGCTCTGCACCGAGCAGTGCAGCTCCTCCGCCACCGCCCTCTACAAGGCCGGGCTCCTTAGCCGCCTTGACCCGCAGGATAAGCCCGAAATGGCGTCATCCTGCGGGCATTTACCCGCAGGATACGGCGGTTTTGCGCCTACCCTGCGGGTGGTGGACCTGACGGGCGGGCTGGGCGTGGACTGCTGGGCTTTCAGCCGGATTGCCTCGCACGTGCACCACAACGAGATGGACAGGACCCTGAGCGAGGCCGTGCAGGCCAATTTCAAGGCCCTGGGCGTCACCGGAGTGACATTCTCAAGTGTCGAGGTGCGTCCGGGCGGGAGCGTCTCAGAGGTGCTGGAAGCCTCAGGCGGCGGGGCGGACGTCATCTACCTCGATCCGGCCCGACGCAGCGGCACGGGACGAAAGGTATTTCTGCTGGAGGACTGCAGCCCGGACATCCTTTCTCTCAAGGACGAACTCCTCGCCGCGGCGCCGCGCATTCTCGTCAAGCTCTCCCCTATGGCGGACGTCACGATGGTCTGCCGGAGGCTCGGAACGGAAGTGAAGGAAGTGCACGTCGTGGGCGCCGAAGGCGAATGCAAGGAGCTTCTGGTGCTGCTGGAGCGGGGTTGGAGCGGAGGATACTCCGCCACGGTGTGCCCCGACTGCGGCGATGGCGCGAGCATCAGATTCTCCCCGGAGGAGGAAGCCGCCGCTGGTCCGGCACTGCACCCCGGAGCGGACTCGCTCAAAAGCGCGAAGATGCTGTTCGAGCCCTCCCC
>R15__coassemble_922_pt1 | contig 17741 bp, 11 predicted proteins | sample R15__metabat2_low_PE_040 | metagenome-assembled genome bin R15
CCCTCACGGGCAGAGGATTCTGGCACTGCAACGCCACCCGCGACAACGCCTGGGCCTGCGGCGACACCTTCGCCGGCAGCGTCTGGATTATGAACGTCGCGAATGGCCACAGGTATCAGATCGCCTCCGACACCAAGATGGCCCCGGACCACGCCCAGCCGTTCTTCAGCCCCGACAGAAAGCATCTCTGCTTCCAGAGCGGCCACTACAGCGGCGGGACCAGGCTCAACCTCGTGATGGTGGACCTCACCTCCCTCCCCTTCTACGAATAATCACTTGATATGAAAAGACTTATACTTTCTGTTGCGATGGCGGGGACACTCGCCGTCGCTTCTTTTGCCCAGAGCGGGCTGGACTCCAAGTCCTTCGACAAATACTGGAAGGTCGAGTCCGAGTCTCCGGACTACAAGGTGTCATTTGCTGACGACTGCTGCGAAATCGTCGCCCCGAAGGGTCTCACGATGTGGTACAAGACTCCTATGAGCGGCGATACTGTCATCGAGTATGACGCCCAGGTGGTTCTTGAAAATGAAGGAGACCGCCTTAGCGACCTTAACTGCTTCTGGATGGCGTCGGAGCCTGCGGGAGGAGACGTCTTCAAGAATCTCAAGAAAAGGGGCGGAGTGTTCAAGAACTGTGCTTCCCTCCAGCTCTACTATGTGGGGTACGGCGGCAACAGCAACTCCACCACCCGCTTCCGCCGCTACACCGGTGACCCTGATCCTTCTATACTGAAGGAATACACCGACCCCGAGCATCTGCTCGAGGCGAATCACTGGTATCATATAAAGCTCGTAGCCAAAGGTTCCACAGTCCAATATTGGAGGGACGGCGAACTGCTGGTGGACTACCGTGACCCGGAGCCGCTCGAGAGCGGACATTTCGGGTTCCGCACCACACTTTCGCGCACCCGCATAAAGAACTTCTCCTACACTTGCACGGAGCCTGAAACATACCCCGAAGTGCCTCTGCACTGGGTCGGGCAGGCTCCCAATGAAGAGACTCCGGTAACCTTCGGCGTACCTTTCAAGAAGGGCGAAGTCACCGCGAAGACAGTGCTCGAGATGCGCACCGGGGACGGGAAGAGCGTCGCCGCCGACCAGTGGACCCTCGCGTCCTGGCCTGACGGAAGCGTGAAATGGCAGGCTTTCGCCGCCGTCGTGCCCGAAGGGCAAGTCCCGACAATTGTAAAGACCCATCCCAAAAAGACCGCAAAGGCAGCTCCCGCCGAAACGATGGTATCAAAAGAAGGAGACTTCTACAAGGTCTGCACCGGCAGTCTCGAAGCCATCATCCCCTCGTCCGGACAGAAAATCATAGAGTCCCTTACCATCGACGGAGTGAAGGTCGGTGGCTCGGCCGATATGGTCGTAAAGACTTCAAACAAGGAGTATATTTCTGATATCGAGTCGGTTACGCTTGAGCAGAACGGTTCCGTCCGCTCCACTCTCAAGCTCGAAGGCACACACCGCTCCGACGATGGGCGGGCATTCCTTCCCTTCGTCCTCCGCCTTTACTTCTACAAGGGCAGCGACCGCGTGGAGATGACCCACTCCTTCGTCTTCGACGGCGACGAGTACGAGGACTTCATCACATCGATGGGACTTCGCTTCAGCGTCCCGATGAGGGAGGACTTCTACAATCGCCATATAGCGTTCGCCGAGACGGACGGCAAGGTGTGGACCGAGTCAGTGCAGCCGCTCTCCGGCAGGAGGGTCCTTTCCCTTCCCCGTCCCAGGCCAGAGCCGGGTCAGCAGCCCCCTCAGGCAGGGCAGAGACCTCCGCAGGGAGCTCCGGGCGAGGGATTCCAGAGAGAGCCGAGCCTCGAGGAGCAGCAGGTCGCGGGCGAGAGGATCCCTGATCGCGAAGCCTTCGACGCTGTCGGCATCAACCTTCTCGACAACTGGGCGAAGTGGGACGAGTACAAGCTCACGCAGCTGACTGACAATTCGTACACCATCCGCAAGCGCGCCAACGACCACCGTCCCTGGATAGGCACCTTCACGGGCACGAGAGCCCCCGGATACGCCTTCGCAGGCGACGTCAGCGGCGGTCTCGGAGTGGCTCTGAGGGACTTCTGGCAGCTCTACCCCACCGAGCTCGAGGTCACCGGCGCCCGCAGCGACGAGGCGACACTCACGGTATGGCTCTGGAGTCCCGAGGCGCAGCCTATGGACCTTCGCCACTACGATGACGTCGCACACGACCTCAATGCCTCATACGAGGATGTCCAGGAGGGTCTCAGCACCCCTTACGGCATAGCCAAGAACCACGAGCTGACGCTCATCCCCTCCGCAGGATTCCCCAAGAAGGAAGGCATCCAGGCTCTTGCTTCTGACCTTCTCGAGAGAGCGCAGCTGCTCCCGACGCCGCAGTACCTGCACGACGTGCACGCGTTCGGCATCTGGTCGCTCCCCGACCGCAGCAACGACAGGCGCGCCGCCGTGGAGAACCTTCTCGACGAGTACATCACCGCCTATCAGGGCGAGGTGGAGGGACGCCATTGGTACGGATGCCTTGACTACGGCGACTTCCGCCACACCTTCGACCGTGCACGCGACGAGTGGATGTACGACGTGGGCGGCTTCGCCTGGGACAACACCGAGCTTGCGCCCAACGACTGGCTGTGGTATATGTTCCTCCGCACCGGGCGCAAGGACGTCTGGGACATGGCACGCGCGATGTCACGGCACACCACGGAGGTGGACGTCTATCATATGGGTCCGCTGAAGGGTCTGGGCAGCCGCCACAACGTCACCCACTGGGGGTGCGGCGCCAAGGAGGCACGCATCGGCCAGGCGGCGTGGAACAGATGGCTCCTCTACCTCACCGCCGACGAGAGGTCCGGCGACCTCTGCGACGAGTCCAAGGACGCCGAGCAGATACTCTACGAGCTCGACCCGATGCGTCTGGCGGCTCCGCGCAGCCAGAATCCTTGCACCGCACCGGCGCGCCTTCGCATCGGTCCCGACTGGCTCGGCTACGCCGGAAACTGGATGACCCGTTGGGAAAGGACCGGAGAGCAGCACTACTACGACATGATCTGGAACGGGATGACCAGCATCGCGGGACTCCCCCACGGGATGCTCACCGGCAAGGCGAAGGTCCTGGGATTCTACCCCGACACGGGCGTCATCACCTTCGAGGGTGACCCGACGGAAGTCAACACCAACCACCTCTGCACGATAATGGGAGGGTTCGAGATAATGATGGAGATGCGTGAGATGGTCGAGAACGACGCGTTCTGGGAGGCTTGGAACGAGCACGCAGTGAGATTCCACGAGCTCAACAACTTCAGGGTCTCGCGACTTGGAGGATACGGAGCCTGGATGAGACGCGACTCTTCGCTCGCGGACGAGACTTGGGAGGAGCTCCTGATGGGCATCTCGCGCGGCGCCACGCTCAACACCAACGGCGCAGCCACCTGGTGTCTCGACGCCATCTTCATGCAGGAAGTGCATCCGCTTTTATAATTTGTTGATTATGAGAAAGATACTTTGTACTATAGCTCTGATCCTCCTCGGCACGGCGGCAATTGCCAAGGACTACACCGGCTACGTCAATCCCTTCCTCGGCACCGACTTCACGGGACATTGCTTTCCCGGGGCGGTCTGGCCCTTCGGAATGGTGCAGCTCAGCCCCGACACCAGGCCGGACAAATCCGACTGGCAGGGCTGCTCGGGATATCACTACAGCGACTCGGTGATATACGGATTCAGCCACACGCATCTGCTTGGCACAGGATGCGACGACCTTTGCGACGTGCTGCTGATGCCGGTAAAAGGCTACAGCGGAGAGCTGGACAGGGACAGGTACAAGTCATCTTTCTCACACGAAAAGGAAAGCGCCGGGCCGGGATGGTACGAAGTGACTCTCGACGACCCCGAAGTGAAGGTCAGCCTCACGGTGGGACGCAGGAGCGGATGGCACAGATACACTTTTTCTTCTGACACGGAGGAGCCGCAGATACTGCTGGATCTGAAGCACAGGGACCATCTCCTGTCCTCTTCGGTCAGACAGATGAGCGATAACGAAATCGCCGGACACCGGTCGTCGTCAAGCTGGTCACAGTCTCAGGACGTGTACTACTGGATGCAGTTTTCCAAGCCCATCAGTTCTTTCAAGACTTTCGGAGACGAAGAAGGCGCGCTGATGGCCTTTGCCGGGGCTGATGACAACACCGTCTATGTGAGGGTGGGCATTTCGTCAGTTTCCGAGGAGAATGCGCGACTCAACCTCGAGAGCGACGCAGAAGGCCTTAGCCTCGGACGGGAAGGTTTTGAACAAATGCGCAGAAGAGCCAGCGAGGAGTGGAACGGATATCTTTCAAAGATTGAAGTGAAAGGAAGGCGGGATAGGATGCGGACATTCTATTCCTGCCTGTACCAGACGGCGGTCCACCCGTCGCTCTATTCCGATGTCAACGGCGAGTACCGCGGGATGGACAGACAGGTGCATTCGACCCTCGGAGAATGGGACAGGTACACGATATTCTCCATTTGGGACACCTTCAGGGCCCTTCATCCGTTGCTTTCGCTGATCGAGAGGGAAAGGACCGCGGATTTCCTGCAGTCGTTCCAGAGCATATTCGACGAAGGAGGGAGGCTGCCGATATGGGAGCTCCAAGGGTACGAGACCGACTGCATGATAGGCTACAACTCGGTCTCAGTCATCGCCGATGCGCTGGACAAGGGCATCGGAGGGGTGGATTATACCCGCCTTTTCGAAGCGATGCTCTCGTCCGCCCGGAGCCACAAGTTCGGGCTTGACAGTTTCTACTCCGACGGATGCGTGACCGTAGATGCGGAGAAGGAGAGTGTCTCGAGGACTCTCGAATACAGTTACGACGCCTGGTGCGTCGCGAGGGTCGGAGAGTTGCTGTCTGACCCCAGAGGAGAAGAATACCTCACCTATGCCCAGCAATGGAGAAATATCCTCACGCCCGAAGGGTTTATGAACGGCCGCTTCAACGGAGGATGGTACACACCGTTCGATCCCAGGGAAGTGAACAACAATTTCACCGAAGCAAACAGCTGGCAGTACAGCTTCTTTGTACCACAGGACATTTCCGGACATATCGAGGCGCTGGGAGGAGACGAAGCGTACGGAGCCAAGCTCGACTCCCTCTTCTCCGCGCAGGAGCAGACCCTGGGACGGACCCAGGCGGACATCACGGGACAGATAGGCCAGTACGCCCACGGAAACGAGCCCAGCCACCACATCCCGTATCTGTACAATTATTGCGGCAAGGCTTGGAAGACCCAGGAGATGGTCCGCCGGATTCTCGACACTCTCTATTCTCCTGAAGCGGACGGCCTTTGCGGCAACTCCGACTGCGGTCAGATCCCCGCCTGGTACGTCCTCTCATCCCTTGGCATCTATAACGTATGCCCGGGACAAGGGCAGTTCTGCCTCACCACTCCCCAGTGGAAAAAGTCCGCTATACATTTCGAAGACGGCAACACCCTTGAAATCAAGTCCCCCGGCAGCTCAAAGAGATACATCAAGTCCGTCAAATTAAATGATTGTGGCTCAACGAAGTCATATCTTGACGCCAAGGAAATCCTCTCCGGAGGGAAGGTGAATATCCGCCGCTGCGCCAGGCCCTCTTCGTTCGGCAGCGCCGCCAAGGACCGACCCTCGACCTCAATGCGCAGGACACTCGTGACTGCACCGGCGTTTGAAGTGGATAGCCCGGCGTTCAGGGATTCGCTGACCGTGACTCTGTCTCAGACAGGACCGGGGACGGTTTATGTAAGCACCGGAGGAGAGTTCTTCGAATACAAGGGTCCGTTCAGCGTGAAGGAAAGCTGCACGATGAGAGCCTTCTGCGAAAAGGACGGAGTCAGGAGCGCGACGGCCGTGTGCGGCGTACACAGGACGGAAGGAAATCTGAGCGTGAAAGTGCTGTCCCGATACAGCACTCAATATTCCGCCGGTGGAGATAACGGTCTCGTGGACGGACTGAGAGGCTCGGTCAACTGGGCGAAAGGATATTGGCAGGGACATCAGGGCACCGACTTCAGGGCAGTACTGGATCTGGGAGAGAGCAAGAAGCTGTCCGGGATAGGGGCAGGATTCTGCCAGGACGTGAGGTCCTGGATATGGATGCCGAAAGGCGTCAGTTTTGCGGGATCGCAATCTCCGGACGGACCGTTCAAGCCGATAGGAAGGGTCGAAAACAAAGTGTCCCCTACAGACTATACCATTCAGGTCCAGGACCTTGTACTGAAAGTACCGGCTTCGACTCCGGCGTACAGATACATCGAAGTGAAAGCCGAAAGCTTCGGCACCATTCCCGAGTGGCACCTCGGAGCCGGCGGCGAAGCCTTCATATTCATCGACGAGATTTTCGTCAAATAGGATTTCTAGGAATGGTCGGCGTCAAAGGCGGCCATTCTTTCTTCAAGGACGGGATAAAGCTCCTCTCTCATACGGCTCACGCACGCGCGTACGCCGCTCTTGAGACTGCCTGTGGTGGAGAGACAGATGCTGCTCACTCCGTAATACATAAGCTCGATGAGGAGCTGCTCGCCTGTCATATCCTTGTAACCGAGGGTGTAGAAAAATCCGTCTCCGACCTTCCGGTTCACATCCTCGTCATAGACGATGTGGAAGCCGTGGGAGCAGAAAATCTCCTTCATCCTGTGCGCCCTGCGCTCGTACTCGCGGGTGTCCTCCACGAAGTTGATGACCCCGTCGCAGGAGAGATTGAGCATCTCGGCATAGCCGTACTGGGTGGTGGCGGTGCAGCCGCTCGTAATCATATAGAGGATCGAGGCTGTGAGAGTCACGCCAAACACGCCTGCGTCGTGGTAACGCTCTGATAGAGAAGGATATACCTTCTCATAAAGGGCGTCACTGATGCAGCAGAGGGCGATCCTCTGACCGGCGTAGCTGAATATCTTTGAGGCCGACAGCATCAAGATGTAGTTGTCGGTGTACCTGGCGACCGTCGGAAGATAGGGAGCCTCGAAGGGATGGCTCAGGTCGCGGCGATAGTCCATACAGAAGTAAGCGAGATCCTCCATCACCACCACGTCATATTTGGTCGCGAGCTTTCCAACGACCTCGAGCTCCTCCTCGTCAAGGCATATCCAGGCGGGGTTGTTGGGGTTGGAATAGATGATGGCGGCGACAGTGCCGTCGGAGAGCATTTCCTCGAGCTTGGACTCCAGTGCGGCGGCGCCGCGGTGGGCGAAGATGTCAAACTCCTTCCATTCTATCCCGAGCACGCGCAGCTGCGACTTCTGGATGGGGAATCCAGGGTCGATGAAGAGGACCTTGTCCTTGCCGGGAATCCTCTGCGTACAGGCGATGAACGATCCGAATGAAGCAGCCACCGACCCGGTCGTGGGTACGCAGCTCCTGGGAGTCACGTCCACGTCGATGAAAGCCTTGATGAAGCGCGAGGCCGCTGCCTTGAGCTCAGGCACGCCCGCCGCGGCAGGGTACTGCGAGCCTATGCCGCTGTCGAGGGCCTTCTTCTCCGCCTCGACTCCGTATTTGTTTATCGGGAGGCCGGGAGAGCCCTGATCCATACGGATGAAGGGGATGCCGGTCTTGTTCTCAAGGTACTGCGCCACGAGGAGCACTTCGCCGATGGTGGCTGTGGAAAGGTTTGCGACGCTGCACTCTCTGCAGGCCTCGGCCACGAGGGATTCACTGAATATCTTCATAATCAGGCATTTTTACGGATATATTCCGCCACCCAGTCTCCGACCTCGGAGGTGCTGCGGGCGGGGGTGCCCTCCTCAGCAAGGTCTTCGGTGACAAACTTGGCGTCAATCGACGCGGCGACGGCTTCGCGGATGGCGCGGCCTTCGTCCATAAGTCCGAAGGCATACTCAAACATCATCGCGGCGCTGAGGATCGTAGCCAAAGGATTGGCTATATTCTTGCCTGCAGCCTGCGGGTACGAGCCGTGGATAGGCTCGAACACGCCGGTATGCTCGCCGATTGAAGCCGAAGCGAGAAGGCCCATCGAGCCGGAGATTACGCTCGCCTCGTCGGTAAGGATGTCTCCGAATGTGTTTTCAGTAACGATGACGTCGAAGAATGTCGGCCAGGTGATGAGCTTCATCGCGGCGTTGTCAACGTACATGAAGTCCGTCGTGACCTCGGGATAGTCCGGAGCGATCTCCTGCGCGACCTGTCTCCACAGGCGGGAGGACTCGAGGACATTCGCCTTGTCGACTACGGTGAGATGCTTGCGGCGCCTCATGGCGTAGTCGTACGCCAGGCGCACTATCCTCTCTATCTCGTAGCGATGGTAAATGTTTGTGTCATAGGCGGTGTCGCCTCCGTCGAGACGGCCCTTCTGACCGAAATACATACCACCGGTGAGCTCCCTTATGCAGAGGAAGTCGGCGCCCGAGACGAGCTCGGAGCGCAGCGGGCTCTTGTGCACGAGCGAAGGGAAGGTCTCCACGGGACGGAGATTGGCATACAGGCCGAGCTGCTTGCGCATAGCAAGCAGACCGTCCTCCGGACGGACCTTCGCTGTCGGGTCATTGTCAAAACGGGGGTCACCGACGGCACCGTACAGCACGGCGTCGCTCTCGAGGCATACCTTATGTGTCTCCTCCGGATAGGCGGAGCCGTATTTGTCTATTGCGCACGCTCCCGCGAGCGCGAAAGTATAATGAGCCTCGTGGCCGAATCTCTCACACACGGCGTCCACGACCTTGACGGCCTGGTCGACCACCTCTGGTCCGATGCCGTCTCCCGGTACCTTTGCTATCTTGAGTATCATAACTGTCTTATTTCAAATTGCTTATATCCAGATTTTCGATAATGTTGAGCATCTTGACCGTGGCCTTGATGGCGGCTTCGGTCTGGTCGGAGTCGATGCCACGGGTCTTGAACACGTGCCCGTCCATATCCCAAAAGATGGTGGTCGCGACGAGGGCGTCGGTCTTTCCTCCCGGAGGGATGGTCACCTGATAGTCGGCGAGCAGAGGATGCTTCTTTCCAAGGCGGTCGTATATCTTCCAGAGAGCTCGCATAAAGGCGTTGTACTGACCGTCTCCGTTGGAGGAGGTCTCGTACTCGGTGCCGTCAATGCTGACCTTGAGCATCGCGGCGGGCTTCATACCCTTGGTGAGCTGGAGCGAATAGTTGACGATGTGGATATTGTCCTGTGTCATTCCGCTCTTCAGCACGTCAGCGACGATGAAGGGAAGGTCCTCCGCGGTCATCATTTCCTTCTTGTCTCCGAGTTCGACGACTCTCTGGGTGACGAGCTTGACCTGCTCAGGGGTGAGGGTGATGCCGAGCTTGTCGAGATTTTCGATGACGTTTGCCTTGCCGCTCATCTTGCCTAGGGCGTACTGGCGCTCGCGTCCGAACCTCTGGGGAAGGAGTTTGTTGGCATAGAGGTCCCCCTTGCGGTCGCCGTCGGCGTGGACTCCGCTTGTCTGGGTGAAGACGTTCTCCCCCACCACGGGCTCATTGTCCGGGATTCTGATGCCGGAGATGCTCTCCACATACTTGCTCACGTGCGTGAGCTTGGTCTCGTCGAGGCGCATTTCGACCCCTGCCATATCCTTCACAGCCGCGGCGACGGGGGCGACGGGAGCGTTGCCGCATCTCTCGCCGAGGCCGTTCACGGTGGTGTGCACTCCGCTCACGCCGACGTTCACCGCTGCCAGGGTGTTGGCGACCGCGAGGCCGTAGTCGTTGTGCGCGTGGAAGTCAAATTTGAGCGAAGGATACCTCTCCACCATCCTTCCGAGAAGGCGGGCAGTGCTCCAGGGGTCCAGCACGCCGAGGGTATCCGGCAACATGAATCGCTTGATGGCCAGTCCTTTGAGACCATCCATCAGCTCGAACACATAGTCCGGGGAGTCGAGCATTCCGTGCGACCAGTCCTCGAGATAGATGTTGCACGAAAGACCTTTCCCGGCAGCCTTCTCCACCACGTCCGCTATATCCGCGACGTGCTCGGCGGGAGTCTTGCGCAACTGCGTCGTGAGATGCTTCAGAGACCCCTTGGCGAGGATGTTCACGACCTTTCCGCCGTTGGAGGCGATCCAGTCCACTGACGCTCCTCCGTCCACAAATCCGAGGACCTCGACCCTGTCGAGGCAGCCTTTTGCCGCTGCCCAGCTGCAGATTTTTGCAAATGCTTCGGACTCGCCGCTGGATACCCTTGCCGAGGCGACCTCGATGCGGTCAACCTTCAGCTCCTCCAGAAGGAGCTGGGCGATGGCGAGTTTTTCGTTGACGTTGAAGGAGACTCCGGCGGTCTGTTCGCCGTCACGCAGAGTTGTGTCCAGTATCTCTAGCATTTCGAGCGTTCGTATTTTTCGATCTTGTCCTTCTGCGAAAGGAGATAATCGATGTCGTCAAGGCCGTTGGAAAGGCAATATTTCTTGAACGGGCTGATGTCGAATGACTCGACCGCGCCGGTCGCGAGGTTGGTGACAGTCTGCGCGGGAAGGTCCACCCTGACGCGGGTGGAAGGGTCGGCGGCGATGCATCTGTGCAGCTCCGCGACAAAGTCCTTGGAGACCTCGACGGGAAGGACGAAGTTGTTGAGTTCGTTGTTTTTATGGATGTCCGCGAAGGACGAGGCGATAACCACCCTGATGCCGTAACCGGCGATGGCCCAAGCTGCATGTTCGCGGCTGGAGCCGGAGCCGAAATTCTCCCCCGCCACCAGCACGCACCCGCCGAACCTGGGGTCATTGAGGACAAATCCGGCCTTGGGGGATCCGTCGCGATTGTACCTCCAGTCACAGAAGAGGTTGTCACCGAAGAACTTGAGGTCCTTGGTATTGGCCTTCATGAAACGGGCGGGGATGATCTGGTCCGTGTCGATATTGTCGAACGGCACGGGGATGCAGCTGCTCTCGATTATGTCAAATTTCTCTTTCATGCGATAAAGTCTCTAGGATCGGTGACAACTCCGGTCACGGCGGCGGCAGCCGCAGTCAGCGGGCTTGCGAGAAGAGTGCGGGAGCCGGGGCCCTGACGGCCCTCGAAATTTCTGTTGGAGGTCGAGACTGAGTATTTGCCTGCGGGTATCTTGTCGTCGTTCATCGCGAGACAGGCGCTGCATCCGGGCTGGCGGATTTCGAATCCCGCCTCTTCCAGGACCTTGTCCAGTCCCTCGTCCTCTATCTGTTTCTTGACAAGCCAGGAGCCGGGCACGAGCCACGCGGTGACTCCTTCGGCCTTGCGGCGTCCCTTGACGATGGAAGCGAATGCCCTGAAATCCTCGATGCGACCGTTGGTGCAGGCGCCGAGGAAAACATAGTCGACGGGGTGGCCGAGAAGCTTCTGACCCGAGTCAAGTCCCATATAGTCAAGGGCTTTGCGAGGAGTGTCGCAAGGAATGGAACCGCCTATCGGCATACCCATCCCGGGGTTGGTGCCATAGGTGATCATCGGCTCGATGTCAGCGGCGTCGAAGACGACTTCGCGGTCAAAGACCGCATCGTCCCCGCTCTTGAGGGTCCGCCAGAATTCGACCGCCTTGTCCCATTCTTCGCCCTTAGGGGCGTATTCGCGGCCCTTGAGATACTCGAAGGTCACTTCGTCCGGAGCGATGAATCCGCCTCTCGCACCCATCTCTATCGAGAGGTTGGAAAGGGTGAGACGTCCCTCCATCGACATCGACCGGATGGTGGAGCCGCGATATTCGACGAAATATCCGGTGGCGCCGCTCGTCGTGAGCTTCATCATTATGTAGAGGGCGACGTCCTTGGCGGTGACGCCTTTGGCGAGCTCGCCTTCCACCCTGATGCTCATCGACTTGGGCTTCTTCTGCAGGATGCACTGGCTGGCGAGGACCATCTCGACCTCGGAGGTGCCGATGCCGAAAGCCACGGCTCCCATCGCTCCGTGGGTGGAGGTGTGGGAGTCGCCGCAGACGATGGTCATACCGGGGAGCGAAAGCCCCTTCTCCGGTCCCACCACGTGGATGATGCCGTTGTCGGGCGTGCCCATCGCGAAATGATGCACCCCAAACTCGGCGGCGTTCCGCGCGAGGGTGTCCACCTGGGCCTTGGAGACAGGGTCCTCGATGGGCTTGTCCTGGTCGTGGGTCGGGGTGTTGTGATCGGGCATGCAGTAAACCTTGTCGGGGCGCAGACATCCCACTCCCCTCTCCCTCAGACCTTCAAACGCCTGGGGGGAGGTGACTTCGTGGCAGTACAGACGGTCTATATAGACCTGCTGGGGTCCGTCCTCGAGAGCGTCCACCACGTGGGAGTCCCAGATCTTGTCGAAGAGAGTGTTCATCTATTTGTTGTTTTCAGGTCTGAGGGCGCGCACGGTGACGGCCGTCCTCCACATTTCGCTCTCGCGGAGAGCCTTGAGCTCCTGCTCGAGTCCCTCGCGGTAGTCGGGCTTGCTGTTGGCGTCGATGGATATCTGGGCCTCGTTGCCGCACTTCACGCTGGCGTAGAGCTTCTGCACGACGGGCTTGATGGCGTCGTGGAAGGGTCCCATCCAGTCGAGGGCGCCTCTCTGGGCGGTGGTGGAGCAGTTGGCGTACATCCAGTCCATTCCCTTTGCGGCGAACAGAGGCATAAGGCTCTGGGTGAGCTCCTCGACGGTCTCGTTGAAGGCCTCCGAAGGGCTGTGGCCGTTCTCGCGGAGCACCTCGTACTGGGCGGAAAGAAGGCCCTGGATTGCGCCCATAAGGGAGCCGCGCTCGCCGGTCAGGTCAGAAGTGGCCTCTCTCTGGAAGGTGGTCTCGAAAAGGTAACCGGAGCCGATGCCGATACCGATGGCGATGGTGTTTTGCATAGCCTTGCCGGAAGCGTCCTGATAGACTGCGTAGGAGGAGTTGATGCCGCGGCCCTCGAGGTAGAGGGAACGTACGGTGGCGCCGGACCCCTTGGGGGCTACCATTATGACGTCGATGTCCTCGGGAGGGACGCAGCCCGTGCGGTCGGACCAGGTGATGGCGAATCCGTGGGAGAAGTACAGGGACTTGCCGGGGGTGAGGTAAGGCTTGATGCGGGGCCATACGGACATCACCGCGGCGTCGGAAAGAAGGCACATTATGATGTCGCCCTTCTCGCAGGCCTCCTCGATTCCGAAGAGGGTCTCGCCGGGCACCCAGCCGTCGGAGATGGCCTTGTCGAAGGTCTTGCCGGGACGCTGGCCGACGATCACGTTGAAGCCGTTGTCACGGAGGTTGAGTGACTGGCCGGGGCCCTGGACACCGTAGCCGATGACGGCAAGGGTCTTGTCCTTAAGGGTTTCACGTGCCATTTCAAGAGTAAATTCATCGCGGGTCACGACATTTTCCTCGACTCCGCCGAAATTCATTTTTGCCATAATCTGTAAGTTGTTTATTTGTAATCGTTTTCTCTCTTTGAAAGGAACTCCCGCACATCCTCGATCTCCCTCTGGGAGCGTTCGCTGTCCACCTGGTAGTAGGCCTTGACGACGTCCACCTTCTTTTCGATCTGGAGGACGACAGCCTTGACCAGGCGCTCACTGGTGCGGGTCGTAATCTTAAACTTGTGGATGCCTTCGATGAGCGAAGGGTACACCAGAAGTTTTTCTATGTTCATGCTGCGGCGGGTGAATATGCCCGCGATGGAGCTCAGCAGACCCACCTGGTTCTCGGTGTAGGCGGTGATTTCGTAAAGTTTGTCAGTCTCCATACTCAAACAGTTTGTCATTGTCCAACATTATCTCGTCGATGCTGCTGCCGGGGGCTATCATCGGGAAGACGAGACTCTTTTCCTTTACCTTGACGTTCAGGATGAACGGAGCATCGTCGGAGAGCATCTCCTCTATCGCCGCGGGCAGGTCCTCGCGGGCCTCGACGCCAACGCAGCGGATGCCGTACGCGCCGGCCAGGGCCTTGAAGTCGGGGTTGACCATACGGGTGCAGGAGTAGCGTCCCTTGAAGAAGAGCTCCTGCCACATACGGACGTTGCCGAGCCAGTTGTTGTTGAGCAGCACCACCTTCACGCCCGTGCCCTCCTGCATTATGGTGCCCAGCTCCTGCTCGGTCATCTGCAGACCTCCGTCGCCGACAAAAAGGCACACGGTCCGCTCAGGAGCGGCTATCTTGGCGCCTATTGCGGCCGGAAGGCCGAATCCCATCGTCCCCAGTCCTCCCGAGGAGATGAAACTCTTGGTCTGCGCAAAGCGCGAATAGCGCGCTGCAAGCATCTGATTCTGTCCGACGTCAGTGACGACTATCGCCTGTCCCTTGCAGGCTTCGGACACTCTCGCGATCACTTCACCGGGATTGAGGGGACCCTCCGACGGAGCGGTCTCGGGGAGAATCACTTCCTTCTTTTCGGCGGAGAGGCAGCGCTCGCTCTCGTCAGTCCAATCCCTTGCGGGAGAAGCGCTTATGCGGTCGGTCAGAGCCTCCAGGACAACGCGGGCGTCGCCCAGAATCCCCAGGTCGACGGGGACGTTCTTGCCGATTTCGGAGGCATCGATGTCGATGTGTATGATGCGGGCGTTGTGGGCGTAGGTGGCGAGATTTCCGGTCACGCGGTCATCGAACCTCATACCCACTGCGACGAGAAGGTCGCACTGCTGGGTCAGGATATTGGACGCGATGCTGCCGTGCATGCCGAGCATGCCGCGGAAGTGCGGGTTGTCCGAGTCGAGGGCGCTGAGTCCGAGGAGGGTGCTGCCCGCAGGGATGTTTCCCTTGTCGAGGAACGAGGCGAGAGCCTTCTCAGCGCCGGAGGCGAGAATCCCCTGTCCATAGACGACGAAGGGCTTTCGCGAAGCGTCAATCATTGCCGCGGCCTCGTCCAGGGCGGCCTCCGAAGGGGCGGGCACGGGGACATAACTGCGGATGAAGTCGCACTTCTGGGGGAAATACTGCGCGAGACCGGTCTGCGCGTCCCTCGTGAAGTCGAGCACGACGGGACCGGGCCTGCCGCTGCCGGCGATGTAGAACGCTCTGGCGACCGCCCAGGCGACGTCCTCGGGACGGCGGATCTGGTAGCTCCACTTGGTGATAGGGCTCGCCATACCCACGAGGTCGGTCTCTTGGAAGGCGTCCGTGCCGAGCAGGCTCGAAGTGACCTGGCCGGCGACGACAACCACGGGGGTGGAGTCGATCATCGCGTCCGCGACGCCGGTGATGACGTTGGTCGCGCCGGGGCCGGAAGTGACCACCACGAAGCCCGGACGTCCCTTTACCCTGGCGTAGCCCTGGGCCGCGTGAATGGCACCCTGCTCGTGGCGCACAAGGACGTGCCTGAGGCGGTCCTGATAGTCAAAATATTTGTCGTAAACCGGCATTATGGCGCCTCCGGGATAGCCGAACATCGTGTCGACTCCCAGATGGAGGAGCTGCTCGAGCAGTATCTCCGCGCCCGTTATTTTCTGTCCTTCTTTCATAGAAACTAGTCTTCGATTATACGTCTGCCGCCGAGATCGGCGCTGCTCACCATCGCGGCGTATGCCTTGAGGGCCTTGCTCACTTCGCGCACGCGCACGGGTGGAGTGAAGGCTTTCTTTCCTCTCGAGAGCTCCTGCTCGCGCCTTGCGGCGAACTCCTCGTCGCTCACGCGCGCCTCGATGCTGCGCGTCGGGATGTCGATGACGATGATGTCCCCGTCACGGACGAGGCCGATGTTTCCGCCGGCCGCGGCTTCCGGAGAAATGTGCCCGATGCTCAGGCCGCTGGTGCCTCCGCTGAAGCGTCCGTCGGTGATGAGGGCGCACTCCTTGCCGAGGTGCATGCTCTTGATATACGAGGTCGGGTAGAGCATCTCCTGCATTCCGGGACCTCCCTTGGGGCCCTCGTAGTTGATGACGACACAGTCGCCGCTGACTACCTTCCCGCCGAGGATGCCTTCGCAAGCGGCCTCCTGGGAGTCGAACACCTTCGCGGGACCTTCGAAATGCCAGAGGCTCTCGTCCACGCCGGCGGTCTTGATGACGCAGCCGTCCTGGGCGAGGTTGCCGAACAGAACGCCCAGTCCGCCGTCCTTGGTGTACGCGTGCTCCACGTCGCGGATGCAGCCGGCGGAGCGGTCATCGTCGAGCGTCTCGTAACGGGAGCTCTGCGACGCCATCTGCGTGGTCCTGCGTCCCGCCGGGGCGCAACGGTATATCTCGAGGGCTTCTGCGGAGCCCGAAGTGATGTCGTATGCGGCGACGGCCTCTCCGAGAGTCATCCCGTCCACCCTGCCGCAGGAAGGGTCCACCAGGCCCGCCTTGAGCAGCTCGCCCATGATGCCGAGCACGCCGCCGGCCCTGCCGACCTCCTGGATGTGGTATTTCTGGGTGTTGGGAGCCACCTTGCAGATGCAGGGGACCTTGCGGGAAAGGGCGTCGATGTCGGCCATCCTGAAGTCCGTACCCGCCTCGCCGGCCACTGCCAGCAGGTGGAGCACGGTGTTGGTCGAGCCGCCCATCGCGATGTCAAGGGACATCGCATTGAGGAACGCCTGACGGCCGGCTATGCTGCGGGGCAGCACGGAGTCGTCGTCATTGTCATAATATTTATGGGTGTTCTCCACGATCAGGCGTGCGGCCTTGAGCAGAAGCTCCTTTCTCATCGTGTGGGTGGCGAGAACGGTGCCGTTGCCGGGAAGGGCGAGGCCGATCGCCTCGGTAAGGCAGTTCATCGAGTTGGCGGTGAACATACCGGAGCAGCTGCCGCAGGTGGGGCAGGCGCAGTCCTCGATGGCCTGCACGTCGGCGTCGCCCACGGTGGGGTCGGCGGACTTGACCATCGCGTCGATGAGGTCCAGACGGGCGGAGCCGAGGACTCCGGCCTCCATAGGACCGCCGGATACAAAGACTGTGGGAATGTTGAGACGCATCGCGGCGATGAGCATTCCCGGAGTGATCTTGTCACAGTTGGAGATGCAGACGAGGGCGTCCGCCTTGTGGGCGTTCACCATATATTCGACACTGTCGGCGATTATGTCGCGGGAAGGAAGGCTGTAGAGCATGCCGTCGTGGCCCATCGCGATGCCGTCATCGATGGCGATGGTGTCGAACTCGGCGGCGAAGCAACCAAGCCTCTCAATCTCCTCCTTTACGATCTGACCCGCCTCGTGGAGATGCACGTGGCCCGGGACAAACTGGGTGAAAGAGTTGGCTATTGCGATGACGGGACGGCCCATCTGCTCTTTTTTCATTCCGTTGGCGAGCCAGAGAGCCCTGGCTCCCGCCATACGGCGACCTTCGAATGTGATGCTGCTGCGGTATTTCATATGACTACAAAACTAACTTTTTGCAAGGTATATAAAATTTTTTAAAAATACAAACATCACCTTGAAACTATATCGTTTTACTGATTATTTACCGCCCCAATTTTGTTTCTTACGCACTTTTGGCGTATATTTGGAGGATTACACACTTCGAGCACACTATGAAAATCAAAGATATCATCAAGTCACAGAGCAAGCCTTTCGCTTCCCTTGAGATAGTACCGCCTCTGAAGGGAGTGTCCAAGAAAGAGCTTCTGGACACCATCCGTCCGTTCATGGACTTCAATCCCCCGTTCATCAACGTGACCTGCCACCGCGACGAGGTGGAGTACAGGCCGCAGCCGGACGGGAGCTTCTGCAGGCACATCGTAAGACGCCGCGTCAGCGAGACCGCCGTCTGCGCCGCCATCCAGGCGGAGTGGGGCGTCGAGGTGGTGCCGCACCTCATCTGCGGCGGGGCTTCGGCAGACGCGATAGAAAGTCAGCTGCAGGACTTCAAGTTCCTGGGCATCAACAATATACTCGCGCTGCGCGGGGATTCTCTCCTGGGCGAGAAGAGGTTCACTAAGGAGC
>R15__coassemble_936_pt1 | contig 17499 bp, 14 predicted proteins | sample R15__metabat2_low_PE_040 | metagenome-assembled genome bin R15
TAGCGGATGTGCGTGAAGAGCGGGGTCTCGCTCACCGAGGAGGCGAGAATGGTGGTGTCGGAGAGAGGGGAAATCTTGTCGCCGAAATACGCTCCGGAGATGATGGCGCCGGCTGTCCAGCCCGGCGAGAATCCCAGAGCCGCGCCTATGCCGATGAACGCCACGCCAATGGTCGCGATGGTGGTCCAGGAGCTGCCCGTCATAAGCGAAACGAGCGCGCAGATGACGCATACCGCGAGAAGGAAAATCTTGGGACTCAGGATCTTGAGCCCGTAATAGATGAGCGTCGGCACTATCCCGCTCACCATCCAACTGCCCGAGATGGCGCCGATCAGAAGAAGAATGATCACTGCCGTCCCGATGGAGCGGATATTGTCCGCCATCGCCTTCTCCAGAGTCTCCCAGGGCGTCTTATATACAAAGAGGGAAATGACTATCACAACCCCTGCGCTCAGAAGAAGAGCCACCTGGCTGCCACCGGCAAGGGCGTCCGCGCCGAAAAAGCGGATGACGCAGAAAAGGAGCGACACCAGCAGAAGGAAAGGAAGGAGCGACACGGCCCAGCCGGGCTTTCTTTCGGGGCGGGGTGAGGTCATCTCTTACTTCTTCTTAACGGGGTCGCAGGTGAGTCCCACGCCGAGCTTCTTGAAAATCTTGCGGTCCACTTCGCTGAGCATCACGGTCGAATGCACCTGGCATCCGTTCAGCTGCGGGAGGCACGAAAGGGCCTTGCGGCAGTTTTCGTCGGTCGTGCTGAGCATCGAAAGCGCCACCAGCACCTCGTCGGTATGGAGGCGGGGGTTCTTGCCGTGCAGGAAGGAGACCTTGGTCTTCTGTATGGGCTGGATCATGCTCTGGGGGATGAGCTTTGCCATATGGTCGATGCCCGCCAGATGCTTCGTGGCGTTGAGAATGAGGGCGGCGCTGGGGCCCAGCAGCGAGCTGGTCTCGGCAGTTATGATGGAGCCGTCCTGCAGCTCGATGGCGGCGGAAGGCACCCCGCACTTCTCCTTTCTCTCGCGCGCGGCGATGGTGGTGCGACGATAGTCGGTGGTGATCTTGGCCTGCTTCATCACAAGGGATATCTTATTGACTTCCTGATCGTTGCAGGCTCCTTCGGCGAGCTTTCCGAGGGCGTCGTAGTAGCGGCGCACGATCTCGTGACGGGCGGCGTCGCAGCAGGCGTCCTCGTCACTGAGGCAGTTGCCTATCATATTGACACCCATATCGGTGGGTGACTTGTAAGGATTTTCTCCGTAAATGCCTTCGAACAGGGCGTTCAGCACAGGGAATATCTCGATGTCGCGATTGTAGTTGACAGCCATCTCGCCGTAAGCCTCGAGATGGAAGGGGTCGATCATGTTGACGTCGTTGAGATCCGCCGTGGCGGCCTCGTACGCGAGGTTCAGCGGATGCTTGAGCGGGAGGTTCCAGATGGGGAAGGTCTCGAACTTGGCGTATCCCGCCTTCACTCCCCTCTTGTGCTCCTGATAGAGCTGGCTCAGGCACACCGCCATCTTGCCGCTGCCGGGTCCCGGGGCGGTCACAACGACGAGCGGACGGGTGGTCTCGACATAGTCGTTCTTGCCGAAGCCCTCCTCCGAGTCGATGAGGGCGACGTTCTGGGGATAGCCCTCGATTGTGTGATGGTAATACACCGTGATGCCCATCCTCTCCAGGCGCATCCTGTACTGGTCGGCGCTGGACTGACCGTTGTAGTGGGTGATGACGACGCTGCTGACGAGGAACCCTCTGCCCATAAACTCGTCGCGAAGGCGCAGCACGTCCATATCGTAGGTGATGCCCAGGTCTGAGCGGATCTTGTTCTTCTCGATGTCGACGGCGCTGATGACGATTATGATTTCGGAGCAGTCGCTGAGCTGCTCGAGCATAATGAGCTTACTGTCGGGCTCGAACCCCGGCAGGACGCGGCTTGCGTGATTGTCATCGAAGAGTTTGCCTCCGAACTCCATATAGAGCTTGTCACCGAACTGTGCGATGCGCTCCTTGATATGCTCGGACTGGATTTTGAGATATTTCTGATTGTCGAACCCGTATTTCATAACGGGACACAAAGTTAGGCAAAAAATGCCGCCCAAGCAAGAAATATGATTATATTTGCAGCGCGAAATCCCGCAGCGGCAGGATTTCAAGTGTGCTTGGTACCACTATAAAAACAAGTCAGCTATGCGCAAGGAACAGATTTTCATTCTTCTGGCGGCAGTATTCTGCGTTTGCCTGGTCGCCTCCAACATCTTCGAGAACGTCATCTTCGACGCCGGTCCTCTGACTCTTACCGGGGGCTTTCTGATCTTCCCCGTTTCATATATCATAAACGACTGTCTGTCAGAGATATATGGTTATTCCCGCACGCGGAGGGTCATCCTTCTGGCGTTCGCCCTGAACCTTCTTTTCGTGCTGCTCGCGCAATTGGTGACCCTTCTCCCCGAAGCCGCGATGAGCGAAGGGTGGACGGGCGAAGTCACGCCGCAACAGCATTTCACGGCGATATTCCGCGCCGACCTGCGCATCACGGCGGCGTCGATGCTCGCCTTCGTTTGCGGGGCGCTGATAAACGCCAGGGTGATGGTGAAGATGAAGGGACATTCGCGTTTCGGCGTACGCGCCATCGTATCCTCGCTTGCCGGAGAGAGCCTCGACTCGCTGATCTTCTTTCCCATCGCCTTCTGGGGCATAGGAGCCGGCAACCTTGCCGTCCTAATGCTCACGCAGATTTTCCTCAAGACCCTCTACGAAGTCATCGTGCTCCCGCTCACTTCGCTCATAGTCAAGAAGTTGAAGGCTCTCCCAGATGAGGAGGCCACTACTGACGGAGAGCAGTTCCGCACGATAGCCCGCATCCGCAACGACTTCCCGACCAAGTTCGGGCTTCCGCGCCAGAGCGGAATGGCACCGTCCCTGAGGTCCCGCATAGTGTTCGAGCCGGACTTCCGCAACGCGGACGCCCTGAGGGGGATGGAAGGATTTTCCCACCTCTGGCTGATCTGGGATTTCTCCGCCTTCCACTCGCGCGACGGCAAATGGTCCCCCACCGTGAGACCGCCCAGGCTCGGCGGGAACGTGCGTCTCGGAGTCTTCGCGACGCGCTCGCCCAACCGTCCCAATCCCATCGGCCTGTCCTGCGTGAAAATTGAAAAAATCGAGCCCGACACCCCCGACGGACCTGTCATAACGGTCCTTGGGGCGGACCTTATGGACGGCACGCCCATCCTTGACATCAAGCCGTACGTCAAGGGAGCGGACTCGCACCCGGACTCGGCCGACGGCTTCGTGGGAGAGCACCCGCAGCATCTGCTCGAGGTCGAAATCCCTTCCGCGGCGGCTCAGTCCCTGAGCGAAGATGAACTCACGACCCTTCGCGAAGTCCTCTCGCAGGACCCCCGTCCGGCTTATCAGAACGACCCCGGACGCGTATACGGCCTCTCTTATGCGGGAAAGGACGTCCGCTTCCGTGTGGAAGGAGACGTCCTCTCGGTGATTGAAATCGTCTGATATCCTAGTCGTAAGACCCCTGCGGATCGGAAGGGTCGTGGACGCTGACCTCCCACACCTTGCAGCAGCGCGCCTCCCCTGCCGGGCCCTTGACATAAAGGGTCACAACATTGTGCGACGAGTCGTTTGCATAGGTGTGCACCGGGTTCTGCTCGGTGGAAGTGGTGCCGTCGCCGAAATCCCACAGCCACTCCGTGACCTCGCCGTATGACTTGTCGCGGAAGACCACCTGACGGGTGTTCTTGACGTTGACGAAGTCCCACTCGCACTCAAGGGGTTTTCTGAACTGCGGCTCCAGCGGGCAGAGCTCGAAAAGGCGCTGCATCTGAGCGTAACCGAACATCCTGTGGTAGGGCGAGAGGTTCCAGAAGCCGCTGTTTCCGGGGCCTCCGTCATAGTCTATGACTGCCCAGCAGAGACCGATCTTCTTTCCGACGTAGAGCTCGCTCTCGACGCTCTTCGACGGACCCTCGGGGCTGCAGTAGTCAAACGGGGTGATGTAAAACTCGAACTTCAGCACTCCGTCCTCGCCGTGCTTGAAGGAGTAGTCGTAGGCGTAGTTGGAGTAAGGGAGATACTTCAGCCACTGCTGCGGGCCCCAGACCATCGTCCAGGACTTCCCTTCCGTCGGAGGAGTCATTATGTGGTAGTTCTGAGCGTGATAGTTCTGCATCGAGAAGAAGGCGTCGATGCGCGAGACCTCCTCGCTGTTGATGCGGAATTCGTCCGTGTGCGGACCTCCCGAAAGGTCGGCGTCCACCACGATCTCGAACGTATCGTTGCGAAGTCCCAGCTGGTCGAAATCCCAGTAGTCGTCGTACGCCTCGTAGTAGAAGTAAAGCCTGTTCAGGCCCTCGACCCAGCCGACCTTGACCTTGATGTCAAGAGTCCCCCGGTCGATGCCCTCGTGCTTGCCGGAGTCGTCCCACATCTCGTCGATGCCCACAGCGTAACTGTCGGGCACGATGTCCCAGTCTGAGAAGTCACCGTCGATGCGGGGTATCTGCAGACGCGGAAACTGGAATACCTTGAAGGCAGGTCCCTCGACCTGCACGGAGTAAGGCTCGGGAAAAGCCTTCCCCTTGTTTGTGTACTGGGCGGATGCCGCGCAGCACAGCAGCAATGCCGCAGCCGATGCGGCAATAACACGTGCGTTCATACTCTACTGATATCTGAAAAGCTGCACTTTCATAAACTGCGGGGCGGGGCTGCCGAAATTCAGGCCCTGGCCGCTCAGGCCCTCGTCCACGGCGGAGAGGATGTCATAGCGGAGCTGGATCTCGTCGCCGTTGAGCCAGCGGCGCTCAACCCACTGTCCGTCAGCGAAATAGCCTTCGGTCATCTTGGCTATGCCGACGATCTCATCACCCTCGGCGGGACGGAAGACGACGCGGATGTTGGACCCCAGGATGAGGAATCCGTCATCCTCGCGGATGATGATGGCGTAGCCCTGCGCGTCGGGGCTGTAGCTGCCGCCCGTGAGCTGGGGCGCGCCGCCGTTGCGCCAGCCGCTGGAGATGAGCTCGCAGCAGACCTTGACGTCGCCCATCACCCTTTCGTCCTTGTAGATTGCGGGGCTCGAGCCCTTCACCCAGACTCCCGCGACGCGGCCCTCGGCCTGCGCCTTGAGAAGCACGTCGGCGTATGAGCCGACAGCCTTGTAGAACTGGCAGAAGAGGTCGCTGCCGTCGCCCACAAGGTTTTCGATGCCGAAGGGTGAATATCCGATGCCGCCCATCTCACCGAAGGTGAACGCGGAGTTGGCGGCTCCGCCCTGTCCGGCGCGGGACTCGGGGACAAACACGGGATTTCCGGCTCGCGCGTACATACGGATAATGGAAGGATAGTCGTCAAGATAGATGTCGGGAGAGAGAATGTCGATATGGGGAGCGGCGGCTCTCCAGACGTCGTGGTTCTGGGCCTGGGGACCTCCGGAAGGATAGTTTCCGGGGTGCTTGTCCTCCGGCTGGACTATCCAGGCGTTGGTGTAGATGGGGATGTCGTACTCGGCCTTGCCGGCGGCGGAGACCTTCTCCATAAAGGAAGCGTAGTTCCACGCCATGAAGAGCTCGTCGGTGTAGTCGCCCTTGCCGAATACTTCCTCCCAGGAGCCGGATGTCTTCTTGCCGCCCTTGTCCCAGGCAGCCTTCATCTCGGGGATGAGACGGTCGTAATTGTCTGAAAGATAAGAGACAAGCTTCTCGGGGACGGGTCCCGCGAACGCCTCCACGGCGAGAGGATTGTAATCCTTGGTGTGGCCGTGCAGGCCGACTTCGTTCTGCATCTGCATCATTATGACGGTCTGGCTGGCGGCGTCCACCTCGCCGATGTGCTTCATAAGTGCGGCGAAGGCGGCGGCGTCAGCCTCGGCGGTCTGTTCTCCGAGAGTGCAAAGGATCGGAAGGCTCTTGCCTTCCGGAGTCTTGGCGAGGGGAAATCTTTCCGTATCCTCCTTGACCCAGACGGGCTCGTAGCTGCTGATGCCGTTCTTCCAGCTGGCAAGCCAGAGGAAGACGAGCTTGAGGTCGTTGCTGCGCGCGTCCTCGATCAGGGCGTCGACGTTGCGGAAGTCGAACTCACCCTCCGCGGGCTCGATCTGCTCCCAGGAAAGAGGGGCGATGACGGTGTTGAGTCCGGCCGCCTTGAGAGGAGCCCAGAGCGGAGCCATATACTCGCGGCTGGAGGAAGAAGAATTTTTAAGCTCTCCCGCGAGGGCGAGGAAAGGCTCCCCTTCCACTATGAGCTGGGTGACTTCGCCTCTTTTCTCGAGGTGCGGAGCGGGGGCGCCGACGGAGGCGACGGGCGCGTTTTGAGCGCAGGCGCAGAGCATCAGGGATGCCGCTGTTGACAGAATGATGAGTCTTGGTTTCATATCGGTAATGGTTTTAAGTTATATTCTCATTGACCAGGACAGGGCATAGCCTTCCCCGGCGGCGATGCGGGTGTCCGTAATGCAGCGCGAGTCGCTACCGGGGACTGATTTCAAATCGTCCCGGAGTCCCTCGCCCGTCATCTTGAGGTAGCTCTCCTTTCGGGTCCAAAGGGAAGTGAACGCCTCCTCGGGACTGGCGGAAGCATCTATCAGAGCCATCTCCTCCGCGCTGCAGACCATCTGAGCCAAAGAAGGGTCGTACTGCAGAGTCTCGACGTCGATGCCCACGGGGACGGGCGCGACGGCGCAGGCGACGCACCTCTCGCAATGGCTGAGGCTGAAATGTATCTCGGGGTGGCCCGGGATAAAGGGTTTTGACGAAGGGGAATATCCCCATTCGGCCCGGCACAGGGACTTCCCCAGGACCGACTCGAGGAGAAAGTATGCCTCGGCGCAGAGGTAACGGTCCAGCGGACGCCTGTAAAGAAGGGCTTTCTCACGGCGCCAGGAAGGAAGGCGCGAGAGCATAGCCGACAAATCTTCGTCCGCGATGACGGACGGGACTGTTGAATGACATATCGTCGGCTGCTTGACACTTCCTTTACCCATACCTTACAAATGTAACAAAAAAAGAAGAATATTAAAAATTTTAATTATATTTGCCCTCAGTTATGACAGTATTCGCGCACACATTCCACCACCATCATCACCATTCCCTGCAGGGAAGGTAGGCCGGGCGCGTGTGCACTTATGACAGTAAAGTAGTGTATTGAAGCGGCTTACCTCACAAGGTAGGCTTTTTTATTATCATAGAAAAATGCTCAGAATTGCAATCCAGTCCAAAGGAAGGCTCAACGAGGACAGCACTTCCCTCTTTCAGGAGATAGGCATCTCCATCGACGATGCAAAGAGAAAATTCCTCTCCAAGTCAGGCAACTTCCCTCTCGAAGTCCTTTATATGCGCGACGACGACATCCCTCAGGTGGTCGCCGGCGGCACCGCCCAGCTGGGCATCGTGGGTCTCAACGAGGTGGTCGAGAGAGGAGCCGACGTCAAGGTCGAGGAGCGTCTCGGCTTCGGCGGATGCAGGATAAGCCTCGCCATCCCCAAGGGCGAAGAGTACGACGGTCCCGCCTGGTTTGAAGGCAAAAGGATCGCCACCTCCTACCCCAACATCCTTCGCAAGTATCTCTCCGACAGCGGGATAGACGCAAAGATAGAGGTCATCACCGGATCGGTCGAGATAGCCCCCGCAGCCGGCATCGCCGACGCCATCTTCGACATCGTCTCCTCCGGCGGCACGCTCGTGTCGAACGGTCTCAAGGAGGTGGAGAAGGTGTTCTTCTCCGAGGCGGTGCTGATTTCGAACGGAAAGCTCAGCGAAGAGGACGAGGCCCTGCTGGAGGAGATCCGCTTCCGCATCGCGTCGGTGAAGGTCAGCCGCGGGATGAAGTACGTCCTTATGAACCTCCCGAAGGAGTCCATCGACGAGGCTATCCGCATCCTCCCCGCGATGAGGAGCCCGACCGTGATGCCGCTCGCCGCGGAAGGCTGGTGCTCCCTCCACTCCGTGGTGGACGAGGACAGCCTCTGGGAGAAGATCCGCCAGCTCAAGGCGATAGGCGCCGAGGGCATCCTGGTACTTAACGTTGACAAGATAATTCCTTAAAAAAGATGGATATAGTCGTAAATCCCGCGCGGACGCAGTGGCGGAGCCTTTGCGCGCGTCCTTCGAGTGACAACCCCGCAGTGCGCGAAAGGGTCGAAAAGATCATCTCACGCGTGCGCGAAGGGGGCGACGCGGCCCTGCGGGCCATCGCTTCCGAAATAGACGGGTCAGTGCCCGACAGCGTCGAAGGGGGAGAAGAAGCCGTCAGAGAAGCATCGGAAAAGGTCTCTCCCGAAGTCAAAGCCGCGATAAAGGCCGCCGCCGCCAACATCGAAGCGTTCCACAGGGCGCAGATGCCCGCCCGCATCGAGGTCGAGACCGCGCCGGGCGTCAGATGCATCCAGCAGCCCGTGCCCATCGGGAAGGTGGGTCTGTACATCCCCGGCGGCACCGCCCCCCTCTTCTCCACCGTCCTTATGCTCGCGCTGCCCGCGCGAATCGCCCTCTGCGGCGAAATCGTCCTCTGCACTCCCGCCGGGAAGGACGGCCGCATCGCCCCCGAGGTGCTGTACGCGGCGCATTTCTGCGGCGTCACCAGGATTTTCCAGATTGGCGGCTCTCAGGCCATAGCCGCTATGGCTTTCGGCACGGAGAGCGTCCCCAAGGTGGACAAGATCTTCGGCCCCGGCAACCAGTACGTCACCACCGCCAAGCAGCTTCTGGGCGGCAGGACAGTCGCCATCGATATGCCCGCCGGACCTTCCGAAGTGATGGTGATAGTGGACGAAAGCTCCGACCCGGCATTCGCCGCCGCAGACCTTCTCTCGCAGGCGGAGCACGGCAGGGACAGTCAGGTCATACTCCTCAGCACCAACGAGTTGCAGGCTGAAGCCGTCGCCGCCGAAGTGGAGCGTCAGGTCGCCCTTCTCGGCAGAGCCGACCTCGCCAAGGGTGCTCTCGCGTCCAGCCACGCGGTGGTCTTCGACTCCGTCGACGACATCGTCGCATTCGCCAACGCCTACGCTCCCGAGCACCTCATCGTCTCCACCTCCGACCCCTGGGGGATTGTAGGTCAGATCACGGCGGCGGGCAGCGTATTCGTCGGAAAATACACCCCCGAAAGCGCAGGCGACTACGCCTCCGGCACCAATCACACCCTCCCCACCTGCGGCTGGGCGCACTCCTACAGCGGAGTCAACATCGACAGCTTCACCCGCAAGATGACCATACAGGAGATTTCACGCGAAGGGCTGCGCTCCCTCGCCCCCACCATCGTCGCGATGGCTCAGGCGGAAGGACTCCAGGCGCACGCCAACGCCGCAAAGATACGCACAGATGAACAGAAGAAAATTTGACCTTGAGGCGCTCCTTCGCCCCAACATATTGAAACTCAGCCCCTACAGCACCGCCCGCGACGAGTATCAGGGACCGCTCGGCGTCTTTCTCGACGCCAACGAAAGCCCCTACCCTTCCCTCTGGCACCGCTACCCCGACCCCCGGCAGAAGGCTCTCAAGGAGCGCATCGCCGCCGTCAAGGGAGTGAGGGCGGAGCAGATTTTCCTCGGCAACGGCTCGGACGAAGCCATTGACCTGATATTCAGGATTTTCTGCGTTCCCGGGAAAGACAACGTCGTCGCCATCGCCCCCAGCTACGGGATGTACTCCGTCTCTGCCGACATAAACGACGTCGAAGTCCGGAGCGTCCTTCTCCGGGATGACTTCTCGCTTGACGCGGAAGCCCTTCTCGCCGCCTGCGACTCCCGCACCAAGGCCATTTTCCTGTGCTCGCCCAACAACCCTTCGGGCAACGCCTTCCCCCGCACGCAGATTTTTGACATTCTGGACAGGTTCGAGGGAGTCGTCGTCGTGGACGAAGCCTACGCCGATTTCAGCTCGGAGCCGAGCCTTCTGGACTCTCTGGACGAATGGCCCGGTCTGATTGTCCTTCAGACATTCTCCAAGGCGCGCGGACTCGCCGCGCTCCGCCTCGGGCTCGCCTTCGGCAATCCCGCGACAATGAAGTATTTCTCGATGGTGAAATACCCCTACAACATAAACGAAGCCACACAGAAACTGGCTCTCGAATCCCTCGAAGGGAGCATTTCGGCCCAGGTGGAGGAAATCAAGGCGCAGAGGGAAAGGCTCGCTCTGGCTCTTCCGGCCTTCTCCTTCGTTGAGAAAGTCTTCCCCAGCGAAGCCAATTTCCTTCTCGTCAAGGTGGACGACGCCGACGCGGTGTATGACTTTCTCATCAGCCGCGGGATAATCGTTCGCAACCGCACGAGAGTCCCTCTGTGCGAAGGGTGCCTGCGCATAACCGTAGGGACCCCTTCCGAAAATGACAAGTTACTCAAAGCATTCACAGAATATGAAGAAAGCTATATTCGTCGATAGGGACGGCACTGTCATAATAGAGCCGGCCGACGAGCAGGTGGACTCTCTCGAGAAGCTCGAGTTTGTCGCCGGAGCCATTTCGGGGCTCAAGGCACTCACCGGACTCGGCTTCGAGCTGGTGATGGTTTCCAACCAGGACGGTCTCGGCACCCCGTCGTACCCCGAGGATACCTTCCTGCCGGCTCACAACAAGATGCTCAGGACCCTTTCAGGCGAAGGCGTCGAGTTTGACAACATCCTGATAGACAAGTCCTTCCCCGAGGAGGGGCTGGACACCCGCAAGCCCGACACAGGGATGATGGGCGCCTATATGGCCGGCTGTTATGACCTGTCTGAGAGTTGGGTCATCGGTGACCGCGAGAGCGACATGCAGCTCGCCCGCAACCTCGGCGCCCGCGGCCTCAGGATCGACTCGGGGATCGCCTTCGGGCAGCCCTTCGGGGGCGACGGTCTGAGCTGGGCCCAGGTCGTCGAGGCCATTCGCTCCAGCGAAAGGAGCGCCGTTGTCTGCCGCAAGACCGCAGAGACCGACATCTACGTACGCGTGGACCTCGACGGCAGAGGAGAATCGGCGATAGATACGGGTCTGAAGTTTCTCGACCATATGCTCACGCAGCTCGTGCACCACGGAGGACTCGCCCTCACGGTGCGCTGCAAGGGCGATCTCGAGGTGGACGAGCACCACACGATGGAGGACATCGGCATAGCCCTCGGAGAGGCTCTCCTGCAGGCGCTCGGCTCCAAGCGGGGCATCGAGCGGTACGGATTCGCCCTCCCGATGGACGAGAGCGAGGCTCTGGTGCTGCTGGACTTCGGCGGCAGGAGCGAGCTCGTCTGGGATGTGCCCTTCACACGCGAATACGTCGGCGACGTCCCCACGGAAATGTTCAAGCATTTCTTCAAGTCCCTCTCCGACGCCGCGAAATGCAACCTTCGCGTCGAAGCCTCCGGCGAAAACAACCACCACGTCGCTGAAGCCGTCTTCAAGGCGTTCGCCAGGTCCATTCGCGCCGCCGTCAGGCGCGACGTCTTCAGCTCGTCCCTCCCCTCATCGAAAGGAATGCTATGATTGCGATCATCGACTACGAGGCCGGCAACATCCGGTCAGTGACCAACGCCCTCGAAAGGCTTGGCGCTCAATACGTTCTCACCGACGACCCCGCCGTGATAGAGGCCGCCGACAAGGTGATTCTGCCGGGCGTTGGCAACGCCGCCGCGGCGATGGATTCGCTTCGCACCAAGGGGCTCGTACCCGTGCTGAAGGGCCTTCGCAGGCCTGTGCTCGGCATATGCGTCGGGATGCAGATAATGTGTCGCGACTCCGAGGAGACACTCTCCGCTGACGGCACTCTCACGCAATGTATGGGGATATTCGACTGCAGCGTCAGAAAGTTCGCCCCGGCTCCGGGACTCAAGATCCCCCATATGGGCTGGAATTCGATTTCAAATCTCGACGGCAAGATCTTCAAGGACATTCCCACGGGCTCCTACGTTTATTTCGTGCACTCGTTCCGCCCGGACCTCTGCACCGACACCGTCGCGACCTGCCGCTACGGCGAAGGGATGTTCAGCGCCGCCCTCAAGTACGAAAACTTCTACGGCACCCAGTTCCATCCCGAGAAGAGCGGCTCCGTGGGAGAAAGGATACTCAGAAATTTCATCAAGCTATGATAGACATCATCCCCGCAATAGACATCATAGACGGGCGCTGCGTTCGCCTGACCAAGGGCGACTACTCGTCGAAGAAAGTCTATGACGCCTCCCCCGTCGACATGGCTCTCGCCTACGCAGACTGCGGAGTCGGGCGCATCCATATGGTGGACCTGGACGGCGCCAAAGTCTCTTCGCCCGCCAATCTGCGCACCCTCGAGCGGGTCGCGTCGAAGTGCGGGGTCGAAGTCGAATGGGGCGGAGGCATCGCTTCTGGCGAAGCCCTTCGGTCCGTCTTCGACGCGGGCGCCACGCAGGCGATCGTCGGGAGCATCGCCGCCCGCAGCCCCGAGCTTTTCAGGGAGTGGCTGCTCACTTTCGGCGGCGCGCGGATGATCCTCGGCTCCGACGTGCGCGGCCGCAAGGTGGCGGTCAAGGGCTGGCTCGAGACGACGGACCTCGATATCGGCGAGCAGATAGGTTGGTTTCTCCCGGACGGCCTGAGGAGCGTCATCTGCACCGACATCTCCCGCGACGGCTGCCTGGAGGGACCTTCTTTCGATCTGTACAAGTCTTTGCAGCAGGAGTTTACGGAGGTTGAGTTCACCGCCAGCGGAGGTATCTCTTCGATGGACGACATCTACAGGCTCGAGGATCAGGGCACGCCGAAGGTGATAGTCGGCAAAGCCATTTACGAAGGACACATAACACTCAAGGACATAGAGAAATGCTTGCAAAGAGGATAATCCCCTGCCTCGACGTCAAGGACGGACAGGTGGTAAAGGGCATCAATTTCGAGGGTCTGCGCGAAGTCGGGGACGCCGTCGAGATGGGCGTGAAATACAGCCGCGAAGGCGCTGACGAGCTGGTGTACCTCGACATCAGCGCGTCCAAGGAGGACCGCAGGACATTCACTTCCCTCGTGGAACGGATCGCCCTCGGCATCGACATTCCCTTCACCATCGGCGGAGGCATCTCGTCGCTCGACGATGCTGCAAGGCTCCTGGACGCGGGCGCGGACAAGATCTCGGTCAACAGCGCCGCCGTCGCAAGGCCCGGGCTGATAAGCGAAATCGCCGACCGCTACGGCAGCCAGTTTGTCGTCTGTGCCATCGACGCCAAATGCATCGAAGGCGTCTGGAGGGTCACCACTCACGGAGGAAGCCGTCTCAGCGACAAGGAGTTGTACTCCTGGGCGGCGGAAGTCGAGAGCCGCGGCGCCGGCGAGATACTCTTCACCTCGATGGACCACGACGGGACAAAAGCCGGCTACGCCTGCCCCCAGTACGCAAGGCTCGCCGACCTGCTCGGGATCCCGGTCATCGCCTCCGGCGGTGCGGGAAGCATAGAGGACATAGTCGAAGTGCTGACCGACGGACGCGCGGACGCGGCCCTCGCCGCCAGCATATTCCATTACGGCACCATCCCCATCCCGGTCCTCAAGCACGAGCTCGCCTCCCGAGGCATAGCGGTCAGAAAGGCGTGATTTATAAACGAGCTCGCCTCCCGAGGCATAGCGGCGGTCAGAAAGGCGTGATTTATAAACGACAGACAATGAATAAATTATAAAAAGCCGCTATAGAAAAATAAAGGCAGGAATATTACATAAAACACTTATAATCAAGCATTTGTAAAACACGAGCCAAGATATGGAATTCAGTGATTTCAACCTCGAAAAGACCGGTGACGGACTGTTGCCGGTGATAATCCAGGACGCTACCACGCTCAAGGTCCTGATGCTGGGATATATGAACCGGGAGGCCTTCGAAAAGACTCTCTCCGAAGGTCGCGTGACATTCTTTTCCAGGAGCAAGCAGAGGCTCTGGACAAAGGGCGAGACCAGTGGCAACTTCCTGACCGTGAAGGAGATGTATGCCGACTGTGACGCTGTCACGCTCCTTATAAAGGCATTCCCCTCAGGCCCCTCCTGCCACCGCGGCACCACCGCCTGCTTCGACACCCCGGACGACGAAGGCTTCAAAAGGACTCTGAGAGGAGTGATACGCGGCCGGCACGAGGAGATGCCCGACGGGTCATACACCACGAAACTCTTCATAAAGGGTCCGAAGGCCATTTCCAAAAAGGTCGGAGAAGAGACCACCGAGTCCATAATCGAGGCGGTTTCCGGCAACCGCGACCGCTACATCTACGAGCTCTGCGACGTGGTGTATCACAGCCTCGTGCTGATGGAGGAGATGGGCGTGAGCGTCGAGGATCTCGAAAAGGAGCTCAGCCTCAGGCACAGATAATGCCCGCGTATGGACAAGAACCTCCTCAGGATAATATCTTTTGCGATTTGCATCGGGCTATCCGCGGCGGCGCACGCCCAGAGCCTTGACGGCTATTGGTCCGGTGCCATAAAGGTACAGGGTCAGGAGCTCGGGATCTGCTTCGACGTGGCGGCGTCTCCGGACGGAGGATACAAGGCGACGATGGACGTGCCGGCGCAGGGCGCTGCAGGCATCAAGGTTGACGCGTTTTCTTCGGAAGGCTTAGGCGTCAAGGCTGAGATCGGAGTCATCGGCGCATCGTTCGAAGGAATGCACATAAAAGGCATCATATCAGGCACTTTCACCCAGAACGGAATGGCTCTCCCCCTCACGCTTAAAAAGCTCCGCCGTCCACAGGAGCCGCAGGCTCCGTTCCCCTACGACGAGGAGGAAGTATCATTCTTCAACGCTACCGACAGCATACGGCTGTCCGGCACTCTCACCCTTCCGCGCGATGCCGAAGGTCCCGTGCCGGCTGTGGTGCTGGTCACTGGCAGCGGCACCCAGGACCGGGACGAGCGTCTGATGGGACATCGCCCGTTCGCGCTGATTGCAGATTATCTCACGCGAAGGGGCATTGCCGTGCTGCGTTATGACGACCGCGGGGCAGGCCTTTCCGAGAGTGGCCCCGCCGGCGCCACCACGCTCGACCTTTCGCGAGACGCTGCAGCGGCGGTGGAGTTTCTCCGGGGAAGGGACGGGCTTGCCTGCGTCGGAGTGGCAGGGCACAGCGAAGGCGGAAGCATAGCCTATATGCTTGGAGCACAGAAGATTGTAGATTTCATTGTATCGCTTGCCGGCCCGACCGTCAGCGGCGCGAAGGTGCTTGACGCCCAGAGAAGGGCCATCTATTCCGCACAGGGAATAAGCGCAGAAGCCATCGAGGAGAATGCCGCGCTATTCGCGCAGCTCGACACAATTCTCGCCCGCCACGACACTCCCGAGGAAGCCAGGGGCGAAGTGATGACGGCTCTGTCGGAGCTACCCGCGGCTCAGAGGGAGCAGGTCGCGTCTCAACTTCTCTCCCCCTGGATGTTCTGGTCCAACCGCTACGACCCGACCGACGACATTCTCGCCTGCATCTGTCCCGTCCTGGCACTCAACGGCGGGAAGGACCTTCAGGTTGTCCCGGAGCAGAACATTTCCAGGCTCCAATCACTTTGCTCCGACCGCCCCACGCTGCAGACCAAAGTCTATCCCGGTCTCAACCATCTCTTCCAGCACTGCGGGACAGGCCTTCCCGCCGAATACGGAGCCATCGAGGAGACATTCTCCGAGGAGGTCCTTCAGGACATCGCGGAGTTCATTCTCATTCAGAAACGATGACCACCGCGCCGTCGTCGCCGGGCAGGGTGACGACATTGTCGCGGGCGTAGGCCTTGGAGCCTTTCTTCGCCTTCTGATTGAGAGTCACCTCAGTCCTCGCGCCCGCGTGCAGGACTTCCAGGGAGGATCCGCCGAGCTTGGACATAATTTCCTTCAGATCAAGCTGATACGCCACGTCTTTGTCGGCATTCAGGGCTCCGACATACCACACCCCGCCGCTGCGGCGGGCTATCACCGCGTACTTTCCGGGATAGCCGTCGATGTAACGGATGTCGTCCCAGGTCGTGGGGACTTCGCGCAGAAACTCCAGGCAATGCTCGGGCGCGTCCTCGAGATTGTTAGGCGCGAGCGCGAAGTTCTGTATAGGATTCTGGAACAGCACCGCCGTCGCGAGCTCCGCCTCGTCGCTCATACGTCTTACGCTCCCCTTCGACTGGTTCTTCGAGAGGACCTTGTTCAGGAAGCACCCACCGAACTCCATACAGCCCAGAGAGTTGCGGATGAAGGGATGAAGGGTCGCGTTCTGCGCCTCGATGTCGCATTCGGCCTGGCCGAAGACAAGATTCTCCGACGCCCGGACCGCCTCGCTGCCCACGTAGTTGGGGTACATCCGCTCCCAGCCGCGAGGGATGGTGCAGCCGTGGAATATGACCATCAGGCCGTGGTCGTCCGCGTCGCTCAGCACGCCCTCGTAGATGCGCAGGGTCTCCTGCTTGTCGCCGCCGAAGAAATCCACCTTGATGCCCTTGACGCCGATCCTTTGCAGCCAGCGCATCTCAGCCTTCCGCGCGATCGGAGAGTCCATACAGTTCACAGGGCTCTGCTCGATGTCGTTCCAGTATCCGGACGAAGAGTACCACAGAAACACGTCAACCCCTTGGGAATGAGCGTATTTCACCAGCTCCTCCATCCTCTCGCGGCCGATCGTGCGGTCCCAGAAATTGTCCACCAGGACATAACTGAAGCCCATCGCGGCGGCGAGGTCGATGTATCGCACCTGGTCGTCATAGTTGATGCTGCCGTCCTGCCAGAGGATCCAGCTCCAGGTGCCCTTGCCGTAGATGTACTCGTACGAAGGCTCGTAGAGAGGCTTCACGACGTCCCAGGTGACGGTGGTCTCGGCGATGGGGCCGAGGTCAGCTCCGACCGTGACGGTGCGCCAGGGCGTAGCTCCGGGGCAGGCGAACGCGGGCTCGGGGGTGCCGTTGCCGTCATTCTCCTCCGCCATCGGGAACGCGATGCGATAGCCGCCCTCCTGCCAGTCTGAAAGGCGCGAAGCGCAGTAGCGGCTGTCCACGCCCGTCTCGCCGAGCAGGACCCAGCCGTCGCCGCCCACCTTGAAAAGGCAGGGGAAGGTGAAGCCGTGGCCGAACTCGGACGCTTCGCCAAGAGGCCGGTCGATGGCGTAGAACTCCTCGTAGCTGGGCTTGGTGCGCTTCCACCCCACCATCGCGTCGCTCTGCGGCGTGAGGAAGGTCGTGCTGCGCGAAGGAAGGTTGAACGCCGTCAGCTCCTCCAGCACGCGTACGCTCTGACAGCCGTCGAGAAGATAGCGAAGCGCGACGTCGGAGTCGCTGACGCGAAATTCGACTTTAAGCATCTGTCCTTCAGGGTTTTCGAATGTGCAGACGAGGCTGTTTGCAAGATAATGGACAAGGCTGCGTTTGCCGGTGGGAAGGGAGTAAGTCTCGTCGATTGTGCCGGTCTCCGCGCCCTTGAGGGCAAGGAAGGAGTAGTCTGCTCTGTTGGTCCTCAGACCGAGGGCGGAAGGCTCCAGCATCGCGGCGCCGTCGTAACTGATTGAATATTTGGCGTCCTCGGAGACGGTGAGCACCAGACGTCCGTCAGGGCCGCTCAAGCTCTGC
>R15__coassemble_980_pt1 | contig 16768 bp, 8 predicted proteins | sample R15__metabat2_low_PE_040 | metagenome-assembled genome bin R15
TTCATATCTGAGCAAGCAGGCGAGATGGGGCTTCTTCCCCGCAGTCTCCGCAGGCTGGGTGATCTCCAACGAGGACTGGTTCCAGAAGGGTGACGTGATGAGCTTCGCCAAGATCCGCGCCAGCTGGGGACAGAACGGCAGCCTTTCATCCCTGGGCAGCTACTCATATGACTCCTCCATCTCCTACGGCGGATTCTATCCCTTCTCCGACTCCAACGTCGTGAGCGCCGCAGGACCGAGCTCCCTCGGAAACGACGCCCTCAAGTGGGAGACTTCCGAACAGCTTGACTTCGGTGCCGACTTCCGCTTCCTGCGCGACAGACTCACCATCACCGCCGACTACTTCATCAAGAAGACCGAGGACCTCATCATGACGGGAGTCTATCCTTCTTACACGGCAGGCAACAGCCCTTCTCCGACCAACACCGGAAACATCGAGAACAGGGGCTTCGAGTTCGACTTCTCCTGGAAGGACCGCATCGGTGACTTCTCCTACGGACTGTCCGGCAACATCGCCACCCTGCACAACGAGGTGACCTATCTCGATCCCACCATCACCCGCATCGACGGCGTTTCGATGAACTACGTCTCCGGCTTCACCGCGTTCGAAGTGGGCTACCCCGTATGGTACTTCCGCGGCTACAGGCTCGAGAAGATCGATCCCGAGACGGGAGACCCGGTCATCAAGGACCTCAACGGTGACGGCGAGAGGGACGACAAGGACGTCGAATGCCTCGGCAGCGCCATCCCCAAGGCCACCTACGGTCTCACCCTCAACCTCGGATGGAAGAACTGGGACTTCATGGTGTTTGCGAACGGCAGCCTCGGCAGCAGCATCTTCTACAACTACCGTCCCAAGAACAGCGACGGTCAGAACCTCGTGAGGACCTACTACACCGAGAGATGGACTCCCACCCACACAGACGCGACATATCCCGCCCCTGGCACCTCCAAGCTCGTATACTTCCTCAACTCGGATGCCAACATCTACTCAGGCAACTATATGAAGATCAAGCAGATGCAGCTCGGTTACACCCTGCCCAAGAAGGTCCTCGAGGCCTCCCGCATCATCTCTTCCGCCAGAGCTTACCTGTCCCTTGACGACTTCTTCATCTTCACCAAGTACCCCGGAATGGATCCCGAGACCGCGACCAGCGGCACCACCTCATCCAACGGTATCGACGGCGGAAACTATCCCGTTTCCAGAAAGGTCGTCCTCGGTGTGAACATCTCATTCTAATTTAAAAGGACAAGACAATGAAAAAGATACATTATATAGCGCTCGCGCTCTGCTCCCTTGCTGTCTTCGCTTCCTGCAACGACCTCCTGGACCTGCAGCAGAAGGGTGTGACCACCCCGTCCACTTTCTACAAGACTGACGACGAGGCCATGGCCGCCGCCGCCAACCTCTACAGCGCATTCGCAGGCAACGCCTACAACTACGAGATCAACAAGACCGGTCTCGCCGACGAGGTCTACATCGGAGGTACCGGTTTCGCCCACAACGACGTGAACGAGTACTGCTACACCGCTGACAACAGCTCCTTGCAGGACCTCTTCACCGGTTACTATTCCATCCTTTACGCCGCAAACCTCATCACCGACAACGTCGAGCCTGACACCGACGTCAAGAAACAGGTCTATGCCGAAGGACTCTTCTTCCGCGCCTGGACTCACTTCGAGCTCGTCACGATGTGGGGACCCGCTCCTTGCATCACCGAGGCGAGAAGGGATGACTACCGCGTGGGCAACACCCCCGTCGAGGAGACCTGGGCCCAGATTGAGAAGGACCTCACCGAGGCCATCCCCAACCTCCCCTCAAAGACCGGCCTCAACGACAAGGAGACCTGCGTGAGAGTCACCAAGGAGACCGCCGAAGCTCTCCTCGGAAAGGCTTATCTGTGGCAGGGGAAGAACTCCGAAGCCGCGGCAGAGTTTGAGAAGGTCATCAATTCCAAGCTCTATGACCTGATGCCTCTCGGCGACGACGGATATCTCGGATACGCAAGATGCGTCAATGACAACAACTGCGAGGTGCTCCTCCAGATCAACCGCATCGCCGACGCCAGCCTCTACAGTTTTGTCTATGAGCGCATCGCAATCGGCCTGCCCACCAACATGTTCACCCCCGCTCCCCTTCTCGACGAGAACGGAAATCCCGTACAGTACTGGGGCGTCGTGAATTACTGGACCGGCCAGGAGGGATGGATCACCGTCTATAACGACAAGTACTACGCAAATCCGTTCTACTCCGGAGCCTGGGGATTCAACTCCCAGGTGCACGAGAGCCTCGTGTATGACTTCCAGGACAACGCCACCGCAAACGGCGGAGTGCAGGACATCCGTTTCAAGACCACCCTCCTCAACCCCGACCAGATCTATGAGGACTACGGTATGGCAGTCGACCAGCCTCTGAACGGCTCCATCGGCTGGTTCACCACCAAGCACACCTCCCTGACGGAAAACTGGCTCGACGGCACCTACGCGGGATTCCAGAACAATGATATGTATATGAGATACGCAGAGGTGCTCCTGCTCGCTGCGGAGGCCCAGCTCATCACCGGCAACTCCTCCAAGGCTCTCGAGTACGTCAACAAGATCCGCGTCCACGCGGGCGAGCCCACGCTCTCATCCGTGACGCTCGACCAGATCAAGATGGAGAAGAGGCTCGAGCTCTGTATGGAGGGCGTCCGCTATCAGGACCTCATCCGCTGGGGCGATGCCGCCACCGTCCTCAAGGACCAGGGAAAGAAGATCTGGTACTACGGACCCGACGCTCAGGGCAAGATGTACGCTTATGTCGGAAGAGAGAACCCCGAGGCCGGCTTCAAGACCGGAAAGAACGAGCTTCTCCCCTTCCCTGCACAGGAGCTCAACGTCAACCCCAACATCGTCCAGAATCCCGGATATTGATCCTTCAGTCCGGATGAAAAACAATAGCCGTGGCGCCCGGAGCGCCACGGCTTTATTGTTTATGAAGGAGATTGACTAGGCTGCCTTCCTGCGGCTGATGAGCTTGTAAGCCACGGCGAGAAGGATGCCCACCGCGGCGAGAGCCATGGAGACGAGGAAAGCCGGAGAATAGCTCCCTGTCGAGTGGAGTATCTTTCCGCAGGTGGACGGGCCGAAATATCCCGCCACCGCGAATCCTATGAACATAATGCCGTAGTTGACACTGTTGTGGCGGACGCCGAACTGGTCGGCCGTGAATCCGGGATAGACACCCATAAGGGCTCCGAAGCACACGCCGATGACAGAGACGCCCGCCATAAATTTGAAGATGTCTCCCGAGCCGGTGCCCAGCAGGAGCGCAAGGCCGGCGATCTCAAGCACGAACGCGCCGATAAGCACGGTCACGCGTCCGAACTTGTCGGACAGCGTACCCGCGACTATGCGTCCGGCGGAATTGAACAGCGCCAGCACCGACACGGCCGTAGCGGCAAGGGCGACGCTCATCCCCGCCATCCCCTGAGCCATAGGCGAAGCCTGGGAGGTGATCATCAGACCGCTGAAAGCGCCGCAGGTCAGCATCACTATCATAAGATAGAACAGAGGGTCGGAGAGCATCCGCTTCCAGTCCTTGCCCTCCGGGGCGGCGGAAGCCTTTGCCGGAGCGACATACCCTTCCGGAGCATAACCCACGGGGCATTTCACGATGAACGCCGAGCTCACCAGGATGATGAGAAGGAATGCCGCGCCGAGTATCACAAAGCTCATACTGACCCCGAGGGAAGCGTTGAGAGCGTTGGCGATCGGCGGGACCAGCACGGAGCTGAGTCCGTAGCAGGCCGTCGTGATGCCGCCGACGAGGCCCCTCTTGTCGGGGAAGAACTTGACGGTGTTGTTGATGGTGCAGCCGTACGCCATCCCGAGGCCGAGGCCGAGTATCAGGCCATAAGTCACGATGATCATCGGCAGGCTGGTAACGAGCCCCGTCAGTATCATACCTATGCCGAACATCGCCCCACCCGTGAGAATGACCCACTTGGGACCCATCTTGTCATTGATGAATCCTCCTGAAATCATCGTGATGGGGCCCACGGAGTTTGCCACCGTGAAGGCGATGGCGAGGTCCGCGGCGGTGTAGCCGGACCCCATCAGGGCGTTCAACTTTGCCGCCAGAGGTGCGGCGAAAACGCTCCAGGCATAGATGGAGCCGATGCAGAGGTTGATGAGGCTGCTCGCGGCGAGCACCACCCATCTTTTCTTGTCCATATCCATATTATCGGTGTCTTACTGAATGTCGAGTGCGGCGTGGAAACCTTCGTAAATGGCCTTGGTGATGTTTGCGGGGCGGACGCAGTCGCCGACTTCGCGCACGAACGGAGCGCATCTCCTAAGGGCCTCCACGTCAGTCCTGTTGGCCCTCTGACCCACGGCGCAGATGACCGTATGCCCGGGGATCAGGACCTCCTGTCCGTCCTCTGTGCGGCAGACGACGCCCTCGGGCGTCACGCTCTGTCCCGCGCAGCAGGTGTGGGCTGTGACATACTTCTCTATCTGCTTCATCAGGATGGGCCTGTGACGGATGTTGCAGTCCGGGGCGAGGGTGTCGCGCATCTCCACGAGGTGGACCTTCTTTCCTTCCATTCCGAGGTGCACGGCGCATTCGCAACCGGCGAGGCCTCCTCCGAGCACGACGACGGTGTCGCCGACGTCGTCCTTGTGCAGATAGTAGTCGTTCACCACTATCACATTGTCCGAGTCGATGCCCGGGATGGGCGGGAATATCGGTTTGGAGCCGAGAGCGAGTATCAGGGCGTCGGGAGCCTGGGCTGCAACGAAGTCGGGAGTCACATAGGTGTTGAGACGGATGTCCACCCCTTCGTCGCGCGCCTGGCGCTCCAGGGTGAGTCCGAGCTCGTACATCTCCCGTTTGAACGGGATGGCCTGCTCGCTCTTGAGGATGCCGCCGAGCTGCGATGATTTCTCGCAGAGAATGACCTTGTGCCCGCGTCTGGCGGCGGTGACGGCGGCCTCGAGGCCGGCCACGCCTCCTCCCGCGACAAGGACCTTGCGGGAGCGCGGGGCGGGAGCCACGTCCATTCCCTCTATCTCCCTGCCTATCAGCGGATTGACGGCACAGCGGCGGGTGAATGTCATAGGCCTCTCCGCCATACAGGTGAAGCACCTCAGGCACTTGACTATCCTGTCATCCTGTCCTGCGCAGACCTTCTGCGGCAGGAACGGGTCGGCGAGCAGCTCGCGTGCCATATAGATGACGTCCGCCTTGCCCTCCTCCAGGATGCGCTCCATCATCTCGGGGTCGTTGATGGCGCCGATCGTCGCTACGGGCTTGCTGACGTGCTTCTTTATCTCGGCGGCGAGATACACGTTGGCCCCGTGCTCGGCGAACATCGGCAGATGGGTGTTGAAGAATCCGAACTGGTACGAGCCCGCCGACACGTGGATGAGGTCCACGAGGTCCTCTAGCGCGTGCGCGATGCGGCATCCCTCCTCGAGGTCGTATCCTCCCTCGAAAAGCTCGCTTCCGCTCATCCTGAGCTCTATGGGGAATCCCTTCCCCACTCCTGCGCGCACCGCCTGGAGCACTTCGCGGGTCAGGCGGACCCTGTTTTCGAGGCTCCCTCCATACTCGTCGGTGCGGTGGTTGAAATACGGCGAGAGGAACTGGTTGAGCAGCCAGCTGTGGCCGGCGTGCACCATTATCATCTCATATCCCGCGCGTTTGGCGAGGACCGCGGCGTCACCGTAAGCCTTTACGATATCCGCTATCTGCTCGCGGCTCAGTCCCTTTACGGGGCGGCCGTCGGGACGCACACCGTCGCTCGGACCCCACTGGCAAAGGGAAGCCTTTTTGTTCTTGTCGGACATATAGGTACCGGCGTACTGGCCGGAGTGCGAAAACTCGATGCTCGGTACGGCTCCGTGCCTGCGGATGCCGTCCGCGACGAAGGTGTGGGCCGCGAGGCACCCCACGGTCTCGAGATTGAGGTGGAGCATATGGCTGCCGTCGGTGTCGGGATGCACGACGAGCTCGCTCACCGTAACCGCGGCGGCGCCGCCCTTGGCGCGGAGCTCGTAGAAGCCCTGTGTCCTGGGACCGGGACAGCAGTCGGCGGTGATGTCGGTGGCTCCTATCGGGGCTGAGAACATCCTGTTTCTGAAAGTTACGTTGCCCAAACGGATCGGGCTGCAAAGCAGGGGATATCTGTTCTTGTCCATACGGGATTGTATTTTTTGCAAAAATAACTTTCTTCCACGTAAAGTGCATTTCAATTTTTAGCACCTGTCATTTCGCTTTCTTCAAAATTAAAGGAAAAGCCGCGGAGAGCCTTTTGAAGAAAATGATATTACATTTAATACTTATGATATACGCGATGAAGAATAGGAAATAGGTTTGAAGATGCACCGGATTAATTTTGTAATCGTTAAAAAGTCCAAACACAAATTCAAGACGATATGGTTAAAAAACAGCTTCTGACTTTCGCCGCGCTCCTGGCCCTCACGCTGGGTGCCGGCGCGCAGACCCTTGAATCGGGTTTCCAGAATCCTCCCCGCTCAGCCAAGCCCTACACCTGGTGGCACTGGATGAACGGAAACATCTCCAAGGCCGGCGTCACCGCCGACCTCGAGGCCATGGCCAAGGCCGGAATGGGCGGCGTCCAGGCATTCAACATCAGCATAATGACCCAGGGCCCCGTAGGATACGGGTCCGACGAGTGGTACGACATCACCAACCACGCCATCAAGGAGTGCGAGAGGCTCGGTCTCGAGTTTGACATGCACAACTGCCCGGGATGGTCCTCCACCGGAGGCGCCTGGATCACCGAGGAGGACGCCGGAAAGCAGGTCTCCTGGAGCTATGCCTTCGTAAAGGGCGGAAAGAAGGTCGATATGACAGTAAAGCAGCCGACCAAGGCCCTCGACCATTACTGGGACGATGTCCTGCTCGCCTATCCTTCCACCAAGGACGAGACCATCATCGAGGACTTCCTCGCAAAGGCCTGGGCGGACGGCCGGCAGATCAACCCCGAGCTCCTGTCAATGAATTTCGCCGACAACACCGTCCGCTTCACCAAGGAGCTCGTGCTCGAGCTCTCGCAGGAAGTGTACGCGCAGTCGCTGCTGGGATTCCTTGCCAGCGAGCCCAAGCCCGTCGACCCCCAGGCCCTCCAGTCAATGAGGATGGGCTTCGGCGGCGGTCCCCAGGGCCCTCAGGTGAGCGTCAGTTTCTCCAAGGACGGAGAGAACTACACACAGCCAAAGAGCGTTTCGGTCCTTTCCGCAGCAGTCTCTTACGCCACCTTCTCCGAAAGCTTCAAATACGTCAAACTCACATCCAATGACGCTGTGCTGGTCAACGGCCTGCAACTCAGCGGCGCCCCCTTCAACGATGGCTTCCTTCGCAACGCGAACTATGAGATGTCAGCGGGCGGAGGCGGCGGATTCGGAGGATTCGGCCGCGGAGCGGCTCCCGCAGCGGCTAAAACCATAGCTCCCGAATATGCGATCGACCCCGCGAAGGTCATCGACATCTCCGAATATATGGACGCCGACGGACATCTCGTCTGGGACGCCCCCGAGGGCAGCTGGACCATCGTCCGCATCGGCTACGTCCCCATCGACCGCCACACCAAGATGGGCTCCACCGTCGGTGACGGCCTCGAGATCGACAAGTACAGCCGCAAGGCCATGGACGTGTTCTGGGAGGGTCTCTATCCCAGGCTGATGGAAAGCTACGAGCACATCGCAGGAGTCACCAAGGGCGGTATCCTCATCGACTCCTACGAGGCCGGCAACTGCAACTGGACCCCTCTCATGCGTCAGGAGTTCAAGCAACGCAGAGGCTATGACATGACGGGCTACATCCCCGCCATCGTCGGAAAGTACGTCGCAAGCGACGACGTTACCACCAGATTCCTCTGGGACTTCCGCCGCAACTGCGCCGACATGTTCGCAGACAACTACGTCGGCCATATGGCGGAGCTCGCACACGCCCACGGACTTCTCGTCTACAACGAGCCTTACAACTCCTCCGTCTTCGAGGAGATGCAGACCGGCACCCGCGCCGACATCCCTATGGGAGAGTTCTGGGCCCGCACCTATCAGGACCGCGCCACCATCAAGATGGCGGCTTCCATCGCGCACGTCGCCGGCAAGAGGGTGGACGGACAGCAGATCGTCGGCGCCGAGTCATTCTCCGGCTGGCAGCCCGAGGCGGGCTATCAGGGATACCCCTACGCCTACAAGAGCGAGGGTGACGACATGTACACCCAGGGTCTCAACCGCTTCATCTTCCACCGCTTCGTCCATCAGCCCAACGTCTATGCCAAGCCCGGAATGTCGATGGGCAACATCGGCTCCCACATCGACGCCAACAACACCTGGTACGAGAAGGCTTCGCAGTGGTTCAAGTACATCGCCCGCTGCCAGTTCCTCCTCCAGCAGGGTGTGATCGTCGCGGACGCGCTGTACCTCGTCACCGAGGACGTGCCCGGCAGCTCCCACGGCACCTGGAACCCCGACCTCCCGTTCGGATACTGGGGTGACGCCGTCAACGCCGAGCTTCTCCTTGGCAACGTCTCCATCGACGGAGGCGAGCTCGTCGCCGCCGACAATGTCCGCTACCGCATGCTGATGCTCGCGAAGGGCCAGGGCGGCAGGACGATGACCCTGCCTCTCCTCAAGAAGGTCGCCCAGTACGCCGAGGCGGGCGGCACCGTCCTCGGCGAAGCTCCCCGCACCACCCCCAACCTCAGCTCCGAGGCCGAGCTCGCCGAGTTCGACGCCATCGTGAAGAAGCTCTGGGGCGGCATCGAGAACGGCGGCCGCAAGGCTGTCGGCAAGGGACAGGTCTATAACACGGAGGACGTGCAGAGCGTGCTCGACGCCCTCGGGATCCTGCCCGACGTGGAATATTCGTTCAGCGAGGACGCCCCCGTGGGATTTATCCACAGACAGGCCGAAGGCGCTGACTACTACTTCCTTTCCAACCACCGCCGCACCGCGGAGAAGCTCCTCGTGACATTCCGCGCGGACGGCAGGAAGCCCGAGCTGTGGAACGCCGACACGGGCGAAATCTCCCCTCTTGACGTCTATGAGGTGCTCCCTGACGGACGCGTGAGAGTGGATCTGACATTCGACCCTTCAGGCTCCTGGTTCGTTATGTTCAGGGATAAGGCCGACGAGTCCCACTACACTTCCGTCGCGTTCGACGGCGCCGAAGTGCTCTCCACCAAGCCGGTCGCCCAGCGCGCCGACGGCGGACTCTACCCCGACCTTACCGACAACTTCACCATCAGCGTATGGGTGAGGGGCGACGTGAACAGCAGCGTCGACAACAACCTCGGCGTCAGGTCCAACGCAATGTTCGGAGGCAACATCACCTCGTATCCTTACGTGATGGGTGACCCCGAAGCCCTCTACGGCAAGGGACACGCGGTCGCGGGCATCATCGCTTCGCGTGCGGGCGTCTCCATAATGCAGACGGGCGGCGTGCCCGCCCAGCAGGGCGGAATGGGCGGTCCCGGAGGATTCGGCGGGTTCGGCGGATTCCCCGGAATGGGAATGGGCGGTGGATCCCGTCCCCAGGCCGTCGCATCATATATGGAAAAACTCGCCAGCTGGCATCACGTCGCGGCGGTCTACACCGACGGCGTGCCTTCTCTCTACGTGGATGGCGAGATCAAGGCCACGGGCCAGAAGGCTACCGCCGCCGTGCATCCTTCGTTCAAGGACGTCGCTTTCGGTCACAACAGCCACTACTTCGAGGGCGACTTCCTCGAGTACGAGGTGTTTGACCATCCTCTCGGCGCCGCCGAGGTGAAGGCCATCGCCGACAAGGGCGTGCCCGTGGAGAATGTCTGGGAGCCTGTCAAGTACACTTCCGACGGCCTGCTGCTGACTCAGAACGGCACCTACACTCTGGACGGCCGGACCGTCAAGGTCAAGGGCCTTCCCGAGCCCAAGGACCTCACCTCCAATGGTTGGACCGTCACCTTCCCCGAGGGTCTCGGCGCTCCCGACCGGATCGAGATGCCGACGCTCATCCCTCTGTAGAACCATCCTGACGACGGCGTGAAGCACTTCTCCGGCACCGCCACCTACAAGACGACATTCTCCCTCAAGGCAAAGGAGCTCAAGGGCCGCCGCCTCTTCCTCGACCTCGGAAAGGTCTATGTCATCGCGAGCGTGCGCCTCAACGGCGAAGACCTTGGCGTTGTCTGGAAAAATCCTTATCTTGTGGAAATCACTGACGCGGCGCTGAGCGGAGTCAACACCCTCGAAGTGGAGGTGGCCGACCTCTGGCCCAACCGTCTCATCGGTGACGCCAGGGTCCCGAACCCCTACGGCGCCGAGAGAGGTGACTCCGGAGTCATCCCCGACTGGTACCGCAACAACCGGCCCAAGCCCGAAGACGGCAGGGTGGCATTTTCCGTCGTGACGTTCTACGACGAGAACGAGCCTCTCTACGACGCCGGTCTGATGGGCCCCGTAACAGTAAAATTTGCAGTAGACAACAAATAATTTACAGACGATATGGCAAACAACAGCATTTCAAGACGCAAGGCCCTCAAGATGATGGGGGCCGGCGTCACCGGACTCGCGCTCGCGAACGTAGTCTCACACGCACAGAACCCTCCCCAGGGCATGCCCCCTCAGGGAGGACGTCCCCAGGGCATGCCTCAGGGAGGAATGCCCCGCATGACCTACAATGAGAAGGAAGTCTACAGCGGACCCGACGTGATCATCCGCCAGATAGACGAGCACACCTGGGAAGGCAATGGCCACCTGATGGCAAACGAGACCATCTATATCATAGAGGGCAACGACAAGGCCATCCTGCTGGACGCCGGCACAAAGATCGACGACCTCGACAAGATCGTCGCGGGCATCACCGACAAGCCCGTCACCCTCATCGCCACCCACGTTCACCCCGACCACACGGGCTCCGCGATCAACTATTTCCCCGAGATCTGGATCAACGCCGCCGATATGGTGAACGTCCCCTCGATGATGGGAGACTACAAGGGAGAGATCAAGTATCTCGAGGACGGCCAGGTGTTTGACCTCGGCGGACGCGAGATCGAGATCATCTTCGGCCCCGGCCACACCCCCGGCTCGACCCTATTCTTCGACAAGGCCGCCCACTACGGGTTCAGCGGCGACGCCTTCGGATCCGGCAACCTCCTTCTCACCACCAACTTCTCGACCCTTCTCAACACCACCACCAGGACCGCCGCCTATATGCGCAAGTGGGGCATCGAAAAGATGTACCCCGGCCATTATATGGGCTCCAACCCCGAGACCCTCGAGAGAGTGGAGAACATGAAGAAGATGTGCGAGGAGGTGCTGGACGGCACCCGCGAGACAAAGGCGAAGGAAGGCGGCGCGATGCTCGGCCTCAACGCCTCGATGCGCGATTTCGGAGTGAACATCAATTACAAATATCCCGACGGAGTAAAATAATCCATTGAATATGAAAAAGATACTCAGCATAGCTCTTGCCCTGGCGTTCGTAGTGACGGCGTCGGCACCGCCTCAGGGAGGCGCCCACCAGGGACGTCCCCAGAACGGCACCCCCGAAGTGGCGGAACGCGGCCAGAGGGCCCAGCCCGGCCAGAGGCCTTTCTTCGAGGCTCCCAAACTCCCCGACAACGTAGTGTACTCTGTACGCGCGGGATGGGGCTCGGGCGACGCCTACGGGCGCTCCTCCAACAACGCTCCCACATTCTTCATCTACACCGACAAGGCAGTCGATGAGGAGGGAGGAAAGGCTCTCGTCGAGGAGCTCGGAATGCAGGAAGTGATGGACGTCCATCACGGAAGCGTCTATGTCATCAACCCTGTCGGGGCTAAATACGATGCCGCCAAGGACTTCGAGGCCTTCAAGGAAGTGTTCAACTCCACCCGCACCGGCAACCTCAAGGTGATCGGCCTCGGCGCAGGAGCAAGCTTCGTCAACGCCACCCTCGCTCCCCAGGCCTGCGGCTACATCGCCGGCATCCTCACCTACGGCGGCAAGGCCGCGAAGGTGGCGAAGGGCGACTACGCCGGCGTCCCCGCCTACGTGGCGGGCAAGACCGCCAAGAGCGTCGCTGCGGGCTACAACACCATCAACGCGTCCCTCAAGGACGCCGAGCCCCTGCTCACCGTGACCGTCAACCCCGCGGAGCTCTCCAAGGCCGACCTCTTCGCCGACGCCTGGAAGCAGACCCTGTGCAAGACCTACCGTTACAACAACTACAAGCACACCCACTACGAGGGCGGCGAGTACGGCAAGTACGGAGTCTATGAGCTCGAGCCCTACACCATCTGGGAGGACCTCGACATCACCCGCATCGTCGTGGAGGAGAAGCCTATGGGCGGATTCCCGGGAATGAACACCGGCGACCAGCTCCCCACCCTGTGGTACGAGTACTGGCCCAACGAGCTTATGGACGCCACCAAGGTGCCCGCTCAGAGCGTGCCCGTGATGGTGCTTCTGCACGGCAACGCCAACGACCCCCGCACCCAGGCCGAGACCTCGGGATTCATCGAGGTCGCAGGCAAGGAGCGCTTCTTCGTCGTCGAGATGGAGTGGCAGGGCAGCCGCACTGCGGCCGCTATGGGCCACGACGGCATCGAGACCACCGTCTACAAGCTTCTCGCCAAGTACCCCCAGCTCGACCCTTCACGCGTCTATGCGGAGGGACTTTCCGCCGGCTCGATGACAGCCACCGCGCTCGGCATCAGGAAGCCGTTTGTCTTCACCGCAGTGGGCGGACACTCCGGCGCCATCTTCGGTGGCCGCGGAGCCAGCATCTACTCCAACTATGACTCGTTCAGCAACGCAGCCCTCCAGATGAGGGGCAACGTGGAGATGCCTTACTTCTCCATCGCCTGCACCGCCGACACCACCGTCGGATTCCTCACTCCCGACAACTGGAAGGACAACTGCTACCTCAACGCCTGGAACATCTACGAGACCATCAACGACCTCCCCGTCGTGGACGAGCTCGACTTCAGCGTGGACCCCGTCTTCGGAATGAAGCTTGACAACCGTCACACCGTCACCACCGTCAAGGGTGAGGGCATCAAGATGGAGGTCGGCGATCTGACCAAGGCAGGAGTGCCCCTCATCAGGTGCGTCGCCGTCATCGACTACGGCCACTGGAACTTCAAGCCCACAGCCCAGATGATGTGGGACTTCTTCAAGCAGTTCTCCCGTGACCCCGAGACCAAGAAGCTCTCCTATCACGGCGAGAAGTGCATCGACCACGCAGGATATGCAACCAACAACACAGAAGGTATGAATACTGTTTACGAATTCCTCAAGAACTGCGGCACCTACTACATCGCTACCGCAGAGGGTGACCAGCCCCGCGTACGCCCCTTCGGCACCATCCTCGAGTACGAGGGCAAGCTTTACATCCAGACCGGACACGTCAAGAACGTCGCCAAGCAGATTGCGGCCAACCCCAAGGTGGAGATCTGCGCATTCAACGGCAGCGAGTGGATCCGCCTCAGCGGCACCCTCGTGGACGACCCCAGAGTGGAGCCCAAGAAGGCCATGCTCGACGCCAACCCCGACCTTCGCGGGATGTATGACGAGAATGATGACAACACCGCGGTGTACTACTTCAAGGACGCCACCGCCACCATCAACTCGTTCACCGCTCCTCAGAAGGAGATAAAGTTCTGAGTATGAAGAAATTGATTCTCACCATCTGCGCGCTCTCGCTCTGCCTTTGCGCCAGCGCGCAGTTCTGGGGAGGGCCGCAGCGCGACCCTTCCGCCCCGTTCTCCCTCGAGCACGACAGCTGGAACGCCAAGTGGATTTCCGTCCCCGACGCTGGCGCGAACGACTACGGCATCTACTATTTCCGCAAGGACCTCTCCCTCGGGAGCGTGCCCGCGAAATACGAGGTGCTCGTGACCGGCGACAACCGCTACAAGCTCTACGTCAACGAAGCTCTCGTGTCCCTCGGCCCCGCCAAGGGAGACGTCACCCACTGGAATTATGAAAAGGTGGACCTCGCCCCCTACCTCAAGGCGGGAGACAACGTCGTCGCTGCGCTCGTCTTCAACGAAGGTCCGCAGAAGACCGACTCCTATGTCTCCGTCTCGACTGGATTTCTCCTGCAGGGCATAGACGAGGCGAAGCTCTTCTACACCGACAAGACCTGGAAGTGCATCCAGGACCCCGCCTACTCCCCCGTCAGGGTTTCCGTTCCCGGATATTACGTGGCAGGTCCTTCGGAGAAGGTGGATATGGCGCAGACCGTCAAGGGCTGGAACACCGCCGCCGTCAGCACCGATGACTGGAAGGACGCCCGCGAGGGTCAGAGCGGTATGCCCAGGGACTACGCCGGACAGGGCGCCAGCACCCATCTGCTGCAGCCCTCGATCCTCCCTCAGATGGAGATGACCTACGAGCCCTTCCCCTGCGAAGTGGCTATGACCATCCCCGCAAACACCACCAAGGAAGTCCTCCTGGACATGAAGCACCTCACCAACGCCTACTTCACCGTGAAGATGAGCGGCGGCAAGGGCTCCAGCGTCAAGGTCGGCTACTGCGAGTCCCTGTATGAGCCCGCACCTCAAAGGGAAGGCGGCGACTGGCCGATGCCTGCGGGAATGCCAAGAATGACCCGGACCGGCGGAAAGGGCGACAGGAACGCCACGGAAGGCAAGATATTCGTCGGCCGCGAGGATGAAATCCTCCCCGACGGCACCGCCGGCCAGAGCTTCACCACCCTCACCTGGCGCACCTACAGATATGTGCGTCTCAACGTCACGACGGGCGACGAGCCTCTCACGATAAACGACGTCTACGGCACGTTCACCGGATATCCGTTCGACCTCAAGGCCTCCGTCGACACCGACAATCAGGAGATAAAGGACATCCTCGAGGTAGGCTGGAGGACGGCGCGCCTCTGCGCTTTCGAGACCTATATGGACTGCCCTTACTACGAGCAGCTCCAGTACCTCGGAGACACCCGCATCCAGGCCCTCATCACCCTCTACAACACCGGTGACGACAGGCTCGTCAAAAACTTCTTCAACCTCGCGGACATGAGCCGCGACATCGACGGAGTCACCCTGAGCCGCTATCCCACCACCATCAGGCAGTACATCCAGCCCTATGCTCTGAGCTACATATTCTCCCTGCACGACTACCTGATGTACGGCTCCGACATGGCCTATCTGATGGAAAAGCTCAACGGCGCCGAGCAGATAATGCTCTACTTCCAGAAGCACACCGGCGATGACGGGCGCATCCGCTACCTTCCCGGCTGGACATTCTCCGACTGGGTGTACGACCATCCCGGCTGGGGCAACGGCTCCGCCAAGACCGGCGCCGACGGCAGCTCCATAATGATGGACCTCCAGCTCCTCTACGGCTACATCCTGATGGCCGAGATGGAGAGCTACCGCGGCAACACATATCACGCCGGCGAGTACACCAAGGCGGCCGAGAAGCTCAAGGAGTCCATCGTCGCCTCCTACTGGGACGAGGGCAAGGGGCTATTCGCCGACCGCATCGAGAAGGACAACTTCTCCCAGCACGCCAACGCGATGGCCATCCTCTGCGACGTCGTGAAGGGTGACGAGGCCACCACCATCGCCCGCAAGATCCTCGAGGACAAGAGCTTGGCGCAGTGCACAGTGTACTTCAAGTTCTATCTCCACCAGGCTCTCGTGAAGGCCGGACTCGGCGACGAGTATATGGACTGGCTCGACATCTGGAGGGAGAACCTCGCGCTGGGTCTCACCACCTGGGCCGAGACTTCCGACGTCGCGACCTCCCGCTCCGACTGCCACGCCTGGGGTTCGAGCCCCAACATCGAGTTCTACCGGACGGTGCTCGGCATCGACTCCGCCGCTCCCGCGTTCGCGAAGGTCAAGATAGAGCCGCACCTGGGAGAGATCACCGAGATCGGAGGCCGTATGCCTCATCCTTCGGGAATGATCGAAGTGTCCTACAAGGTGAAGAAGGGGTCTGTCAAGGCCTCCGTCACCCTGCCCGCAGGAGTGGAAGGCACCTTCGTCTGGGCCGGAAAGGAATATCCTCTCAAGGGAGGAGCCAACACGATTAACACCAAATAATCATAAAACACTCTCTATCAATGAAAAAAGTACTTTTAGCACTCGGCGCTCTGCTTTGCGCAAGCGCACTCTTCGCTCAGCCCAAGCTCAGCGAAAGCAACATTGACGAAGTCATCAAGGCTATGACTCTCGAGGAGAAGGCCACCCTGCTCGTCGGCGGCGCACGCGCGTCGATGGTCGAGGGCGTCACCTCCGGCCAGGCCAACGGCGCCGTCCAGGGCGCAGCCGGCAACACCCGTCCCATCGAGCGTTTCGGCATCCCCGTAACCTATCTCGCGGACGGTCCTGCAGGACTCCGCATCAACCCCACCCGCGAGGGCACTACTGACACATTCTACTGCACCGGCTTCCCCGTAGGCACCCTGCTCGCATCCTCCTGGGACGTCGAGCTCGTTGAGAAGGTCACCCGCGCAATGGGCAACGAGGTGCTCGAATACGGCGCCGACGTCCTTCTCGCCCCCGGCGTGAACATCCACAGAAACCCTCTGTGCGGCCGCAACTTCGAGTATTTCTCCGAGGACCCCGTCCTCTCCGGAAACATGGCAGCCGCTTACATCAAGGGCATCCAGTCCAACAATGTCGGCACCTCCATCAAGCACTACGCAGTGAACAACCAGGAGACCAACCGCAACGAGGACGACGCTCAGGTGAGCGCAAGGGCCCTGCGCGAGATCTACCTCAAGAACTTCGAGATCGCCATCAAGAAGTCCAA
>R15__coassemble_987_pt1 | contig 16676 bp, 12 predicted proteins | sample R15__metabat2_low_PE_040 | metagenome-assembled genome bin R15
CCGACGACTTCATCTTCGGAAGCCACCGCTCCCACGGCGAGATCCTCGCCAAGGGTCTGCGCTCCATCGAGATCCTCTCCGACGAGGAGCTCGAGAAGATCATGAACGAGTTCTGGGGCGGCGCCACCGTGAACGTCGCCAAGAAGGGCTTCGAAGGCTCCACCAAGCAGCTCGGCATCCGCTTCCTGCTGTACGGCGCAATGGCTGAGATATTCGCCCGCGAGACCGGTTTCAACAAGGGCCTCGGCGGCTCGATGCACACCTTCTTCACCCCCTTCGGCATCTATCCCAACAACGCCATCGTGGGCGGCTCCGGCTCCATCGCCGTGGGCGCCGCTCTCTATAAGAAGGTAAACCGCAAGAAGGGTATCGTCGTGGCTAACCTCGGCGACGGCGCAATGGCGCGCGGCCCTGTCCTCGAAGGTATGACCTTCGCGTCAATGGACCAGTTCCAGACCCTCTGGGAGGGCGATATGAAGGGAGGTCTCCCCGTGCTCATCAACGTGATGGACAACCAGTACGCCATGGGCGGCCAGACGAGAGGCGAGACGATGGGTTACACCTATCCCGCCCGCATCGGAGCCGGATTCAAGCCCGACGCCTGGAACGCCGAGCGCGTGGACGGCTACAACCCTCTCGCAGTGATCGACGCCTTCCGCCGCAAGAAGGCCCTGCTCGAGGACAAGAAGGGACCCGCCCTGCTCGACGTCGTGACCTACCGCTACAGCGGCCACTCGCCTTCGGACCAGAGCTCCTACCGCACCAAGGAGGAGCAGGAGGCCTGGCTGGCAGAGGACTGCATCATCGCCTACGGCAAGAAGCTCATCGAGGCGGGAGTGGCCACCCAGGCCGACCTCGACGCCATTCAGGAGCAGATGAAGGCTTCCATCTTCGAGTGCTACAAGCTCGCAATCGACGAGGAGCTTTCACCCCGTATGGACCTCGTCAAGAACGACGAGATGCTCGGTGACATGATGTTCTCCAACCAGAGCGTGGACTCCCTGTCCGACGCTCAGCCCGACGTCCTTCTCCCTATGGAGGAGTGCCCGAGGGTCAAGCAGATCGAGGGCAAGACCCGCTTCTATGTGGACGCCGAAGGCAAGCCCGTCAGCAAGCTCAAGATGTACAACATCAAGGACGGTATCTTCGAGGCCGTCGTTGACCGCTTCTTCAAGGACGCGTCCCTTGTCGCCTACGGTGAGGAGAACCGCGAGTGGGGCGGAGCTTTCGCAGTGTACAGGGGTCTGACCGAGACCATCCCGGCTCACCGTCTGTTCAACTCTCCGATCGCTGAGGCCGCCATCATCGGCACCGCCATCGGCTATGCAATGTGCGGCGGTCGCGTCATCCCCGAGATAATGTACTGCGACTTCCTCGGCTGCTGCGGAGACGAGATCTTCAACCAGCTCCCCAAGTGGCAGGCGATGTCCGGCAACATCCTCAAGATGCCGGTGGTCGTGAGAGTCTCCGTAGGCTCCAAGTACGGCGCCCAGCACTCTCAGGACTGGACTTCCCTCTGCGCCCACATCCCGGGCCTGAAGGTGGTCTTCCCCGTCACTCCTTACGACGCCAAGGGTCTTATGAACAGCGCCCTGCAGGGCACTGACCCCGTGATCTTCTTCGAGAGCCAGCGCATCTACGACAAGGGCGAGATGTTCCACGAGGGCGGAGTGCCCGAAGGATACTACGAGATCCCCATCGGAGAGCCCGATGTCAAGAGGGTCGGAAAGGACGTCACCTTCCTCACCCTCGGCGCGACCCTTTACCGCGCCCTCGAGGCCGCCGACATGCTCAAGGAGCAGTACGGAATGGAGGCTGAGGTCATCGACGCCCGCTCGATGGTGCCGTTCAACTACGACAAGGTGATCGAGTCCGTCAAGAAGACCGGCCGCATCATCATCGCAGGCGACGCTTCCGCGAGAGGCTCCTACCTCAACGACCTCGCCGCCAACATCACCGACTTCTGCTTCGACTATCTCGACGCGGCTCCCGTGGTGCTCGGCTCCCGCAACTGGATCACCCCTTGCCACGAGCTCGAAGAGTCCTTCTTCCCTCAGCCCAAGTGGTTCCTCGACGCCATCAACGAAAAGATCGTGCCTCTCAAGGACTATGTCCCCACGGCCAATCTCACCGCTGCCCAGCAGCAGATCAGAAGCAAGAAGGGAGTTTAAGCTATGCAGGTGGTAGACGTAAACGCCCATCTCCACACGCCATATTCGTTCAGCGCCTTCACAGATGTGACACAGGCGCTGGACTTGGCTGTGAAGGATGGTGTCAAAGTGGTGGGAATCAATGATTTCTACTCTCTTGACGGCTATGCCGAGTGGAAGGCCAAGTGCGCCGAGCGCAAGCTTTTCCCCCTCTTCAACATAGAGTTCATCTCGCTCAACTCCGAGGATCAGGCCGCGGGCTTGAGGGTCAACGACCCCAACAACCCCGGACGCACCTACCTCAGCGGCAAGGGCCTCTCCTTCCCCGTCATCCTGAAGGGTGAGGAGGCGCGCCAGCTCGCCGCCGTCAAGGCCGAGTCCAACGCCCAGGTCGAGAAGATGTGCGGGAAACTCAATGCCCACCTCGAGGCCGTCAAGGCCGGATTTGCCATCGATTTCAAGCAGGTCGAGCGCGAGCTCACCCGCGGCTCCATCAGGGAGAGGCACCTCGCCAAGGCCCTGAGGCTCGCCGTGGACGCGCGCTTCAAGGGCGACGCCGACAAGCTCTCCTTCTACGAGGCTGTCTTCGGCGGCAAGGCTCTCAAGAGCGACCCCGCCGACATCGCAGCGGTGGAGAATGAAATCAGAGGAAACCTTCTCAAGGCCGGAGGCGCGGCGTTCGTGCCCGAGGACCCCAAGGCGTTCCTCCCTATGACCACCGTCCAGCACATAATCGAGGCGGCCGGGGGCATCCCGACATATCCCTTCCTCGCCGATGACGCCAAGGGGCATTTCACCGACTTCGAGGAGGACCTCCAGAAGTGCGCCGACACCCTCAAGAAGCGCGGTTTCCGTTCCGTGGAGTTCATCACCACGCGCAACACCACCGCCGTGCTGGAGAGTTATGCCGGATATCTGCAGGACGAGGGATTCACCGTGACCTTCGGCAGCGAGCACAACACTCCCGCCCTCGAGCCCATACTCCTTCGCACCCGTGACCACGCCGAGGGCCTCAGCGAGACCCTTCGCGCCATCAACTACCGCGGAGCCTGCGCCGTCGCCGCCCACCAGGCGGGCCTCGGCACCATCGAGGAGGGCGACGCCCTCATCCAGAAAACCATTGCATAATGAAAGAGATCGAACAGCTTATAGCCATTTCCAGAAAGTATGGCGCCGACTCCCGCTTCGTGATTGCCGGAGGCGGAAACACTTCCTACAAAAATGAGGAGAAGCTCTGGGTCAAGGCCAGCGGCCACGCTCTCGCCACCATCGGCGAGGACGGATTCGCCGTGCTCGACCGCGCGCTTCTCAACCCGATGGGGGAGAAGAAATACTCTTCCGTCGCCGCGGAGCGCGAGGAGCAGGTCAAGAACGACCTCGCCGCCGCCTGCATCACCAAGGACCGCCGCCCTTCTGTGGAGACTTCTCTCCACAACTGCATGGGCTTCGCGTTCGTGGTGCATATGCACCCCACCGCGGTGAACGGCCTGATGTGCTCGGCCACCGCCAAGGAGAGCTGCGCGCAGATGTTCCCCCAGGCCCTCTACATCGAGTACACCGACCCCGGATACACCCTTTTCAAGAAGGTGTATGACCGCATCTGCGCCTACAAGGCCGCGAACGGAGCGGAGCCTCAGGTGATTTTCCTTCAGAACCACGGCATCTTCGTCGGCGCCGACACCGTCGAGGAGATCGAGGCCATCTACGAGGACGTGCTCTCCAGGATCGAGGCCGCCGCGGGCGAGCTCCCTTCGGGCGAAGCCCCCGTCTGCTCCTGCGCCGACGAGGTCATCCCCGCCATCCGCCAGATGCTCAGCCGCTCCGGCCGCGGGCTCAAGACCCTCAAGGTCACCAACGATGCTCTCGTCTCGAGCTTCATCGAGAGCGCCGCGACGTACAAGGCCGTCAGCCTGCCCTTCACCCCGGACGCCATCGTTTACTGCAAGTCCCAGTACATCTACATCGACCCTAAGGACCAGGACGACCTCCTCAAGAAGGCGGAGAAGAAGATCGAGGACTACACCGCCAAGCGCGGCCACACCCCCAAGGTGCTGCTCATCAAGGGGATAGGCCTTGTCGCGGTGGGCGATCACGCAAAGAACGCGCAGATCGTCACGGACGTCTTCTATGACGCGATGAAGGTGGCGTTCTACGCCCGCAACTTCGGCGGCGAGCACCCGATGACCGCCCGCCAGATCGCGTTCATCGACAACTGGGAGGTGGAGAACTATCGCCGCAAGGTCTCCGCAGGCGCTTCCAAGGGACGCGCCGAGGGCAAGACCGTCATCGTGACGGGCGCAGCCCAGGGATTCGGCGAGGGCATCGCCCGCCAGCTCATTCTCGAAGGAGCCAACATCGTGGTCGCCGACCTCAACGAGGCGGTGGGTGCCGCGACCGCGGAGTCCTTCAACTCCATCGCAAAGAACAACAAGGCCATCTTCGTCAAGACCAATGTCTCCGAGCTCGACAGCATCAAGGCTCTGGTCAGGACCACCATCCTGGAGTTCGGCGCTCTCGACGTGTTTGTGAGCAACGCCGGAGTCGCCCGCGCGGGTGACCTCGAGGCGCTCACCCCCGAGACCTTCGACTTCGTGACCAAGATCAACTATTACGCGTTCTTCTACTGCTCCAAGGTGGCGAGCCACGTGATGAAGATCCAGACCAAGTACGACCCCGAGTACTTCGCCGACATCATCCAGATCAACTCCAAAAGCGGTCTGGAGGGTTCCAAGGCCAATTACGCCTATGCAGGCAGCAAGTTCGGCGGCATCGGCCTCGTGCAGTCCTACGCCCTCGAGCTCGCTCCGTTCAACATCAAGGTCAACGCCATCTGCCCGGGCAACTTCCTGGACGGACCGCTGTGGAGCGACCCGGTGAGGGGATTGTTCGTGCAGTACCTCAACGCCGGCAAGGTCCCGGGAGCCAAGACCGTCGATGACGTCAGGGCGTATTACCTTTCCAAGGTGCCTATGCGCAAGGGATGCAACCCCGTCGACGTCACCAAGGCCATCCTCTACGCCGTCGAGCAGACCGGCGAGACCGGTCAGGCCATCCCCGTGACCGGAGGTCAGATAATGTTAAATTAAGACTTATCACAATGAAAACAAAAGCAGTCAGACTTTACGGCAAGTGCGACCTTCGTCTCGAAGAGTTCGAGCTTCCTCAGATAAAGGAGGATGAAATCCTCGCAAAGGTGGTGAGCGACAGCATCTGCATGTCCTCCTACAAGTCTTCGCACCAGGGTCCCGAGCACAAGAGGGTCCCGGACGACGTTGCGGAGCATCCGACCATCATCGGTCACGAGTTTGCAGGCGAAATCGTCGAGGTCGGCGCCAAGTGGGCCGACGAGTTCAAGCCCGGCGACAAGTTCTCCATCCAGCCCGCCCTCACCTATGAGGGAGGCCCCGTGGGTGTGCTCTCGGCTCCCGGATATTCGTACCGGTACATCGGCGGCGACGCCACCTATGTGGTGATCCCCGCAGAGGTGATGGAGCAGGGCTGCCTTCTCCCTTACAAGGGCGAAGGATTCTACCCCGCTTCGCTGAGCGAACCCCTGAGCTGCGTGGTGGGCGCAATGCACGCCTGCTACCACACGACCCCCGGCTCCTACGTCCATTCGATGGAGATCAAGGACGGCGGCAAGCTCGCCCTTCTCGCCGGTGTCGGTCCTATGGGCCTCGCCTGCATCAACTACGTCCTTCACCGTGAGGACAGGCATCCCGCCCTCTTCGTCGTCACCGACATCGACCAGGCCCGCCTCGACAGAGCCGCGCGCCTGTACACAGTAGAGTTCGCCGCCAGCCGCGGCATCGAGCTCCACTATGTCAACACCGCCGTCGAGGACCCCGTGTCCCTGCTGCGCGAAATGTCCGGCGGCACCGGCTATGACGAGGTCGTCGTGATGGCCCCCGTCCCCGCCGTTGTCGCCCAGGCTGACGACATCCTCGCGTTCGACGGATGTCTGAACTTCTTCTCCGGCCCCGGAAAGAGCGACTTCAAGGCTCCGTTCAACTTCTACAACGTCCATTACGCCTCCACCCACGTCGTGGGCACCTCGGGAGGCAACACCGACGACATGAAGGAGGCCCTCCATCTGATGGGTCTCGGAATGGATCCCGCTGGTCTCGTCACCCACATCGGAGGTCTCAACGCCGTCATTGACACCACCCTCAACCTTCCGTCCATCCCCGGAGGCAAGAAGCTGATCTACACCCATATAGATATGCCTCTCACCGCCATCGCGGACTTCGGAAAGCAGGGCAAGCCCGTCTATGACGAGCTCGACCGCATCTGCAACGCCCATCAGGGACTGTGGAGCGTCGAGGCCGAGAACTACCTCCTCTCCCACGCCGACGAGCTGTAACAGGCACCTGCCATACTGAAACGGCGGCTGACCCATTCCGGGCCGGCCGCCGTTTTTGTCGCTCTCGCCGGTCCTTTCCTTTCGGCCTGATTTTCAGCCAAAACGCGGCCGAAACGTGACTGCTCCGGGCCCTTCGCCCGCAGGATGGGGCAAAAACTGCTTATCCTGCGGGTAAATGCCCGCAGGATAACGAAAAAAAAGCCTATCCTGCGGGCATAAAGCGGAAAATGTCAGGCCTACCAAACTCCGAGACACGCTGGAGGTCCGATACGTGTCTGAAACCGGCCAAAACCACACTCCGGGACACGCTAGAGGCACGAAACGTGCCGAGAAGCTCGGTGATACCCACGAAATAAGGGCGGTCATCCGACCGCCCCCTTCGAGGATGATTGGGCGTTTTGCTTTTTCCCGGCTAGTCCTTCAGCCACTGCGAGGGCTCGCCCGCAAAATATGGGCTCAGGGAGCTGCAAATTCAGTCTTTTGCTGCAATGCCGGGGTTTCTCGGAAGAGATAGGGAATGCGATGTGCTCTGTAGGGCCTTGAGAGGCCGATTCCGTTCCCTATCTCTCCGCGATTAGCGCGTTTTTAGGTGATTTTAGGGAGAGTTAGGGAAGGGTTACAAACGCAAACCGTTGATTAATAAGTGGTTAAAAAATCATCCAATCCCTATCTCTCTGGAACGAGGCAGAGGTGTCGCAAATACCTCATATGACAAAGCATATCGCAAAACAAACTGTTTCCGAAGACGGCATCTTCACGGATAAAGCGGAAGCAATGTATGGCAAGGTGGTAGTGCTCGGATTCTCAAAAAGTCGGATGTTGGCAGCAACAGAAAATCAGACCAGCCGGGAGATTATGTCGTCGCTGACGAAAAAGCACGCTTCGGGGATGCGGACATTGCCGTCCGGAAGGACGGCGAGGGATCCTTCACCGATTAGGGCGTCGACGGCGGATGAGCCGGACAGATAGCGGAGCCGCTGCAAGGGGAGGCCCTTCGCGGTGCGCAGCGACAGCATTATTTCCTCCTCCCTCACTTCGTCAGGGGTCAGAGACTCGCTTTCGGAGGTCCAGTCGCACAGGTCCCGGCTGTTCCACGAGCGGACATTGTCGGCCGAAAGGCTGTGGGCTCCGGGGCCGAGTCCGACGTAGGGGACTCTCCGCCAGTAGGCTCCGTTGTGAACGGCTTCGTATCCATCTTTCGCCCAATTGGAAATCTCGTAATGACGGTATCCGGCCTCCGAGAGCATCCGGCAGAGGATGTCGTACTGGCGGCGGCACTGCTCGTCCGAGGCTTCGCGGTAGCGGCCCTCGCGTACCATCCCGGCGAGCGCGCTGCCTTCCTCGATGGACAGCTGGTAGGCGGAAATGTGCTCCGGACTCAGCTCCAGCGCCTCTTTGATGCTTCTCTTCCAGACTTCGTCCGAGAGCTGCGATATGCCGAAGATAAGGTCCAGGCTGACATTTTTCACCCCGCACGCCCGCAGGATCCGGAACGCCTCCTTCGCCCCCGCGGCGTCGTGCCGGCGGTTCATCCATTTCAAAAGACCGTCGTCGAACGACTGCACTCCCATACTCACTCTGTTCACCCCGAGCGCCAGCAGCCCCTTGACGTACTCTGCGCCCTTCTCCACGATGTCGTCGGGATTGACCTCCATCGTAAACTCCTCATACTCATGCGGTCCCAGCGCCGCCACGATTTTCGCGACCATCTCCTGCGGCAGCACCGACGGCGTCCCCCCGCCGAAGTACAGCGTCTCTGTGCCGGCGGGAGCATTTGTGCCACCCTCGGCAACATTAGAGGGAGGGGCCCATTGCTTGCAATGGGAGGGGCCGAACGAAGTGAGGCAATTCTCAAGGGACAGCTCCCGCCGGCGATGAGAGATTTCAGCCAGCAGGGAGTCCAGATAACGGCTCTGCACCTGTTGCTGACCGGCTCGGGGACAGATCTCCGAATAGAAGTCGCAATAGGTGCAGAAGCTGCGGCAGAAGGGGACGTGGACGTAGATCATCCCTACCTCAGAAGCGTCTCGGCGCTGCCGAGATAGCCCTGGGCGGTGTAGGCCTCGACCGTATAGACGCCCTTGGTGCAGCGGTCCGTGAGGTCGTTGAGGTAGATGCTCAGCTCGACCTCCTTGCCCTCGTAGTCCACTTCACGCGAAGCGGAAGCCGTGCGCACCTCGCCCGCGCTCTCGAAGCCGGCGCTGTTGGCGTTGGTGAGGATGTTCCCCTCGGGGTCCTTGACGATGATATAGACTCTCACCGGGCCTCTCGGCGCCAGCTCGTTCTCCACAAGGCTGAGCGTCGTGAGCATACGCACCACCCTGACGGCGCGGTCCGTGACGTTGCCCGACGACCCGTAAGGCTCGAGGATGATGCCGCGCGCCTTGAGGATGGAACCCGCCGCCACCTGGCCGCTGAGGTCCGTCACCTGGCTGCGGAGCTCCTCGTTCGCACGCTTGCTCGCCGCGGCGTCCTTGCGGGCGGCGTCAGCCTCGCGGGTGAGCTTTTGGTTGAGGGTGTTGAGCGAGTCGATCTGCACGATGTAGTTGCGCATTATGCTGCGAAGGGTGCCGAGCTCCTTCTCGTACTGGCGCATCTTGGCGCGGTCCGTGGCCTCGGTCTTCTGGATGCGCTCGACGAGCTGCGAGACCTCCTCCTTGGACGAGTCGAGCTGGGAGTTGATCACCTCGTACTCGGTGGAGAGGTTGTCGTAGTCCTGCTGGAGGGCGATGATCTGCTCCGTGAGGTCCTGCTTCTCGACGTTGAGCTCGCTGACGAGCGAATTTTTCTGTATCAGCACATAGGCAAGGGCCGCGGCCAGCAGCACTGCGACGGCTATCATCGCGTACATAACGGTCCTGAGGGTGCTGTTTCTTTCTTTCTTCTCGCGCTCCTCGCGCTCCAGGCGCTCGAGCGGATCTTCTTTGTATTCGGACATGGTTTTCAAGTAAATTGTTAGCGGAGGCGAAGTTAGCAAATTTCGTGCAGATAGCGAAATTTATTATCTTTGCATCCTCAAAACGACAAGAGTATGAAATACGTAGTCCGCGCAGTCAAATATTTTCTTTACATCAGCGTCATCCTGACGCTCATCCTCACCATTCTCGTGCTCTGCAAGATGATTTCCCCCGACATCAACGTGACTTTCCGCAACGGCTGGAAGTCCGTGGGGCTCATCGCAGCGATGTTCGCCGCCGTCTCCGCCTTTTATCCGCTCTTCGGCTACTCCAAGAGGCTCGCCGGGGTCCTGGGGGACCTGTCGGACCTTCGCGACGATGTGGTGAAAGTGATGGACGAGCGCGGCTATCGCATCGAAAAGGAGGATGGAGACGTGATGACGTTCAGGTACAAGTCGTTGGTAAACAGGATTTTCCGTGTGTGGGAGGACCGCGTCACCATCGAACCGGGCCTGGGCGGATTCTACGTCGAAGGTCTCACCCGCGACATAACCCGCATCGTCTATGGGCTGGAGTACAGGTTCCGCAATCCCGACGAGGCGTCAGAGGAGCAGTAGAGTCCCCGCCTGATAGACCAGCAGCGCCACCACCCAGGCGAGCGCGAGGGAGTGCACGACCGTGAACGCCGCCCAGCCGCGGCCGATTTCGCGCCGCAGCGTCGCTATGGTCGCGATGCAGGGGAAGTACAGCAGTACGAAAAGCATAAAAGCCAGCGCCGCGGGAGCCGTCATTCCGCCCTCGGAGCGCATCGCTTCGACGAGGCTCCCCTCGTCCTCCGTGTGATAGAGGATGCCCATCGTGCTGACTATCGCCTCCTTGGCGGGCAGGCCCGTCAGCAGGCACACGTTCATCTTCCAGTCAAATCCGAGCGGCTTCATCACCGGCTCCATCCCGCGTCCGATGGACGCCAGCACGGACTCCTCCTTGTTGATGCCGCCGTCCGTCCTGTCCGCGGGGAAATATTCCAGCGCCCAGATGACGACCGAAGCCGCCAGGATCACCGTCGAAATCTTGTGCAGATAGTCCGAAACCCTCTCCCAGATATGCGCGCCGGTGTTACGCCAGGTGGGGCGGCGGAACGCGGGGAGCTCCGACACGTAGTCGTCCTGCTCCTTGCGGAACCACCGCGTATGCTTCATTATGAACGCGAAAAGGATCGACAGGAGGATGCCGAAGGCGTAAAGCCCCACCATCACGAGCGCCTTGTGGCGGGCGAAGAACGCCGAGACGAAGAGCAGATACACGGGGAGTCTCGCGGAGCAGGACATGAACGGTATCATCAGCATCGTCAGGGTCCTGTCCTTGCGGTCGTCTATCGAGCGGGCGGCCATTATCGCGGGGACGTTGCAGCCGAATCCGATGAGCATCGGCACGAACGAGCGGCCGTGCAGGCCTATGCGGTGCATGATCTTGTCCATCAGGAACGCCGCGCGGGACATATACCCCGTATCCTCGAGGATGGAGAGGAAGAAGAAGAGGATGATGATGTTGGGAAGGAAGGCGAGCACCGCCCCCACTCCCCGGACTATGCCGTTGACGAGAAGGCTGGACAGCCATCCCTGTTTCATAATGCTCAGGAGCCAGCCGCCAAGGGCGTCGATGCCCCTTTCGATCCAGTCCTGGGGGTATGCGCCGAGGGTGAATGTCGCCTCGAACACCCCGAGAAGAATGAGTATCATCAGGGGGAATCCCAGCCAGCGGCTCGTCAGGAGGGCGTCCACTTTCTGCAGAAGGGTGTGGTCGGAGTTGTCCTCGGAGTGGGTGAGCGTCTCTTGCAGGGCTCCGTGGATGAATCCTTCGCGCGCGGCGCGTATCAGCTCCTCCGGCTTCTTGCCGAGCTCCCTTGTCAGCGAGCGGGACATCTTCGCCGCCGTGGCGGCTATTTCATCCGCCTTGACGTCCTCCTCGATGCGCGGCAGGATGTACAAGGGGTCCTCCAGCAGCCGCACGGCGAGGTAGCGGTCGTGGTAGTGCCCCGAGAGCTCCTGCGAGCGGGCGATGACCCCGGTGATCTCGTCGATGGCCTCGTCCACGTCCGTGCCGTAAGGGACGTGTATGTGGCGCCTCTCCTGCCCGGGAGTCTCGTAGCAGTCCACGATGGTGGAGAGAAGGCGGCTGAGGGACTCCTCTTCTTCCTCCCGCCCGTCGCCGAGCCTTAGGGAGGGGAATCCGAACATCCCGCCAAGCGTCTGATAGTCAAGAGAATGCCCGGTCTTGAGGAGCTCCCCGTAGCGGGTGACCCCCATCACCACGCGGATGTCCATGTCGATGAGTCGCGCGGAGAGGGAGAGGGAGGCTTCGAGGTCGGTGGAGTCTATCGTGTTGAGCACGAGGTCGGGACCCGTGGAGATGATCTTGCGGCCGATGTGGTAGTCGTTGCCCGTCAGGTCGAGCATCCGGATGGCGTAGCCGCGGTGATGGAAAGTGGCGGTCCCGCCCTTGTCGGAAGAAAACAACCCCGTCGCCGGTGCTCCAATCACATCGACCCGAATGCATTTCTCGTCTGTCACGACTCCCGCCGCGAAGGGGCAGGAGGCGCAGTCTCTGCAACAACTCATTTCTCCGTTTTCTTGCCGGGTACAAAGGTACGGCGTTTTTCGCCCCCGTGAAATCCCAAATAGTTGGGATTTTTCGATTGCTGATATCAGTCGCGTAGCGAGCAAAAAACAAAGCCACCCGGGCCTCGATTTTCATAGCGGCGGACAGATAGATGAGATACAATTGGTCAAAAACTGATTATCTTTGCAGATACACAAAAATTATCCGACTATGAGCGAAATTTTCGATGCGGTGTTCAAGGGGGACCTGGGAAAGGCCAAAGCGGGAGTCGAGGCGGCTCTCGAGGCGGGAGCGGCCCCGCAGGAGATAATATATGAGCAGATGATACCGGCGATGGAGGCCATCGGCGCGGAGTTCGAGGCGGGAAAGGTCTTTGTGCCGAACCTGCTGCTGGCGGCGCGGGCGATGAAGGGGGCCCTGGAGATCCTGAAGCCCCTGCTGACGGCGGGCCAGAGCACGACGGTCGGCAAGGTGGTCATCGGCACGGTCAAGGGCGACCTCCACGACATCGGCAAAAACCTCGTGGCTTCGATGCTCGAGGGCTGCGGGTTCGAAGTGATGAATCTCGGCATAGACGTCCCGAAGGAGAAGTTCGTGGCGGCGGTGCGCGAAAGCGGCGCGGACATCCTCTGCCTCTCCGCCCTTCTCACCACGACGATGGGATATATGAAGGAAGTCATCGACGCCGTGCGCGCCGAGGACCTTCCCGTCAAGATAATGGTCGGCGGTGCGCCTGTGAGCGCGGAATATGCCGCCCGGGTGGGCGCCGACGGGTATAGCGCCAACGCCAACGAGGCGGTGTCCCTCGCAAAGAGCCTGCTCGGCTAGGAGGAGATGGTCAGTCGCGAAGGGACAGCCGTCTGGGACGAAGCGCTGCGGATGGAAGTGTGGCGCGCGATGGGTTACGGCGACGCCGTGCCCGAGGAGCGCGTTTCTGACGCCGTGGATGCCCTGGCGGAGAGGCTCGTGCCTTCTGCCCGCCTTCGCTATATGTGCGACTTCCTTCCTGCGGAAAAGATTTCCCCCACACAGATTTCCCTTGGCGGCGAGACATTCGCCGTAGGCGGCATCATCTCGTCTTACCTGAAGGGAATGGAACGGGCGTGCGTCTTTGTCGCGACGGCGGGGGAGGAGTTCGACGCGGCCGTCAGGGGCGTGAAGGCCCAAGGGGACATCCTGCAGGACTTCATCGCCGACGCCCTGGGGTCGGTCCTTGCGGAGAATGCGGTCGCGATGCTGGAGAAGGATCTCGTCCCCGAAGGGGGCGTGTCGCTGCCGTACAGCCCCGGCTATTGCGGCTGGGACATTCGCGAGCAGCACCTTCTTTTCTCTCTCTTCCCGCCCCGGCCTTGCGGCGTCACCCTGTCCGAGTCGTCCCTTATGAGTCCCGAAAAATCAATCAGCGGCTTTTTCGCGCTGGGCCGTGACCTGGTGCGTCAGCCGTATCACTGCGATATATGTCAAAATCAGAAATGTTTCAAACGAAGGAGCGCCTCGCAGTCCCGGTGATGACCCATCCGGGCATCGAGCTGTGCGGCTGCAGCGTGCGTCAGGCGGTCACCGACGGCTCTGTCCACGCTGATGCGATCTGCGCCCTGGCTCAGCGCTTCCCTTCCTCGGCGGCCGTAACCGCGATAATGGACCTCACGGTCGAGGCGGAGGCTTTCGGCGCGGAGATTCTTTTCCACGAAGACGATATCCCGACTGTCGTCGGAAGGCTCGTGAGCGACTCTGACTCCGTCGCCGCCCTTCAGGTCCCGAGGCTCGAGGCCGGCCGCGTCGGAGAGTATCTCAAGGCGAACAGGCTCGTAAAGCAGCGTCTCTCAGGCAAACCCGTGCTGGGCGGCTGCATTGGCCCGTTCTCCCTCGCGGGAAGGCTTTTCGATATGTCCGAGCTGATGATGGCCATCTACATCGAGCCCGACACGGTCTCGCTGCTGCTGGAAAAATGCACTGAGTTTATCCTCAAATATGTCCGCGCGATGAAGGAAACCGGTATCGACGGCGTCATAATGGCGGATCCGGCGGCGGGTCTCATTTCGAACGACGACTGCCTTCAGTGGTCCACGACGTATGTCAGGCGCATCGTCGAGGATGTCCAGGACGACGGCTTTATGGTGGTGCTGCACAATTGCGGCAACACCGGACACTGCACCGACGCGATGGTGCGCAGCGGCGCGGCCGGCCTTCATTTCGGCAACCGCTGCGATATGGTGGAGGCTCTGCGCGCCTGCCCCTCCGACCGCCTTGTGATGGGTAATCTTGACCCCGTGGGCATCCTGCAGCAGGGGAGTCCGGAGAAGGTTTTCGCCGAGACGGCGGCCCTTCTGGAAGCCACGCGCGAGTGGCCCGGTTTCATCCTTTCCACCGGCTGCGACGTGCCTCCGCACGTGCCTTTTGCCAACATAGAAGCCTTCTACGAGGCGCTTTCCAAGTTTAACGCATCATAATCATCGATATGAACCCTTCTCAGATCAAGACCCTTGAGCAGACCCTCAAGCACGAAAATTCAACCATCCCCGTAGCGTTCATCGCCGACAGCCCGTGGATCCCGGGCTATTGCGGCCACACTTTCCTTGACTATTATATGCGCTCCGACGTGTGGATGGCGGACAACCGCAAGATCATCGCAGACTTCCCCGAGGCGATTTTTGTCCCGGGATGGTGGGTCGAGTTCGGTATGACCGCCGAGCCTTCGGGCTTCGGCTGCCCGACCTGCTGGTTCGATGACAACCTCCCGCACCTCCATCCTCTCACCGAGGACCTGGACAACGCCAAGGAGTTTTTCAAGAATCTTCGTCTCCCCGACCCTAGGCGGGATGGTATGATGCCGCTGATGCTCAATCAGTTGAAGCATTACAAGCCGCAGCTCGAGGCTGACGGGGAGAGGATCTGGATGGTCTGCGCCCGCGGTCCCTTCACCGTGGCTTCGCACATCTTTACCGTCACGCAGCTGCTGATGCTTATGATGATCGATCCGGAAGGGTCCGAGCTTCTGCTTCGCAAGACCACCGACTGCGTCAAGATCTGGATAGAGGCGCAGCTCGAGGCCGCCGGCACCGCCGAGGCGATAATGGTGCTTGACGACGTTTGCGGATTTTTCAGCCCGGAGGACTTCGCTTCGCTCTGTATGCCGTATATAAAGGAAGTCTTCGGCGCATTCCCGGAGATGAAGCATTTCTTCCACAATGACTTCACCTCGCAGAGCTGCTACCCTTATCTGGAGGAGATGGGCGTGGACGCCTTCAACTTCACGCATCAGGTGGACATCGCCGAGGCGCGCCGCCTTGCTGGCCCGAAGCCCGTGCTGATGGGCAACGTCCCTCCGATGACGCTTCTCGGTGACGACCCCAAGGCCGTATACGAGGCCACCGCGCAGATGATCCGCGACTATATCGCGCAGAACGGCAGCCATCACGGCCTGCTCGTCAGCACCGGCGGCGGACTCCCGATGGGGGCGAAGAAGGAGAACATCGACGCCATCCTCAGCGCCGTGCGCGACTTCAACGCTACGCTCCTCTAGGAACCTGTCATCTGCAGATGTCGAGGACTTTGTCGCCGTGGTCGGAGGCGAAGGCCGTAGCGCAGAGCAGGACGGCGGCGAGAATGGTTGTAAGGCGGGTCATTAGGTTTTTCAGTATTTGAGGTGGCACTTGTCGCAGTACTCTTTGGCGGAGGCGTTGCCGCTCTTCGCCGCTAGGGCGGCGTAGTATTCGGTCTTTCCGATATTTATCTTTGAGTACTGCAGGGCTAGGTTGTAGAGGGTGTGACCGAGGGTCTCGTCCTTGAAGACGCTCCGTTTTATTTCCTTCTCGGTGGTGTTGAACATACGGCAGTAGGCGTCCACCGCCTCTTCGTAATGCTCGATGGCCTTTTCGCGGTCGCCTTTGCGGGCATAGGAGTCGCCGAGGGTGTCGTACATCCAGTAGTCAAGGGTGAGGGACTTGCCGGTGTTGGTTTCCAACCATTTGTCTATCAGGGCAATGCACTCGTCGTTTCGCTTGAGGATCCCCAGCACCATCGCGTACTGGTATTCGCCGTACATCGTGAGGACTCCTTCGTCGTTGAGGATGTCGAAGCATTCGGCCGCTGCCTCGTACTCCTTCGCATCAAGATGCGCCTGGGCTTCTGCGATCAGGCTGTTTATGTCGCTCTCGCCCGGGACTGTCGTGCTTTTGCTCCCTGCCGCCGATTTTGCCTTGTCGCCGGCCTTTGCTGCTGCCGTGGCTGTCTCGGCTGCGGTTGACGGCGAGACGGTGGCGGCGATTTCGTCCTCGAACCTGTCGTCGATGGTGAGAAGGGAGCCGTCCCTTGTGACTTCTCCGAAGCAGTCGAAGGCCTTTTTTCCGACGAGCAGCGGCACCGACTGCTTTGCGATGACGAATGCCGGGAGATTCTGCACCACGATCTTTCCAATCTTGAGGTTGCGGATGACGAAGGACCCCGCCTTGGTGGACGTCCCGCCGGGCATCTTGGTCGTGGTCATTCCGTTGACGTCGGCGGGGGCGATGTATCCGTTCTCATAGAGAAACAGGTAGGTCGTCGTGGACATGCTGGCGTACCAGTCCTCGTCGGTGTAGTAGGTCTTCACCACCACGCCCGCGACCGATGCGTCCATCGTGTAGCGCCCGTCCGACTCTTCGTGCA
>R15__coassemble_1050_pt1 | contig 15865 bp, 13 predicted proteins | sample R15__metabat2_low_PE_040 | metagenome-assembled genome bin R15
TTAAGGGTGTACTTGTCAGGGTTAGTATGCGGTGCTTGTCAGAAAGGGCCAAAGAAGGCAGCCCGGGACACGGTAAGAAGGCGTAGCGTGTCCGAGAAAAACAGGGAAGCGTCTTACAGCCGGTCGAGGTGGCACGTCATAAGGCGGCCGTCGGAGTCGCGAAGGTGCATTCCGCCGCCGAGGCACCATTTCCACCATTTGCAGGAGCCGCACTGCCCGGAGCGCATCCACGAGCGGTCGCGCATCGGGGCGAATCCGCTTTCCCACACTTCGACGAAGTCGTCGCGGTAGATGTTGCCCTCGTGGTAGTCGGCGCGGATGCGCGCGCAGGCGGAAATGCTCCCGTCGGCGAGGACCGACCCCACGGTGAGCCCGGCCTGGCAGGCGAAAAGGTGGTCGCGCACCTGCCCTTCGTATGCGCCCAGGAACCCTTCGCAGGCGTATTGGGCGTGGATGCGCCCTTCCGTGCGGGTGGCCTTGATGAAATCCAGAAGAGTGCGCAGCTCCTCGCCCGTTAGCTGCAGCTCGGGATCCGAGGCTGCTCTGCCGGAAGGGAAAACGGTGAAAAGCCGCCAGTCGCGAAGGCCAAGCGAGATGAGGTATTCCTTCAACTCGTTGAGCTTCAGTATGTTGCGGCGGTTTATGCAGGTCACGACGTCAAACTTGACCTCCGGCTCCCGGGAGAGAGTCTCAATCGCTCGCGAAGCGTAGGTGAAACCGTCGGAGCAGCCCCTCATCCAGTTGTGGTCCTCCTCCAGTCCGTCAATGCTCACCGTCGCGCAGTGAAGGCCCGCCCCCAGCAGGGAGTCAATCTTTCGAGGAGAAAGAAGCCGGCCGTTGGAGACCAGTCCCCAGGGGAATTCCATATCGTAAATCGCGCGCCCGCACCCGGCGAGGTCGGGTCTTAACAGAGGCTCTCCTCCGGTCAGGATCACCATCACCTTGTGGGGGTCGTAAGCTTCACCGACGCGCTCCAGGACCTTTCTGAAGTCATCGAAAGGCATGTCAGGGGTGGTGGAAGAGACGGAGCAGTCGCTCCCGCAATGGCGGCAGTGCATATTGCACCTCAGGGTGCATTCCCAGAAGAGCTGCCTCAAGGGGTGCTCCCGCGCTGCCTGTGCGACCAGCTGGGAGTTAAGCGAAAGCGCGATGCGCTGCTTGAGGGACAGGGGGGTCACTTGGCGGAAGAGGCTTTCTTCATCTTGATGACGACGTCGTCGGCCTCGTACTTGCCGGCGTACCATTCGTCCGTGCTCTTTTCGGTCTGCTTGAGATTGACCGTGACCTCGTCGCCGGAGTACAGACCGCCGGTCTCGCCGTCCACGTCGGTGACTTTCAGGTGAAGGGTGTCGGAAGGGAAGTCGCTTCCGCTGAGATCGAACTTGCCGGAGCCGTCGCTGAAAACTTCAGCGGCGCCGTTGAAGTCGTACCTGCCGACCTTGATGCCCTCGATGGCTTTTCCGCTGTCGGAGTCCACCACCTTGCCCTTTATTTCATAGGACATCGTGGGGGTGCCGTACATGCACAGGTTTCCACCTCCTCCTCCGAAAATGTCCTCGATTTCCTCGCAGCCAATCGCGCTCCCGAGGCCGAGCAGGCCGAGGGCGTAGGCGCAAAGGCGAGTCCAAAATGAGCGTATCTTTCTCATAGTCAGGATATAAAGTCGATGATGCCGGCAATGTCACCCTTGTCGAAGGACTTCTGCTCTCCGGAGGAGAGGTTCTTTATCTGTATGACTCCCGCCTCGAGCTCGTTCCCTCCGTTGATGGAAAGGAAGGGGATGGACTTGCGGTCGGCGTAGTCAAACTGCTTCTTGAGCTTGCTGCTCTCGGGATAGATCTCCACGGATACTCCCTCCTTGCGAAGGGCGGCGGCCACGGGGAGGACGTAGAGGAGCTCGTCGGAGCCCATATTGGCAAAGAGCACGCGGGTGGAGGACTTGAGCCCTTCGGGGAATTTTCCGAGGCCCTTGAGCACGTCGTAGATGCGGTCGGCGCCGAAGCTCACGCCCACGCCGGACATGTCGGGAAGGCCGAAGATGCCGGTGAGGTTGTCGTACCTGCCGCCTCCGCAGATGCTGCCGATGGCGAAGTCGAGAGCCTTGACCTCGAATATGGCTCCGGTGTAGTAGTTGAGGCCGCGTGCGAGCGAAAGGTCGATTTCCACTTCCGACCCGATCCCTGCCGCGTCGATGAGAGCGAACAGCTCCTCGAGCTCGTCCAGACCCTTGAGGCCCGCCTCGGACACTATTCCCGAAGGGGAGCCGCCGTCCATAAGAGAACGCATCGTGGCGATCTTTTCGGCGTTGCTGCCGCTGAGGAGCAGCACGGGCTCCAGCACGGAGACAGCTTCGGCCGTGAGGCCCTTCTCCATCATCTCAGCCTTGACGGCGTCGAGACCGATCTTGTCGAGCTTGTCGATGGCGACGGTGATGTCCACCACCTTGTCGGGGAATCCGCATATCTCGGCGAGGCCGGTGAGGACCTTGCGGTTGTTTATCTTCACGAGGACCCGCACGTCAAGGAGGCTGAACACCCTGTCCACTATCTGCACGAGCTCAAGCTCGCAGAGCTGGGACTTGCTGCCGATGACGTCCACGTCGCACTGATAAAACTCGCGGTAGCGTCCCTTCTGGGGCCTGTCGGCGCGCCAGACGGGCTGTATCTGGAACCTCTTGAAAGGGAATGAAAGCTCGTTCTGGTGCTGCACGACATAGCGTGCGAAGGGGACGGTGAGGTCATACCTGAGACCCTTCTCGCAGACTTTCAGGGACAGGGCCTTGCTGTTGTATGCGCCCTCGCCCTCAAGCCTGTAGGTGTCGTAGTCGATGCCTGAGAAGGCGTCACCGGAGTTGAGGATGCGGAAGAGAAGCTTGTCACCCTCGTCGCCGTACTTGCCCAGCAGGGTGGAGAGGTTCTCCATCGCAGGGGTGTCAATCTGCGCGTAGCCGTAGGTGCGGAAGACGCTCTTTATGGTGTCGAATATGTAGTTGCGCTCGGCCATTTCCTGCTGTCCGAAGTCGCGTGTGCCCTTGGGTATGGATGGTTTCTGTGCCATATGAGTTTGAAATTGGAAAGCAAAGTTAACAAATTCGGCTGATTTGTAGAGAGTTTTTGCTAAATTTGTGCCTTGACAATATTAGACAAAAGATATATGAAATTCTGGAAAACCGTTTTGGCCGTGGTGGTGGGCCTTATGATAGCCACCGTACTGTCAATTATGCTCATCGGCGGAATGGCCTCGTCCCTCTCCGGCTCCAGCAAAGGCACCTCCACCCTTCCCAAGTCCGGGGCGATGGTGATAGACATGTCTTCCCTGATGCTTTCCGAGCAGGCGTCCTCCACTCCCGACGTAATGTCCCTCTTCCAGGGTGGCGGCAGCGAGTCCGTGGGACTCTGGGACGCCGTGCAGGCTCTCAACGCGGCAGCCTCCGACCCCGCCGTCAAGTACATTTTCCTCAAGACCGACGGCGCTTCCGCCGGAATGGCACAGCTCCAGGAGCTGCGCATTTCGCTTTCCAACTTCCGCAAGACGAGCGGCAAGCCCGTCGTCGCGTACATCGAGTCACCTTCGACCGGCTCCTACTATCTCGCCTCCGTCGCTGACAAGGTCTATATGACCTCCTACAACGGCGCCACCACTATGGTCACCGGTGTCGGCAGCTCTCTGATATTCCTCAAGGACATTCTCGACAAGGTCGGCGTCAACGTGCAGCTCATCCGTCACGGCAAGTACAAGTCGGCCGGCGAGATGTTCGTCAAGAATGCCGCCAGCCCCGAGAATCTTGAGCAGAACCAGGCGATGATAGACGCCGTCTGGCGCAGCTACGCCGGCGAAATCGCCGAGAGCCGCGGTATCACCGTGGAGGCTCTCAACGCCGCGATCGACGATCTGAAGCTCAACTTCCCCGAGGACTTCGTGCGCGAGGGTCTCGTGGACGAGCTCCTCTCCCGCGAGGAGCTGCACTCCAAGCTCGCCGACCTCGCCGTCGTGGACTCCTTCAAGGACCTCAAGACATTCTCGCTGAGCGAATATATCGCCGCCAAGGTGCAGCCCAACCTCAAGGCGCACCAGAAGATAGCCATCCTCTTCGCCGACGGCGAAATAGTTGACGGCGCAGCCAATCAGGAAGTTGCCGGCGACCGCTTCGCCTCCGTCATCGCGAAGGTCCGCGCCGACTCCACCGTCAAGGCCGTGGTGTTCAGGGTCAACTCTCCCGGCGGCAGCGTCCTCGCTTCCGAAAAGATCAAGGCTGAAATCGAGCTCCTGAAGGCCTGCAAGCCCGTTGTCGCCTCTTACGGAGACTATGCCGCATCGGGCGGATACTGGATTTCCAACAGCTGCGACAAGATCTACTCCGACGCAGTGACACTGACCGGCTCCATCGGCGTGTTCAGCATCGTGCCTGACTTCAGCAATGTCATAAAGAACGTCGCCCACGTCAACGTCACCACCGTGGCCTCCAACAAGCACACCGACATGTACTCGATGATGCGTCCCTTCGACGCCGCCGAGCTCGACTATATGCAGGCTTCCGTCGAGAATATCTACGACAGGTTCGTCGCCACCGTCTCCGAAGGACGCGGCCTGGAGCCTGACTTCGTGGACTCCATCGCGCAGGGTCGCGTCTGGGCCGGCTCCGACGCCCTCGGCATCGGTCTGGTGGATGAGATCGGCACCCTCGAGGATGCGGTCGGTTGGGCTGCAGCCGCAGGCGGAGACGCCGACCTCGCGGTCTGGGACGTCGTCCAGTATCCCAAGCCTCTCTCCGCTATGGAGGAAATGATGGCGATGATAGGCGGAGGCTCCTCCGATGACGCGGCCGCGATCTTTGCCGGCACCCCGTTCGAGAGAGTGGAGAAGTCGCTCCGTGACTGGAGCGTCAGGGTAAGGAAGAATCCCGCGGACATCACCTTCGCCCGCCTTCCCTACGCAATAGACATCAGATAAGTCAGATAAGAGAAATCCTTATGCATCGCACGGAGCCCTTCGTCACGCGGAGGGCTTCGTCCATTCTGAGCCCCAGCACCGCCGCGACGTGGCCTTCGGACTCAGGGTCCGGGGCGGGGGAGACCGCGATGACGGCAGAGTCCTTCTCGAAGCCGGTGAGCTTGAGGTCGGTGAAGAGGTCGCTCAGTTTCTTGGCCCTGCCGCCCATCCCGAAGGGCCGGAGCCAGTCTCCCGCCATCCGGTTTCTCAGGATGAAGGGGAATCCCAGGGCATCGGCGTCGCAAAGGAGAGTCCCTCGGGGCTGCTTCAGCGGCACGTCGTCGCTGAACTCGAATTCTTCAACGAGTATCTGCGACCCGGCGAAAGTGTATCTTCCGGGGCCCTGCACGACGATGAAGGACTCTTCCTGCCCAGCGTCGGACAGGGGACGGATGACGAGCCGGCCCGGAGCCGTGCGCAGCAGATGGGTGGGCGAAGAGAATGTCTTGCCGCTGAAGGTGATGTCCTCGCCGGCAGCGGCCTTCTCGACCAGCGCCGAGACTTCGGCGATGACAGCAGGAGCGAATGAGAACCGATCCAGCAGGCGGAAAAGGACATAGCGCCGATGTTTCAAACCCAGCAGTCCTTGCACGCTCACCGAGTCCGGAGCCGTCCAAATCTCCTTCTGAGCACTTCTGAAATAGTCCTCCGCGATGTCGTCCACCTGCCTGAAATGCTCCATATCTTCCGCGAAAGTCCTTATGAACGAAGGATTTATCTTCTCAAACTCCGGAAACACCACATTCCTCACCCTGTTTCTCTTGTACTCGTTCTCGGCATTCGTCCTGTCCTCCCTGTACTCCACCCCGTGCTCCGAGGCGTACTCCTCGATTTCCTTTCTCGTCATCCCCAGCATCGGTCTCACAAGCACTATCCCTCCGGCGGGAGCTGTCCCTTGGAAATTTGTGCCACCCTCGGTGGCGTCAGGAGGGAGGTCCTGTCTTGGCTGCGGTGTCTGCGGGTCGGCGGGAGCTGTCGCTTGGAAATTTGTGCCACCCACGGCGGCGTCAGGGGGGAGGGCCCATCGAAGATGGGAGGGGTCCGGAGGACAATTTCCAAGGGACAACTCCCGCCGATTTCCGAGTGTCAAATTGCTGCAGGGCGCCATGCCGCGAAGGCCGCGGGAGCCGGTGCCGCGAAGGAGGTTGAGGACCAGGGTCTCGGCGTTGTCGCAGGCATTGTGGGCTGTCGCGACGGCGTCGAATCCCTCGGTCTCGGCGACCCGGGCGAACCATCTGTAGCGAAGGTCCCGCGCCGCCATCTCGATGCTGACGCCGTGCGACGCGGCGTAAGAAGCCGTGTCGAAGTCGGCGCGGAAGAACCGCACCCCGTGCGAGCGCGCCCACCTCTCGACCAGAGCCGCATCGCCGTCGCTCTCCTCGCCGCGGAGATGAAAGTTGCAGTGAGCAACGGCAAAGTCCTCTCCCGCACGGCTGTACATATCGGCCATGCACATCGAGTCGATGCCTCCGCTGACTGCAAGAAGGGTCTTCATCAGCGCTGGCGGCGGGGCTGCAGGGTGTAGGAGAATGTCAGGGAAGTGAACTCCTTGAACTGTATCCTCTGCGTGCCCTCAGGATATTGAGTGCTGTCCTTGTCGTTGATTATCAGGACGTTCGGGTCGTATATCAGCCAGGTGTTGAACTTGAGCTTGATGTACTTCGCCACGTCCCAGACCACCTTGTTGTCCCAGTTGACCCTCACTTTGCGCATAGGGGAGTCAAGATAGTCCGTGAAGAGGACCAGCTGGCCCTCGTAGTTGAACACCTCGTTGATGACGAACTTCACGTCCGCCTTCATCTGCGCACCGAACTGGAACTTCGCTCCACGGTAGTCGGCGCCCGTAGGCTCTGCGATCCCGGAGTCGCGCAGCTGCATACCGTAGGTCTTTCGCAGTTCCTCGACCCTCACGATGGTGAAGCCTCCCGTGACAGGGGCGATGTTGACGGAGAGCCATTTGCTGGGCACCCAGTCGATACCGAGCGCGACGTCGGTGTAGGCCGGAGCCAGATAGGAGGACTTGAGAGTGCCGTCCCATTTGCCGTCGTCGCCCTGCTTGTAGTTGCTGTAGCCTTCGCTGAACTGCGAGCGGAAGTTGAACGAGGCGCTGTAGCTCCATTTGGAGTCCTTGCCGGTCTTGTAGCCCCACTTGCTCTCGAGGTAGATGCGGTCGGTGCTCTTCTGGATGAGGTTGGACTTGTCGGCGGACCACAGGAAGCCGTAGTCCAGCTGCAGATGGTTCGCCCAGGTCGTGAGGTCGCGGGCATAGTCGGCCTTGGCGTCGAGCCCGGTCACGAGCGTGAGGGTGTTGTAACCGCCTGCGGCCCAGTCCCAGAGACCTGTCTGGTCAAGACCGAAGTCAAACTTCGCGGAGCTCGTCCAGTAATGCGGCTTCTCCACGACCTTCTCCACTTCGGGGGCCTTGGAAAGCTCGGCTGCGGCGGCCGCGGCTGCGCTCTGCGCGTCCTGCGCAAAGGCGGCAATGCCGAAGCTGAAGGCCCCGGCAATGCAGAAAACATATGAAAGTTTCATCGTCATATCGGATTTAGTATGAAATGGCGAACACCACCCTCCTGTGCGAAGGCGCGCCGGAGTAGATGCACTTGCCCTCCTCCTCGCAGACGCAGCTGTCGATGGGGATGCAGCGGATAGTCGCCTTGGTCTCGTCCTTGATCTTCTGCTCGGTCTCGGCGGTGCCGTCCCAGTGGCAGAGCAGGAAGCCGCCCTTCTGGATCTCGGTCTTGAACTCCTCCCAGTCGTCGCACTTGCGGATGTTTGAGGTGCGGAAGTCCAGAGCCTTCTGATAGATGTTGGCCTGGATGTCGCCCAGAAGGTCCTCTATGCTGTGCTCGATGCCCTCGAGTGCTACGGTCTGCTTTTCCAGAGTGTCGCGGCGTGCGACCTCGACGGTGCCGTTCTGAAGGTCGCGCGGACCCATCGCGAAGCGTACGGGCACACCCTTGAGCTCCCACTCGGCGAACTTGAATCCCGGGCGCAGGGTGTCGCGGTCGTCGATCTTGACGCTGTGACCCATAGCCTCGAGGCTCTTTTTGAGGGCGTACATCTTGTCGAGGATGGCATTGTGCTCCTCGTCGGTCTTGTAGATGGGGACCATCACCACCTGGATGGGGGCGAGGGCCGGAGGCAGCACGAGGCCGTTGTCGTCGCCGTGAGCCATTATGAGGGCTCCCATCAGACGGGTGGAAACACCCCAGGAGGTTGCCCAGACGTACTCGAGCTTGCCTTCCTTGTTGGCGAACTGCACGTCGAATGACTTGGCGAAGTTCTGCCCGAGGAAATGGGACGTGCCGGCCTGCAGAGCCTTTCCGTCCTGCATCATAGCCTCGATCGTAAGGGTGTCGAGGGCGCCGGCGAAGCGCTCGTTGGGGCTCTTGTGACCGACAATGACGGGCAGAGCCAGACAGTTGCGGGCAAAGTCGGCGTAGACCTGCACCATCTCGTTCGCCTTGGCCTCGGCCTCGGCGGAAGTGGCGTGTGCGGTGTGTCCCTCCTGCCAGAGGAACTCAGCGGTGCGCAGGAACAGGCGCGTGCGCATCTCCCATCTCACGACGTTGCACCACTGGTTGCACAGGATGGGGAGGTCCCTCCACGAGGTGATCCAGTTTTTGTATGTGCTCCAGATGATGGTCTCGGAAGTCGGACGCACGATGAGCTCCTCCTCGAGCTTTGCCTCGGGGTCGACCACCACGCCCTTGCCGTCAGGGTCGTTCATCAGCCTGTGATGGGTGACCACGGCGCACTCCTTGGCGAAGCCCGCCACGTGCTCAGCCTCCCTGGAGAAGAATGACTTGGGGATGAAGAGGGGGAAGTAGGCGTTCTGCACGCCGGTCTTCTTGAACATAGCGTCCAGTGTGCTCTGCATCTTCTCCCAGATGGCGTAGCCGTAGGGCTTGATGACCATACAGCCTCTTACCGCCGACTGCTCGGCGAGGTCTGCCTTGACCACCAGGTCGTTGAACCACTGCGAATAATTTTCTGATCTTTTCGTTACTTCTTTGGCCATATCGATTGCAAATTTTCAAATAATCACTTTTTCTTGTTAACTTTGTGCGGGTCAATCCGTCTAAAAGACGGTATGCAAGTTGCAGACCGGGTGCAAAGATACAAATTTTATCAATATAGGAGATTCTAAATATGAAATCGCACGTCTTAATCATCGCTTTGTCCGCGCTGTCGCTGGTTTCCTGCGGCACGGCGGCGACGCTTTCCGATGTTTCCGTACAGAAATATCAGGACGGGATCTACTATAGGCCGCAGACCACGGGCGAGGACCCCCAAGCCGCAAGGCTTGAGACTCAGGACCTTGTCTCCAGGACCAGGTCTTCCGCAGTGTTCGTAAAGACAGTCGGCAAGGTCGACACCCTTTTCATTCCGGACCATATGTCCGCTTCGTTCAAGTTCAACCACCGCGACTCTACCACCACGGTCTCCCTCTATGAGGACAACTGGTATGACAGCTGGTACGACTGGGGCTGGAGCTTCTCCCCCTGGCACAGCTGGTACAGCTGGTATTCGCCCTTCTACTCTCCGATGTGGCGCACCCGCAGCTGGTATTTCAACACCTGGGCCCTCGGTTGGTACGACCCCTTCTGGTACGATCCTTTCTGGGGCCCGACCTGGGCGATGGGGTGGTATGATCCATTCTGGTACGATCCTTTCTACAGCCCGTACTATTACTCCTGGTACGGCCCGATGCATATGGGATGGTACGGCTACGGCGGCGGATATGCAGGCGGCTGGGGCCACGAGCCCCGCTTCCAGTCGACTTCCCGTCTCACCCGCACCGGTGACGAGCGCATAGCGGCGAACCCCCGCGCCGGAGTGGGCAGGGTCGTGCGTACCGGAGCCGCGGCATCTTCCTCGTCTTCCCTCAAGCCTTCGACCTCTTCGAGAATGACGACCGCCTCGAGACCCGCGTCCTCCGCTGTCCGTACGTCATCGAGGACCGTTTCCCGCAGCGCGGGAGCGGCATCCACGGCATCTGCGGGCTCCGTTTCACGCTCTTCCGCGAGCGCTCCTTCGCAGACCTACCGCAGGTCCTCGTCCGGTTCCTACAGCCCTTCGGGATCTTCCTCGTCATCCGGCAGCTATTCCTCTCCTTCCCGCAGCGCGTCGTCCTCGTCCGGCTATTCCTCCTCGTCAAGGAGCGCCGGCAGCTCGTACTCGGGCGGCGGCTATAGTGGCGGCGGCGCCTCCAGAAGCGGCGGCGGCTATAGTGGCGGAGGCAGCGGCGGAGGTTTCAGCGGCGGCGGGTCGTCATCCGGCGGCAGCCACGGCGGTGGAGGTGGCGGCGGCAGACGCTAGCTTCGCTCTCAGAGAAACCTAAGTTAAACTTCATACATCGAGTAAAAATATGAGAAGAATCATCCTGGCGGCGCTGCTTTCCCTTGCAGGTGTCGCGGCGGGCGCCCAGACATTTTCGGAGGCCCTTACATACAGTGACAACAACTATTACGGCTCAGCCCGCTCCATTGCGCTCGGCAACGCCGTGACCGCCCTCGGCGGAGACGTCGGCACCATAGGCATCAACCCCGCCGGCTCGGCCGTCAACGGCTATTCCCAGTTCACCATCTCCCCGGGCGTGACACTGATGTCCAACACTTCCGGCTATTCCACCTATTATCAGGAGGACTACACCAACTACCAGACCACCCGCCAGAGCAAGTTCACCGTCCCCAACGTCGGTTTCGTGCTCAATTTCGACACCTATCAGGACTACGGCATCAAGTCGTTCTCCATCGGCTTCGTCGCAAACACGACCAACAAGTTTCTCAACAACTTCGTAGGGTCCGGCGTCAACGGCCAGACTTCGATGCTCGGCTATTTCGCCGCTGGCGCGGGCGCCTATTCGCCGACGGACCTCAACAATTACGACAATTACTACGACTCCTACATCCCCTGGAACTCCCTCGTCGCTTACCAGTCCGGGATGATCGCCGAAGCTTATGACGAGAACGGCCAGCTGATGATCGACGGGAACGGGTACTACACCTACCTCGGCTCCTCCGAGGCGATGTACGCCAACGGCGACGGCACATATGACATCCGCACCCCGGGCTCCCTGGACCAGTTCTCGAGGGTTTACTCCTACGGCAGCAGCACTGACATCATCACCAACTTCGGATTCAACTTCTCCGACGTTTTCTTTGCGGGAGTCAACTTCGGCATGCCCGTCGGGACCTACAACTACGGCGAGTATTTCCGCGAGGCTGCCGTCGACCCCAGCCTCTTCGGCATCGAGTATATGGACGGCGAGGTCGCCAACTTCGACTACGCCACCTACGGATATTCGCAGACCACCGACCTCTCCGGCATCTATGCCAAGGTAGGTTTCATCTGGCTCCCGACGAGGTCTCTGCGCGTGGGCGCCGCCTTCCAGACCCCGACCCTTCTCACCATCAGGGACAGATGGGACTTCGAGGGCGAGACCCACTTCACAAACTGCGTCTACTACTGCTCCGCCTCTTCGCCGCTCAACGACTACGAGTATGACCTCACGACCCCCTGGCGTCTGAACGCCGGTATCGCGTACACCTTCGGCACGGCGGGCCTTGTCAGCGCCGACTTCGAGATGGCAGACTACAGCGCGATGCGCTTCTCCATCACCGACGAGTACGGGTTCAGCGACTATTTCTCCGTCGAGAACGACGTCAACCGCAATTTCGGCGGGATGCAGTACGCCGGAAGGTTCGGAGTGGAGTACAACGTCACTCCCGCGCTCGCCCTGAGGGCCGGCTACTCCTTCAAGACCAGCGGAGAGTATTACCGCTATGACGAGAACGGGGGCAAGTACTCGGCCGCCGGGTATCTCAACTATTACGACGAGTTTGCTTCCGGACGCAACAGCCTCTACGAGGCGGAGGCCCTGCCCGACGTGGTGAGGGCTGTCTCCTGCGGTCTCGGATATTCCTCCGCGGGATCGTTCTTCGCCGACCTGGCGCTGCGCCGCACCGCTTATCCCACCGCCTATTTCAGCCCCTACAGCGACTACATCACGCTCGGAGACGAGTATCTCCCCGAGACGGTCCAGACAAGGAGCCTGACCGACGTGGTGCTCACCCTCGGCTGGAGGTTCTAGAGACGCTTGAGATAGATTATGGAGTCGGGACCTTCGTTGAAGAGAAGGTCCATCACCGACAGATTTGATATGAAACCGTGCTTTCGGGCGAAGACCTGGAAGTACGGTTTTTCAAGTCCGAGGTCGGAAAGAATGCTGTTGGGACGCTTGGGGTGTATCGCTTCGCGAAGGTCCTCGCCGTAGGAGCCGTCACCTGCGGGGGTGAACTCTGTGGTGAAGCGGATGTCAGCGGCGATGCCGGTCTTTGCGAGAAAGAATCGGAGAATGTCGGTGTTCATCTCGAGGAGGGTGTCCCTCCTGCGGTCGAGGACCGCGTACAGCTCGTCCCTGTAGTAGTCGAAATACGCCGAGCTCTCGTAGGCGGAGTCGATGGCGCGCCTGGTCTGTGTCATCCAGGGCGTGGACCAGTCTATCTTGACTTCGGAGATGGGAAGGGAGTGCGTGCCGCCCTCGTGGACGATGGGGAAGTGAAGGATCTGCTCCCCGTTCTCAGCGTAGAACTTGCACCTGTTGCGGTACGACTGCTTCTGATAGTGCTCGCAGGCTTCGATGTACACGACTGCCGGCTCCGACCCTTCAGGAGAGAGGGTGAAGCGCTCCGCTATCTTTGCGAAGTACTCGACGGGAGGGAAGTATGCGGTCGAAAGGAGCATCCCCTAATCTATGGACAGCTTGGCCCCGGCCTCGCCTGCTCTGACGATGCCCCTGCGCGATGAGCGGATGAAGTCCAGTATGACTGCCTTCTCTTCGGAGTCAGGAAATCCCGCCTCCACCCTGGCGCAGCCGTCGGAGATGTTGTACCCCTGGTAATAGATGGTGTCGTAGATGTCGCGGATGTTGAGTATCGTCTCGGACTCGAACCCCCTTCGCCTCAGGCCCACTATGTTGACCCCGGCGTAGCAGATGGGCTCCCGTCCGCACAGGGAGTAGGGGGGGATGTCCTTGTTGACCTTGCAGGCGCCGCCCACCATCGCGTGTGCGCCTATGTGGCTGAACTGATGGACCTTGGTGCCGCCGCCGATGATGGCGTAGTCGTCCACGTCCGTCTCGCCAGCGAGTCCGACGTAGCTCGTCAGGATGCAGTGCTCTCCGATGCGGCAGTCGTGCGCGACGTGCACGTAGGACATTATAAGAGAATGCGAGCCGATGCGGGTGACTCCCTTGCCGCTGGCGGCGGTGCCGCGGTTGACGGTGGCGCATTCGCGGATGGTCACGCAGTCGCCGATCTCCACCCAGGAGACCTCGCCGTCGTATTTGAGGTCCTGCGGAATGGCGCCCAGCACGGCGCCGGGAAACACCTGGCAGTCCCGGCCCAGCTTGACGTAAGGATAGATCACGGCGTGAGGATGTATGCGGCAGCCGTCGCCGATGGTGACGCCCTCATCTACGAAAGCGAAGGGCCCGATCTCTACGTTGTCGCCCAGGATTGCGAGCGGATGTACTGATGCTGAAGGATGTATCTTGTTCATTTCGAGTTGATTGCTTCGATGATGGCCGCAGCCGATTGAGTATTTATTGTGTGCCCCGGGCGGAATGCCGACACGCGCGCGTGGAGGAACCCTCCGCAGAGCCTGAGGTCTCCGAGGAGGTCGAGCAGCTTGTGCCTGCCGCACTCGTCGGGGAAGTGAAGGCTGACGTTGTCGAGGTATCCCGCGGGGGTGGCCTTGCAGCGGGGGAGTCCAAGCAGGTCGCAGACGGAGTCCACGCTTCTCTGGGGGGCTTCCCTTTCCATTATGACGATGGCGTTGTCGACGGTCCCGCCCTTGACAAGACCCGCCTGCGCGAGAGCCTCTATCTCGTGGAAGAATACGAATGTCCGGCAGGGGGCAAGCTCCCGGGCGTAGTCGTCCCCTTCGCTCCAGCGGACCTCCTGCTTTCCGAGCACGCGGGAGTCGAAGTCCGCCGTGAGGGAGATTTCCAGCCGGTCGCAGGGCTCAAGCTTGATCATGGACCCGGTCCGCTCGCTCGATATGGTAAGGGCCTTGCTCAATTCGACATATTGTCTCGGAGCGTCCAGCTCCGTTATTCCCGCCTTCAGGATTTCTTCGACATAGGGGAGGGCACTGCCGTCGAGGATGGGCGTTTCCGGCCCGTCGATCTCCACCGTGGCGTTGTCTATCCCCATTCCCGTGAGGGCGGAGAGGACGTGCTCGACGGTGCTGACACTGCCGCCTTCGACTCCGATGGTGGTGCAGCGCCTGGTGCTGACGACATTGCCCGCGAGAGCGGGAATCGCAAGGCCGCCGAGGTCCGTGCGGACGAACCTGACGCCGCTGTCCGCCGGGGCGGGGAGCAGCCGCATATGCACGTGCGCGCCGGTGTGCAGGCCCCTTCCTTCGAAGGCGACGGGCTGTGAGATGGTGTTTTGAAATCTGTTTGCCATAGACGGGAGGGCTTCAAGACAAATCGCGTGCCGTTATTTGCCGTTCTGCTTGAAGACGACGTAGCTGCGCAGGTACTGCTTCAACCCTATCGCGGGGGTGCCGAAGAGCTCTTCGCCGCTCTTCCTGACATTCCCCATCACTCCCGCCTGGGCGCCTATGGAGGTGCCGTCGGCTATGTTGAGGTGCCCGGCGATGCCGACCTGGCCCCCTATGATGCAGTTTTTGCCGATCTTGGTGGACCCCGCGACCCCGCACTCGGCGGCCATCACGGTGTTGTCCCCGACCTCGACGTTGTGGGCGATGTGGCAGAGGTTGTCGAGCTTGACCCCCTTGCCGATGATGGTGGACTCCATCTCGGCGCGGTCGATGCAGGTGCAGGCCCCGATCTCGGATCCGTCGCCGATGATGACGTTACCCAGATGCTCGATCTTTGTCCAGCTGCCGTCCTCCTCGGGGACGTTTCCGAATCCGTCCGCGCCTATCACGCAGTTGGAGTGCAGGATGACCCTGTCGCCGATGACCGTCCCGGGGTAGATGCGCACGCCCGGGTAGATGATGCAGTCGCGCCCGATGCGGGTGCCGCGTCCGATGCTGACGTTGTCCTCTATCCTGGTGCCGTCGCCGATGCGGCATTTGGCGGCTATGCTGACGTTGTTTCCGACCCAGACCTTGCGTCCCAGACGCGCCGAGAGGGCGATGACGGTCCACCATCCGCGGTGACGCCTCTTCGTACGCGCGCTGCCGGAAGCGTAGTCGAGCAGCTTCGCCACGGCCTTGTACGCGTCGTCCACCCTTACGAGGGTGCATTCAAGCGGCTCCTTCGGGGTGAAGTCGCGGCCCACCAGAAGGATTGAAGCACCGGTCGAGTAGACGTAGCTCTCGTATTTGGGATTGGCGTAGAAACATATCTGGCCAGGCCTGCCGTGCTCGATCCTCGCGAATGAGGTTACGGTTGCTTCCGGGTCCCCTTCGACGGTACCGGACAGGATGCGGGCGAGATCTTTTGCGGTCAATTTCATAATGCGGCGATTAACTTTGCAAAATTAACAATTTATTCGTACATTTGCATCCGTGATTGAGATAGGGGCCGCAGGTTCCTATCTTTTTATTTAGGACTTATGGACAGGACAGAGCTTCAGAATGTACTTCAGAAGGCGGCGCAGGAGCGCTGCTGCACCATCGTTTCGTTCACCTACGACGACGATGACAACGTCATAGACGTCACCATCGACCGCCCCGGCGAGAGAGTCTCCCTCGCTGACTGCGAGTATGTGCACAGGGCAGTGCTCGCGGCGTTCGACCGCAACGTGGAGGACTACGCTATGACGGTGAGCTCGGTGGGCATCGCCGCCGCCGAGGCCCTCGACGGGGTCACCGTGTTCCACGCGGGCAC
>R15__coassemble_1102_pt1 | contig 15109 bp, 10 predicted proteins | sample R15__metabat2_low_PE_040 | metagenome-assembled genome bin R15
TGGGGACGCGCAGCGACCATATCGCCCAGTCGCTTGAGGCGGCGGCCGAGGCCAAACGCAGCCTTGCCGGCATCGCCGACGAGCGTCAGAAGGTGCTTGAGCAGACCCGCGCGGATCAGGCGCGCATCCTCAAGGAGGCCTCCCTGGCCCGCGAGGAGATGCTCTCCCAAGCCCGCGCCCAGGCGGGTGACGAGGCGGCGAGCATCCTTCGGCAGGCGCGCACCCAGATAGCCGCCGAGAAGGAGTCGGCGCTGCGGGACATCCGCGGTCAGGTCGCTTCGCTCTCGGTGGACGTCGCCGAGAAGGTTCTCCGCAGGGAGCTTTCGGGCGAGCAGGCCCAGCTTGACCTCATTTCAAGGCTCGTGGACGAGCTTTCCGACACGCAGGACATTCAGCTTTAAGACATTATGGACTCAGGCATCATTTCATCAAGATACGCGCGCGCCCTTCTCAAACTCGTGGATGAGACGGGAAGGGGGGAGGCAGTGTATGCGCAGGCCGTCGCGATCCTTTCGGATCCCGACTCCGTGCCCGCCGCGCTCGAGCCTGAGCTTCAGCAGTTTATGGAGCTTCTTGTCCGCAACGGAAGGGTCGGCTATGTCCGTCAGATGCTCGTCACCTTCACAAGGATGTACAACTCATCGCGGGGCAGGCGTCTGGCACATCTCGTCACTGCGGTGCCTTCGCAGGAGATGGAGCGTAAGATAAAGGACGTTCTGGAGAAGAAACTGCACTCCGAAGTCATCATCTCGTCGGAAACGGACCCCTCGATCGAGGGCGGATTCCTGCTGACGGTGGATGACTGGCGGCTGGACGCCAGCGTGAAGGGGCAGCTCGAAAGGATACGCAGACAGTTTATGGACAAGAACAAAAGAATAGTATAGAAAGAGATGGCGCAGAACATAAAACCAAGTGAAATTTCCGACATCCTTCTCGCCCAGCTCAAGGGGATAGACAATTCCCTGCATTTCGAGCAGACGGGACGGGTCCTCCAGATAAGCGACGGAGTGGCCCGCATATACGGACTGAGCAACGCCGAGGCGGGGGAGCTCCTGGAGTTTGAGAACGGCGTGATGGCCGTGGCGATGAACCTCGAGGAGGACAACGTCGGAGCGGTCCTGCTCGGACCCACCGACCTCGTCAAGGAGGACATGACAGTCCGTCGCACGGGCCGTATCGCTTCCATAATGGCGGGCGAGCCGCTGCTCGGCAGGGTCGTCGACCCGCTGGGCAACCCTCTCGACGGTCTGGGACCGATAGAGGGCGAGCTCGTCGAGATGCCTCTGGAGCGCAAGGCTCCGGGAGTCATCTTCCGTCAGCCTGTGAAGGAGCCGCTGCAGACGGGCATCAAGTCCGTCGACGCGATGATCCCGATCGGCCGCGGCCAGAGGGAGCTCATCATCGGCGACCGCCAGACAGGCAAGACCGCCATCGCCATCGACACCATCATCAACCAGAGGGAGTTCTACCTCAAGGGCGAGCCAGTATATTGCATCTATGTGGCTGTGGGCCAGAAGGGATCCACCGTCGCCAACATCGTCGAGACCCTTCGCGCCAAGGGCGCAATGGATTATACCGTGGTGGTCGCTGCGACCGCTGCCGACCCCGCCGCCCTGCAGTATTTCGCGCCTTTCGCGGGAGCCGCCATCGGCGAATATTTCCGCGACACGGGCCGCGCCGCCCTCGTCGTCTATGACGACCTTTCCAAGCAGGCGGTGGCTTACCGCGAGGTGTCCCTGATCCTGCGCAGGCCTTCGGGCCGCGAGGCATATCCGGGCGACGTGTTCTATCTGCACTCCAGACTTTTGGAGCGCGCGGCGAAGATAATCAGCCAGCAGGAGGTCGCGGAGCAGATGAACGACCTCCCGGAGTCTCTTAAGGGCCGCGTCAAGGCGGGAGGTTCGCTGACGGCCCTCCCCATCATCGAGACTCAGGCGGGCGACGTCGCCGCATACATTCCCACCAACGTCATCTCCATCACCGACGGACAGATATACCTGGAGTCGTCGCTGTTCAACCAGGGATTCCGCCCCGCCATCAACGTGGGCATCTCGGTGTCCCGAGTCGGCGGCAGCGCTCAAGTCAAGAGCATGAAGAAGGTGGCGGGGTCGCTGAAGATGGACCAGGCGCAGTACGGCGAGCTCGAGTCATTCTCCAAGTTCTCCTCCGACGTGGACAAGATCACGGAGATGACCCTCGACAAGGGCCGCAAGAACAACAAGCTCCTTGTCCAGCCGCAGTATTCGCCAATGCCGGTAGGGGAGCAGGTGGCTATCCTGTATTGCGGCACCCACGCGCTTATGAGGGACATCGACATCGACCTGGTGCAGCAGTTCCAGACCATTTTCCTCGACAGGATGAGGGCGGAGCACGCGGACGTGCTTTCGGCCCTGGCGTCAGGCAGGATTTCGGATGATCTGACCGTCGTCATCGAGGATGTGGCGCAGCAGACCGTCGCGTCGTTCAAGTAAAATATCCATATGGCATCACTCAAGGAGACAAAGCAGAGGATATCCTCGGTACGCAGCACGCTTAAGATCACTTCGGCGATGAAGATGGTCTCGTCGGCCAAGCTCCACAAGGCTCAGGCCGCCATCGAGGCGATGCTTCCTTACGAGCGCAAGCTCTCCGGGATGCTCTCGCTGCTGCTGTCTTCCTCCGAAGCCTTGGCCGAGGGTGGCGCAGATTCCCGAGAGTCGAAGCTCCCTCTCGATTGTGCGGCTGCCGGAGAGAAGGTGGCGATAGTGGCTGTGGGGTCCAACTCGTCGCTGTGCGGGGCGTTCAACGCGAACGTCATCCGCGAGACGAAGGCGAGGGTGGCGCAGCTGGAGTCGGAGGGGTGTCTGGTGGAAGTGTTTTCCGTGGGAAAGAAGATAGCCGAGGCTATGAAGAAGGCGGGATACCCGTCAGAGCAGGAGCTCTCGGATCTGGTGGCGCATTCCTCTTATGAGGCATCAGCGGCGTTCGCGCAGTCGCTCCAGGACGCTTTCGCCTCGGGGAAATACTCCCGCATCGAGTTGATTTACAACCATTTCGTGTCCACGGCCACTCAGAAGGTGACGCTGGACACTTATCTGCCGGCGCAGTTCTGCGCTACCGCGCAGGAGCCCGCTCCCGGGGCGGAGGACATAATCCTCGAGCCTTCGCCGGAGGAAATGCTTTCGTCACTGCTCCCGAAGGTCCTTTCTCTTCGAGTCTATACCGTCATCCTCGACTCAGTGGCATCTGAGCACGCGGCGAGGACCGTTGCGATGCAGACCGCGACCGACAACGGCGAGGACATCCTCCAGGAGCTCACTCTCGAGTACAACAAGGGCCGTCAGCAGAAGATCACGAGCGAGATCCTGGACATCGTCGGGGGCTCGATGCAGTAGGGGCACTTTCAATTTTTAACCGAATGTTCGAAATCAGTCCGAAAATCATCGGACTGATTGTTTTTATGTCGTTTCGGGACGAAGAAAAATTACGGATTGAAATTATTTAAAAATTTTCAAAAATTTATAGTTAAGCGTTTTGACTTTGAGTTTGCTTTCAAATCGTAACTTTTTATTTGGGAATCTTAATAATTCTTTCGCATTTTCTTTAAAAACCCTAATCGGTCCTACTGCCGTGAGGATTAAGAAGTTTTGCATTTTAAGAAATCTGTAACTAAATTTGTGGTTCATTGCGTATTGTGCATAATTATGCGTGATGAATTTTAAAGCTGAGAATAAATTCAGTTCAATATTTATGTTAAATTAATCTTAATGCTTATGAAAAAAGTGAAACTTTTTTTCACGGTGCTGGCTCTCACGGTGAGCGCTCTGGCTTTCGGTCAGAACATCACGGTGAAGGGTGTCGTCACTGACGCATCAAACGGTGAACCTGTCCCGTTCGCAGCCATCCAGCTGCAGGGCACTATGACCGGTACCAGCACTGACGCGGATGGTAGCTATACCATCTCGGTACCTTCTTCTGGTACTCTTATCTTCTCCTCTGTAGGCTACACGACCCAGAGCATCGCCGTTAACGGCCAGGCTGTGATCAACGTCGTGCTCGCCGCCGATGCCGAGTTCCTCGACGAGACCATCGTCGTGGCTTACGGTACCGCGACCAAGTCTTCATTCACCGGCTCCGCCGCGATGGTGAAGAGCGATGACATCGAGAAGAAGATCACCTCCAGCGTGACCAGCGCCCTCGCAGGCTCCACCCCCGGTGTCCAGGTGATTTCCTCCAACGGTGACCCTACCGCCGGCGGTCCTACCATCCGTATCCGCGGTATCGGCTCCATGTCCGCTTCCAACAGCCCTCTCATCGTCGTTGACGGTGTCCCTTACGATGGCTCCATCAAGGACATCAACCCCAACGACGTCGAGTCCATGTCAGTCCTCAAGGACGCCGCCGCTTCCGCCATCTACGGTCACCGCGGTGCAAACGGTGTGATCCTCATCACCACCAAGAAGGGCCAGAGCGGCGACGCAGTCGTCAAGTTCGACGCAAAGATCGGTTCCAACAGCCGTCTCGTCCCTCAGTATGACGTCATCACCGATCCCGGACAGTACTACGAGCAGTTCTACAAGATGCTCTACAACAAGTACATCTATTCCGGTCACACCGTGGCCGAGTCCTATGCTTATGCCGACAACACCCTGCTCGACTCCAACAACGGCGGTCTCGGTTATCTCGTGTACACCGTACCGGAGGGACAGAAGCTCATCGGTACCAACTTCAAGCTCAACCCCAACGCCACCCTCGGCTACAGCGACGGCGAGTACTACTACACTCCCGATGACTGGTACAACGAGGTGTTCCACAACTCTCTCCGCCAGGAGTACAACGCTTCCGTCAGCGGCGCAGGTGACAGGTTCAACTACTACGCTTCTGTCGGTTACCTCGATGACGGCGGTGTCGTCAACAACTCCGAGTACAACCGCTACACTGCACGTATCAACGCCGACTACCAGGTCAAGAAGTGGCTCAAGGTGACGACCAACGTCTCCTACTCCTACTCCGAGTCCCAGGTTGCCTCATACTCCTCTTCCTGGGGATCCTCCGGCAACATCTTCTACATCACGAACAACATGGGTCCTATCTACCCTCTGTATGTCCGTAACGCGGACGGTACCATCAAGACCGAGAACGGCCGTACCATCTACGACTCCAACAACACCAACTTCAAGCGTCCTTCAGTGGTGGGCAACGCTGTCCGTGACAACGAGTATGACTCCACCAAGAGCTACGCTGACGTGCTCGTGGGCAAGTGGGGCGCCATCATCACTCCTTTCGCCGGCCTCACCCTTTCCGCAAACGTCGGTGTGACCGATGACAACACCCGTACGAACTACCTCTACAGCGTGTTCGGAAGCGGCTCCAGCACCGACGGTGCCACTGAGGTCGCTCACAGCAGGATGTTCTCCGTGAACCAGCAGTACCTCGCAGAGTACAAGACCGACTTCGGCGGCAGCCAGTCCAACTTCGACATCCTCGCGGGTTACGAGCAGTACAAGTACAAGTATCAGTCTCTCTGGGGATACAACGACCACCTCTTCAATCCCACAGTTGGTGAGCTCGCCAACGCTGACGGTACTTCCGGCAAGCAGATGAGCTCCTACACCAACACCTATATGACCGAGGGCTTCCTCTCCCGCGCACAGTATGACTATGCAGGCAAGTACTTTGTCAGCGCATCCTACCGCCGCGACGCTTCCTCACGCTTCGCCAAGGGTCACCGCTGGGGTAACTTCGGTTCCCTCGGTGCAGCTTGGCTCATCAGCCAGGAAGACTTCATGAGCAGCGTGTCCTGGGTGGACATGCTCAAGTTCAAGGTCAGCTACGGTGTCCAGGGCAACGACGGCCTCGGCTCCTACTATCCTTACTCCGACCAGTACACCCACTCCTACAACGAGGAGACCGGCGAGTACTCTCTCTCCCTCTCCTACAAGGGTAATGAGAACCTCACCTGGGAGACTTCCAAGTCCTTCAACGCAGGTTTCGACTTCGAGCTTGGCCACGGCCTTCTCAACGGTACCGTCGAGTACTTCGCCCGCAAGACTGAGGACCTCCTCTACAACAAGAGCGTTCCTCTCTCCGCAGGTAACCCTACCGGATATGTCCCTACCAACGTAGGTTCCATCCTCAACAACGGTGTCGAGCTCACTCTTGACGGCAACATCATCAACACCAAGAACGTCCAGTGGAGCTGGAACGCCAACTTCTCCCACTACAAAAACACCATCCTCTCCCTCGATGAGAGCGTCGCTGACGAAGGTATAAAGGGAAGCTACTATATTTATAAGGTGGGCGGTTCCCTCTATGAGGCCTATATGTACAAGTATGCAGGCGTGGATCCTGAGAACGGTAAGGCAATGTACTGGAAGCATGTCACCGCTGACGACGGCACCGAGTCCGACGAGACCACCTACGTCTTCGACGAGGCCACCCGTTACGAGCTCGGCTCCATCCTTCCCAAGCTCTACGGCGGATTCGGCACCTCGCTCAACGCATTCGGATTCGACTTCTCCGCACAGCTTGCATTCCAGCTCGGCGGCCGCTACTATGACGGTAACTACCAGCAGCTGATGTGGACCCAGTCCCAGGCAGGTAATGCTTGGCACAAGGACTCTCTCAAGGCCTGGACTCCCGACAACACCGATACCGACGTCCCCAGACTTGACGGCGACACCACCGTGTCCCAGTCCTCTCTCGACCGCTTCATGGTAAGCTCCAACTATCTCAACTTGACGAACGTCACTCTCGGATACACATTCCCGAGCAGCCTCCTCAAGAAGATCAACATGAACGCTCTCCGCGTCTATGTCGCCGGTGAGAACCTCCTCCTCTTCACTGCACGCAAGGGTATGGATCCTCGCAACTCCCTGGGTCTCAACTCCTTCGCTCAGACGACAGGTTCCAACACCTACTCTGCTATGCGTACCATCACCGGTGGTATCACTCTCACTTTCTAACCTTAAAACGAAAAGGATATGAAACTCAATAAATTATTCTTCGCAATTGGAGCCGTCCTCGCTTTCGCAGCCTGCTCCGACATCGATGAGATCGTGCCCGAGAGCGGCACCATGCTGGCTTCACAGGTGCAGGAGACCAACATCATCCTCCCTACCCGCGCTGAGGCTTCCTTCAACGGTATGTTCACAGACATCGGCTATCCTGCCAAGATGTACTCCACTCCGGACGACTGGGAGTTCCTCATGATCAACTTCTGCAACGACCTCGAAGGTGCAGACGCCCTTATCCCCGACTCCGGTTACAACTGGTTCTCCGTCTGCGGTGAGATGTCCTCCCGCAACGCCAACTACCGTAACCCTTACATCCGTTACAGGGCTCCTTACAATATGATTTCCAACGTCAACACCTTCATCCTTGGTTATCCTGAGGGTTTTGACGATCCAAACAGCGAGAACTACACCGAGGCCGGCACCAAGATGGTCGCCCAGACCAAGGCTCTCCGTGCGTGGTCCTATATGAACCTTGCGGTGGCATATCAGTTCAACTACCAGATTGCGGGCGACAAGCCTTGCGTCCCCCTTGTGACCGAGAGCTTCCCTGAGGACTTCACCCAGAACCCCCGCGCTACCGTGAAAGAGGTCTATGCTCAGATCATCGCCGACCTCGACTACGCAGTGGAGCACCTCACCAGCGGTGAACGCGCCACCAAGATGTACATCGACAAAAATGTCGCTTACGGTCTCCGCGCCCGTGCTTACCTCGCAATGGGCGAGTGGGCAAATGCTCTCGCCGACGCTCAGAAGGCTGCTGAAGGGTACAGCCCCGCTTCCATCGCTGACGTGTCCAAGCCTTACTTCTATGATATCAGCGAACCTTGCTGGATCTGGGGTTATGACATGACCACCGACAACGCGATGAACTATCGCTACGCCACCACCACTTCCTGGCTCCGCTCCTTCTCCAACTGGGGATACGCTCCTGCCTGCCAGTGCTACACCTGCATCAACAAGATGCTCTGGAACAAGATCCCCGCTACCGACGTCCGCAAGGGCTGGTGGGTTGACGAGAATCTTGAGTCCCCGCTTCTCGACGGTCTCGCATGGCCCGGCTTCGACGATGTCGCCAATGCTGACGACGGCTCTGACAAGCTCCCGTTCCTCGCATATACCAACGTCAAGTTCGGTGTCAACCAGATGGCTACCACCAGCAATGACGAGGATATGCCTCTGATGCGCGTTGAGGAGATGATCCTTATCCAGGCCGAGTGCCAGGCACGTCTGAGCAACACCAACGAAGCCATCAACACTCTGACCAACTTCGTCAAGTCCTATCGTGATCCCGAGTACGATGTCAACGGCAGAGGTCTCAGCCTTCTCGACGAAATCTGGTTCCAGCGCAGAGTCGAGCTTTGGGGCGAGGGCTTCTATGTCCCTGACATGAGGCGTCTCAACAAGCCGCTCGTACGTTTCCTCGGCACCGATGAGTCTACCAACTTCGCCACCAACTTCCGTTTCAACATGGCAGCTGACGACGCTTGGAACCTCCTCCGCTTCCCTCAGGGTGAGATGAACACCAACTTCGCCATCGAGGACAACGAAGGCAGCAACCAGCCTACCATCGATCAGAACCCTACTCTCCGTGACGGTGTAACTGACTAAAATCCATTGTATCATGAAAAAATTAAGTTCAATTATATTTGCTTTCGCAGCCCTCACCTTCGCCGCAGTCTCCTGCGTCGAGGAGACCACTCCCTACGAGCCGGGCGAGCCTGAGGAGGCTGGATGCTATGGTGTGTATTTCCCTGTGCAGGACGCCACCGGTTCTCACACCTACGATCCTACGATGCCCACATCTGTGGAGTTCACCGTGGCCCGTACCAACACCAGCGGCGCCATCACCGTCCCTGTGACTTATACAGAGTCGGAGTCCGGCATCTTCCAGGTAGGTACGATTTCCTTCGCCGACGGACAGTCGGAGACCACTCTCGAGGTCAATTTCCCCAACTCGGGCATTGGCGTCAACTATGAGCTCTCCCTCACCATCGACGACCCTCAGTATGCTTCCAAGTACAATGATTCCCTTGTCTCCGTCGACTTCTCAGTCCTCAGAGTTGAGTGGAAGTACATCCTCGATCCCAAGACGGGCGAGCCTGCAACCTTCGAGTTCTGGCAGGACTGGTGGGGTGAGACCGCTTGGGCTTACGTCAAGTACTACGAGGTCGACGGTATCCGCACCTGCCAGACCGAGACTTTCCTGCACGACTATGCAGGCGACCAGTATGACGATCCCGGATTCTGGGGTTATGGCTCCGACTATGAGTGGACATTCTACATCTACCTCAACAGCAAGCGTTCCGACGGCGGCTACAATATCCGTCTCGCTCCCAACAACACCGGTTACTATCACAGCTCATACGCAGACTGGGTATATGCTCTCGACCTCTTCTACTGGAACACCAGCAGCACCGACCACGACAAGTTCCTTACTTGGGCCAAGTCTGCCGACGAGTCCACCATCAGCTACTATGACAACAACGGCGGCATCTACTTCTATGTCCGTTCGTACTATATGTTCAGCGTAGGCGGTTGGGGCCAGTCCTACTATGAGACCATCGGTATCGGCAGCGGCTTCACCCGCACCGACTACTCCATCGAGATGGAGACCGATTATGCTCAGAACGGTCAGATGCCCGTCTATCTCACCACCGGTGTCGATGTCGCAAGCGTAAAGGTAGCAGCGTTCGAGGGCGAGCTCACCGCCACCCAGACTGAAAATAAGATTGCAGCCGTCATCGACGGCTCCGAGGCTTCCGTTTCAGTCCCCACCGCTGACTTCGACCTCAACGAGGACGATGCAGTGCTCGAGGGTACGGCTTACATCACTCTCCCCGCCAGTGGCGTTTACACCGTCGTCGCAGTCTCTTGCGATGCTGCCGGCGCCGCCCAGGAGAGCGCTTCCGCTGTCCAGTTCTATGTGACCGCTGATGACACCGAGGATTACGCAGTCGAGTTCGCTGTCGGCACTGAGGCTACTCCCGCCCGTTACAGCGATTATGACAATATGAGCTCCTTCGCTTACTTCATCACAGGTAAGGACATCACCGATGCCCACGTCGGTATAGTCAAGTCCAGCAGCTTCGAGGAGGCTCTCCTCGACGAGGTCAAGAATGACGAGGACTACTGTCTCGGCGCTTCCGCAGTCGCTGCCATCAACGGCGCGGGCGGATACTATGACATCATCTCCGGATGCAGCCCTCTCACTTCCTACACTGTTATCGTATGGGCCACCAACGGCTCCGCTGACGGCTTCAGCATCGCTGAGTTTACGACTGACGGTCTCCCCAGGGAGCTCGTAGGCACCGGTACTTACACCTATGCACAGTTCTGGACAGGTGACGACGAGGGTCTCGAGTGCTATTCCGATCCTAACTACGAGGGCAAGTACGTCATCACCAGTTGGGGATATGGCGTTGACTTCGAGTTCTATGACAATGGTGACGGTACCGTCAGCATACCTACCCAGTGGACCGGTTACAACCACTCCAGCTACGGCCCTGTCTATGTCCTGGACAGCAAGGATTATTGGAGCGCCGCCTCCCTCGAGACATATCCCGAGCTCGGCGAGCCCAGCAAGTGGGACAAGGAATCCGGCGTGATTACCTTCAACACCGTCTATGCAGTTTCCGCCGGATACTTCGGCTACGGCGAGGAGTGCTTCACCTTCGACGGCGCTTCCGCTTCCGCAGTATCTGTCGCTTCCAAGACAGTTTCCGTTGACTTCACCAGCTTCAACAGCCCTTACTTCAAGGTGCCCGCTGATCCTCACTTCGAGCGCGAGCTCAGCTCCGCCGCCGTTGAGGTCATCTCCGTCGAGGGCGCAGTCCGCGAGAAGAAGGCTGCCAGTGGAAGGAACACCTCCATCAACGAAGCAGTAAGATTCTAATCAGCTCTTCCAAATAGATTTCAAGCCCGGCCGCAAGGTCGGGCTTGATTTTTTACAGCGGCGCAGAGTCGAAGACCCTGTGAGGGTACCTGCTCATCTCCAGCAGGCGGTTTTTGACAGGAATCCACTTGAAATCTTTCTCGAACAGCTTTATTTCAACATCGAAATCGATGTCCTTGAAGTATATTAGAGATTTCTCAGCAGAAATTGGTGATGATTTCGGGAACTTTTCCGCGAAAAACCCTAACATTTCGAATGTGCTGTAGTATTGTGACAGGAAAGAGATGTCAACAAAATCTTTCAGTCTCTTTCCGCTCATCATTATTGCTGACAACTTCATCGCTGCAATGTCTGCGGAGGAGATAAGCCTTATCCCATCTGTCCGTATTATGTCCCTTATTGTTTTGTATGGGTATCTTACAAAATCTGTTTTCACTCCGTCGATATATCCCTGCAGGATGGAGTTTGACATATTATACGCACTGAATCCGAAAGCTTCCTCCAAGTGAAAGGAAAGCTCCTCCATCTTGAAATCCCCCTGTGCAAACAAGTCCAGGTCAATGCTGACACGGTGCCCTATTTGAAGTGACAGGGATGTGCCGCCTACAAGGACGAAATCAGCTAGGAAGTCATCATTCTGAAGAGATTTTAATAAGGATAAAGTGCTTGGCGCGACCGTTTCTGTGTGTAGCATTTCAATTGTGTTTTAGGTATTCTGAAGCAAATATTTACGTAATTGATATCTCTGTCGCTCAACTCAGGGACGTCCATAAGTTTTTGGCGAAAGCCGTCGAATCCGCCATATCTGTCAAAGGCCGCGTAGTAGTCCTCTTCAAGCCCACGTTCAATTGTCCTTTGAATAGCAAGTTTGTAGCCTTTTTCAAAATCATATTTATCAATGTCCATATCCCATAAAAGCACCGGATTTATTTCTCGGTGTCCCGGGACGTAGTCGCGGAAGATGGTCTCGCTGATGTCCAGCGGCGGGAGCTCGTCCCCTACCGGCTCGCCTATTGGCATAAACGGCTCCTGCTCCCGCAAGAATATGCCGACGTTGAGCGTCTCCAGCACGTTCTCTATTATTTCGATGTTCTTGTATTTGCCGTGCTCTATTTTGGATATCTGAGTCTTGTCCATCGCGACGAGTTTTCCAAGCAGCTCCTGGGAGTATCCCATCTGCTTGCGCTTGACCCTGATCTGAGCACCGATTTCTTCCAGCAAGTTCATGATTCAATTTTTGCAAAGATAAAAATTGTTGCAAAAATTTGCAACTTATGACTCTTCGACCGGCCATTTTTCGGCAGCAAAAAATTCTTTGCTCATTTTCGGCTGCAAATCGCTATATTTGTAGGTTAACACAATCAATTGTAGCAGATGAAAGGCAAAATCAGCGTTTCAGCGGCAGCGGCGGGTCTAATCCTGCTCCTGACCGGCTGTCAGCAGGCCCTGGAAGAGGACCTCGGCGGGGGCTTCGGGCCCGTCACTAAAGCATCGGAAAAGATTTTCGGCGACATTTCTCAAGTGTCGCCCTCGTCCATTCTCGTTAAGTTTGACGCAGCTCCGGAGGACCTCCCTTCGATTGAAGGAGTGGTGAAGATGGAAAGGCTTTTCCCCTCCACTCCCGGCAAGGAGGAGCTTGAGGCGCGTTTCGAAATGGACAAATGGTACGAGGTCACTCTCGAGCAGGGAGTGGATCTGAAGAGCGTCGCGACTTCGTTCGCCCTCCTCGGCGAAGTCTCCACGGTCGAGTACAACATGCAGATGACCAAGGCTTCAGACTGCATCGTCCGCCCCTATGACGGGCCGTCCCCCGAGACCCGTGCCGACGGCTCAGCAGTCTTCAACGACCCTTCGCTCGGCGACCAGTGGCATTACATCAACCACGGCAGCCCGACCGTCGCTTCGTCCGCCAAGGCCGGTGCCGACATCAACGTCGAGCGGGTCTGGACGGATCTCACCACCGGCGACAGAGAGATAGTCGTCGCCGTCGTGGACGAGGGCGTGAAGCATTCCCATCCCGACCTTCTGGCCAATATGTGGACCAATACCGGAGAAATCGCAGGCAATGGCATCGATGACGACGGCAACGGCTACATAGACGACATCTATGGCTACAATTTCGTAGATAACGGTGCCGTCTCCTGGTCCAAGAGCGGAGACTCCGGCCACGGCACCCACATCGCCGGCACCATCGCCGCAGTCAATAACAATTCCCTGGGCGTCAGCGGCATCGCAGGCGGGTCCGGCCAGAATGACGGCTGCCGCATAATGTCCTGCCAGATATTTTCCGGCAACACCGGCGGTTACGTCAGCCAGGTGGCTAAGGCGATTAAGTACGCCGCGGATATGGGAGCTTCCATAATTTCCTGCTCGTTCAGTTACAGTGCAGGAGCATTCCAGACAGACGCCTCATACGAAAAGAGCGCAGGCGCCGAGCTTGAGGCCATAAAGTATTTCGAAGCGACCAAAAACAACTCCGTCGTGGACGGCGGCATCGCGGTTTTCGCCTCGGGCAATGACAGCAAGCCTTACGCCTGCTATCCCGGAGCCTACCACGACATCATTTCGGTCTCCTCTTTCGGCCCCGACTATCTCCCCGCCTATTACACCAACTATGGCCCCGGCTGCAACATAACGGCCCCGGGCGGAGAAGCCTATCTCAGACCCTGGAATTCGTACAGAGGCCTTGTCCTTTCCACCATCCCCTCCGAAGTGACGTCCAACGCCGCCGACAAGACCTCCACTGGCAACGACTACGCCTATATGCAGGGCACTTCGATGGCGACTCCGCACGTCTCGGGCGTCATCGCCCTGGGCCTTTCGTACGCCAAGAAACTCGGCAAGACTTACACCCGCACCAAGTTCCAGGAGATGGCGCTCGCATCCGCCAATGATTTCGAGAGCCAGCTCAACAGCACCACGGCGAAAAAGGACTATGCCGTGTCTTCGGTGTCGGTCAACCTTTCCAACTACCGCAAGCAGATGGGCACCGGCTCCATCGACGCCTGGCAGCTGTGCATGAAGGTGGAGGGCGTCCCTTCACTCATAGTCGAGAACGGCAAGAACCAGTGGGTGGACCTCTCGTCCTATTTCGGCACCGCGGCGACCAACCTTGTCTATATGCAGAAGGTTGACGGAGAATGGCAGGAGATCGACCCCAATGAGAAGGCGTACATAGAAGTCTCGGACGCTGACCGCAGCGCCCTCGGTCTCGCGGAGGACCCGTACGTGCAGTACGGCAAGCTCTTCATCCATCCGACCAAGGTCGGCTCTGCCAAGATCACCGTCACCGCAGTGGGCGGCGGCACCATCCTTGGCGGCGGCACCCGTCCCACGGGCGGAATGGAGATGTCCCAGGACATCTCGATCGTGTCACGTTCGTTCAAATCCACCAACGGCGGTTGGCTCTAAAACAGGAAAACAATGAAAAAATCACTTATACTCGCGCTCGTTTCCGCGCTTACTCTGCTTGTCTCCTGCAAAGAGGAGGAGATACCTCTCAACATTATCGGCACCTGGGGCATAACCGACATCCAGACCAAGTCCGCGACCCTCGGAGGCCAGACCGTCGAGATCTACATAACCTTCAACGAGGACAGCACGTTCCAGCTCTATCAGATGATCGGGCAGGGCAGATTCTCTTCATTCTCAGGCACCTGGACCCTCGTCGAGACCACCCTGGACGGCAAGTACAGCGACGGCTCGGCCTGGGGCAGCTCCTATCAGATATCCCAGAACGACGATCGCACCACCCTAGTGATGTCCTGCGCCGGAGAGGATTATTCATACAAGAAAACCACCCTCCCTTCCGATATCGAATCAAAATTGAAATAGTCACATATGCACAAGTCCCTCATCGCGCTGGGAGCCGCGGCCCTCGCGCTCATTTCATCCTGCAATATGGAAAATCCCCTTCTCACAGAGTCTGAGCTCCCTTACGGAGCGCCGCAGTTTGACAAGATCAAGAACGAGCATTACATTCCCGCTTTCGAGCAGGGGATAAAGGAAGCCAAGGCCGAGATCGACGCCATCGTGGCCAACCCTGACGCCCCTACCTTCGAAAACACCATAGTCGCCCTCGAGCAGAGCGGCGAGACGCTCAACACAGTCGGCTCCATATTTTACAATCTGATGGAGGCAGACACTGACGACGAGATGCAGCAGATAGCCGAGACAATTTCTCCCATGATGACCGACTATAAGAAGTACGTGTCTCAGAATC